>Ga0114951_10002316_pt1 | contig 21673 bp, 26 predicted proteins | sample AM7aDNAmetaG_FD_88677 | JGI IMG/M metagenome (GOLD analysis project Ga0114951, IMG submission 88677) | Freshwater microbial communities from Finland to study Microbial Dark Matter (Phase II) - AM7a DNA metaG | ecosystem: Environmental > Aquatic > Freshwater > Lake | place: Finland: Lake Alinen... | reverse complement strand
GGACTGGAGAGGGCTGGGAAAGTGAAGCCGAGGTTTTTGAAGCGAGCGCATTTATCAAGTCGCTCGGGCTTTCTACGAAAGTGCAGGACAGGAATATTTATGTGGTGAAGCTGAGCGGAACGTTGGAAGTCGAATCCTACGAACGCAAAGGGACTCTGAGCCCAGGAGAATAATTATCTTGAAAGAACTTCTCTATTTATATTGTGTTACAAAGGACAAGCCCTCCCCATGTGATTTTGAAGATCTTGGGATCAAGACCTACCCTGTCTTTTTTTCTGGAACTTACGCAGTCATCAGCAAAGTTTCTCCTGATGACTTCAGCGAAGCGAATCTCAAAAAGCATTTAGTCGATATGGGCTGGGTGGAGAAAAATATCAGGCTTCATGAGAAGGTGATAGAAGAGATCATGAAAGGCCGGGCCGTGCTCCCTTTTAAATTCGGGACGGTTTTTGAGAGCGAAGCGAATGTGGAAAAATTGCTAAGAGAAAACAATTCCGGGTTTAAGGCAGTGCTGGCGGACCTGGAGGGCAAAGAGGAATGGGGCCTCAAGATATATTGTGATAGTGAATATTTCAAGGATGCCCTTTGCGGTGAAGACGAGCGGATCATGGAAAAAGACAAAGAGATGGCTTCCGCCGGCAAGGGCAAAGCGTATTTATTAAAAAAGAAAAAGGACGAAATTATCAAAGATATCCTGAATGAAAAGATCTCCAAATACACCAAGGACTGTTTTGAAAGTTTAAAAATAACGGCTGCGGATACCAGGATCAACCGGCTATTGCCTCAAGAAGTAACAGAAAAAAAAGAGGATATGGTTTTAAATGCCGCGTTTTTGATAAACAACGAACGGATAAAAGATTTTAAAAATGCCTTAGCCAGTCTCAAGACTGAATATGCGGATAAAGGGCTGATATTGGATTGCACCGGCCCCTGGCCGCCGTACAATTTCTGCGCCCCATTAAAAGAAAAGATGCGCAATGGATAGGCCCATAAAAGTCCTGCAGGATAAAAAAAGTTACCTGGATCTTCGCAGGCAGGAAAAGGTCACTCTTTTGGAGATCCTGGACAGGGCCCTGGAAAAGGGGGTGGTGATATCCGGAGATATCGTTATTTCCGTGGCGGATGTGGACCTTGTCTATTTAGGATTAAAAGTTCTGCTTAGCTCGGTAGAAACGATGGAGCGCTTAAGAGGCGCTCCTATGCCCGGCGCAACCGAGGAGCCCACTTGACTCTAAAACTATACGCCTATGGAGTCATAGACTCGAATGAAAAGATGGAGGAATCCATTAAAGGATTGTCCGAGGCCTCTGTTTATAACATCCCTTATCGCGATATCGGAATAGTGGTCAGTGACCTGGACCCCCAAGCTCAGATCAAAAACGAAGAATCCATTATGAGACATGAGGAAGTCGTGGAAGCGCTGATGGACAGATTCACCATTCTACCCATGAGACTCTATACGGTTTTTAGCGGAAGAGAAGATCTGCTCTTGAAGGTGAAAGATCATTATGAGGATTTCATAAAGAACCTGGACAGAGTTCGTAATAAAGCTGAATTTGGCATCAAGGTCATTTGGGCCGGCAATATTATAAAAGAGAGAATAATCAATGCCCATAAGAGTGAAAGTCCTTCAGCGGATCCCACGCGGGCAGGGACGAAGTTCATGAAGGAGAAATTCGAAAAGTACAAGATCGATAAAGAGTTCGAAGAAGAGGCGGACAGATGCATCGCTATCCTGGACGGGTTTTTAAACAGGATTGCCTCTGAAAAAAAAATTGAAAAGCTGAAAACCGACAATTTGCTTTTAAGCGCCTCCTATCTGGTTGACAATGAAAAGAGAGATGATTTTGAAACGGCGTTCGAGGTATTGCGGAACTCTCAGGGGGGGGATCTCAAATATCTCTTAAGCGGCCCGTGGCCTCCGTATAATTTTATCACGTTAAGTCATCCCGAGGACGGGAAGCTTGGCGGCCTGGACCTGGTTGAAACCCTGTTGCAACACAAAAGCTCCGGAAGAGAAAGATAAGGAATCGCTATGAGACAAAGGGTTGAAACAGATTCTCTCGAGATCTTCGCCGGCGAGATGGAGAAGGTCAAAGACGCGTTGCCTAAAAAGATCGAGGCAAATCCCGAAAACGCGGAGAAGGGATTGGCGAAGCTGGTCCTTACTCTCATAGAACTGATCCGGAAGTTAATGGAAAAGCAGGCGATGAGGCGGGTCGAGGCGGGCTCTCTGACCGATGAAGAAGTCGAGCGGGTCGGCGAAACGCTGATGAAGTTAGAGAACAAGATGAAGGAATTGAAAGAGATCTTCGGGCTTAAGGATGATGAATTAAACCTTAATTTAGGCCCTTTAGGAGATTTAATGTAAATGAGGCCATGATCTAGGCCTGTCCGTTTCGTAGCGAGGGATTTCAAAGGAGGTGAGATATGCACTCTGAGGAAGGCTCCAAAATTAATTGCCCTACATTTCAAAAACAAGAGCTGATCATAAAAGAAATCACGAATAAGATCAATGCAACCGAAGGCGTCACTGGGAAGGCGGTATTTGCCGAAGAGCTTCGGATCGAAGCGGATGTGCTGCTTGCCTGCCAAGACTTTAAAAATGAAAATCCCGATTGTAAAAAATGCCGTTTTATAGCTGCCTTGCGCAGGAAGACAGCGGATTTAATTGTGAAAGTAAAAAAACTAGCATAACTGGCATATAACGAAAGGAGAATAAGATATGGTTCAAGCAAAAATGATTCACGCGACTGAGGCGACTAATCTCGCGGATATCCTGGAGCGGGTATTGGATAAGGGGATCGTGATCGCGGGGGATATCAGGATCCAGATTGCCGATATCGACCTTCTCAATATCAAAATAAGACTATTGATCGCCTCGGTGGATAAGGCGATGGAGATGGGCATCAACTGGTGGCAGCAGGATTCCTATCTGTCTTCAAAAGCAAAGGATAGCGAGACGGAAAAAGAGAACGCGGTATTGAAAAAGAGACTGGACCGCCTGGAAGCGAAAATAAAGGTCAGATAATTAAATAAAAAATCTATGGATGCCGCCGAACTGCAGGCCTTAGGTAAATTTACCGCGGGCGTGGCTCATAAGATCAATAATTCACTCGGCATTATTTCCGGCAATGCCCAATATCTCCTGGCGAGGATCAAAGAAAAGGATTGCGGAAGCCTAACCGAAGTAGACCTGAAAGAGATCCGCGACTCTTTGAATAGTATCATGGAGAAGGGCGATTGCCTTGGCGCCATTACCAAAAAGATTTTAGAATTTACCGCTGAAGCAAAGTTGCGTAAAAAAGAAAGGGATCCATCATGCCGGTTAAAATTTTAATCATTGATGATGAAAAAGAGCTGTCGGATGTTTTAAAGAAATACCTGACGCTTAGAGGATATTCTGTGACGGTCGCTCCTAACGGGAAAGAGGGAATGGCGGAGGCTAAGAAAGACGGATATGCCATCATCCTGGCGGATATACAATTGCCCGATATGAACGGGGTCGAGGTAATCAAGGCTATCGAGAAACTGGATGACAAGGCAAGGTTCCTGATCATTACCGGCTATTCCATTACCGGAGAGACTTCCGACTTGATCGAAAGCTCTAAAAGAGTCCATGGTTATATTTTCAAGCCTTTCAAGCCGGAACACTTGGAAGAAAAATTAAAAGAGATCTTAAACTTAGGCCTTTGATTTTTAGATGAATTCTATGATGAATCCGCGGAACCTCTATTTCTCGGCGCCCGGAAAGATATTGCGGGGCGGGTGAGATTTATATTGTCAATGAATAAGGCGATAGGATTGTTCAATCCGGGCCTAAAGAAGATGCGATTCTGAAACGGAAAATGGATGCCAAAGGGGTGAGGTCAGTCTTAACAAAGCAACCACTGAATAGAGGAAGGTCTCATGCCATACGTCAATGCGGCTGGAGCCGGAACGTCACCCACTTTATCGCGTATCCCACAGTCCCCGCGCTGGAAGAGGAGCATCGCCTGGAGCGTGCTGGTGGCCGGCCTGATGATTACCGCCACTGCAACCCTGTACATGAAATCAGGCGTGGAAAGGATTACAGAGCTGGATTTCAGCTCTCGCTGTGACGAAATTCGCGATGTGATTGCAACCAGGCTTGATGACCATGCGCGCATCCTGCTCGGAGGTGCCGCGTTATTTTTCGCATCCGAAGTGGTTACGCGCGAAGAATGGCGAATTTTTACCCAACACCAGAAGATCGAAAAACAACTCCCCGGTATTCAGGGGATTGGTTTTTCGCTTCTGATCCCGCGGTCAGAACTGTCCCGACACATCGCTGAGATCCGCAAGGAAGGCTTTCCGGAGTACACCGTCAAACCGGAGGGTGATCGGGAAATCTACTCTCCCATCATCTATCTGGAACCGTTTTCCGGTCGCAACTTGCGGGCCTTCGGCTATGACATGCTTCCGGAACCAGTGCGCCGGGAAGCCATGGAACGGGCGCGGGACACTGATTTTGCGGCGCTTTCCGGCAAAGTTGTTTTGGTTCAGGAAACAAGCGAGGAAGTTCAGGCCGGCACCTTGATGTATGTCCCCGTCTACCGCAAAGGCATGCCCACCGAAACGGTAGAACAGCGCCGCGCTGCAATCTATGGCTGGGTCTACAGTCCCTACCGGATGAACGATCTGATGCAGGGAATACTGGGGGGCAATCTGGAGAAAGCGCAACGGCTTCATCTCCGGGTCTTCGATGGCGTGAACCCGTCGCCCCAAAGTCTGCTCTATGAATGTCATCCTGCGGGGGATAAGAAGCTCAGGGCGAATGCGCGCTTCACACAACAGATTCCGGTTGATTTCTATGGTCATCGCTGGACCCTGCTTTTTACACAAACAGGCGGCGGGTTGACGGTGGAATACACATGGGTAATGCTCACCCTGGCCAGCGGTACGTTCATTACGTTACTGATCTTCGCTCTGATCCAAGCTCTACTGAATACCCGCGCCAAAGCGCAACGAATGGCTGAAGAGCTAACCGTTGACCTGCGCGAGAGCGAGGAAAAATTTCGTCTGCTCATTGAGAATAGCCACGACATTATCTATAGGCTTACCCCGGATGGAGTATTCACCTTCGTCTCTCCCGCCTGGACTGTCCTCCTGGGGCATCCGGCAAACCAGGTGGAGGGACAACCCTTCCAACCATTTGTTCATCCGGATGATCTTGCGGGGTGCATGGCATGGCTGCAAAAAGTGATTGAGACGGGAAAACGACAAGAGGGCGTCCAGTATCGCGTGCGGCACATCGACGGATCCTGGTACTGGCACACCTCAAGCGCTGTTCCTTTGAGAGACAAAGCCGGCACGATCATCGGTTTCGAAGGCACTGCCAGGGACATCACCGAGCGCAAGCTCGCCGAACAGGCGAGCAAGCAGGCGGAGGAGGCACTGCGCGAGAGCGAAAAGACTCTTCGAACTCATATCGAAAACTCATTCGATGTCATTTTCACGCTCAATAAAGATGGCATATTCAATTTCATATCCCCCGCATGGGAACGGCATTTCGGTTATCCCGTCAGCGATGCAATGGGGAAGTCCTTTGCGCCCTTTGTGCACCCGGATGATTTAGCGCCTCTTGCCGAATATCTTAAACGAGTCTTGAGCTCCGGGAAGAGTGAGGCGAGTCCTGCCTACCGCGTCAAGCATGCCGATGGCAGCTGGCGATGGTTTATTTGCAATGGCACACCCTATGTCGATACAAAAGGCGAGCACCGGTTTATTGGTGTTGGCCACGACATCACCGAGAGCAGAAAGGCGCAAGAAGCCCTGCTGGAGAGCCAGGGACAACTCAACGCCATGATGACCTCCCTGCCCGACCATATAAGCATGATGGATAAGGACCTGAACATCTTGTGGGCCAACGAAATCGCCAAGCGCATGTTTGGGGGCGATCTGGTCGGCAAGAAATGCTATCAGGCGTATCACGGCAGAAAGACCCCATGTGAACCTTCTCCCTGCATCGTACTCAAGGCATTCGAAGACGAAACGATGCATACGCATGAGACACAGGTCAATGACAAGGAGGGAAAGGCGCACTGCTTCTACTGCACGGCCAGCGTGGCGATGAGAGATAAAAACGCAAATCCCACGGCCGTCATCGAAATTTCGCGCGACATTACCGAGCGCAAGCGGGCGGAAATGGCGTTCGCGGAGCATGAAGAAAGAATCCGTCTCCTGCTGGATTCCACAGCCGAAGCGATATACGGTCTTGACATGAACGGTAACTGCACCTTCTGCAATAAATCCTGTCTGGATCTGCTTGGATACAAGCATCCTGACGAACTGTTCGGCAAGAACATGCATTGGCAGATTCACGCAAAGCATCCGGACGGAACACCCTTCCCCGTTGAAGGATGCCGTATTTTTCAGGCATTCAAAAAAGGAGAAGGCACGCACGTGGACGATGAAGTCCTCTGGCGTTCTGACGGCACATCTTTTCCTGCCGAGTACTGGTCGTATCCACAACGCCACGCCGGTGTGGTTGTAGGGGCTGTGGTGACATTCGTGAACATCACCGAGCGCAAACGGGCGGAAAAAGAAATTGTAAGTCTTTCAAGATTTCCGGCAGAAAATCCCAATCCTATCCTGCGCATAGCCGAAGATGGCACAATCCTGTACAGCAACAAAAGAGGGTTGGAGCTGCTTGCAAAGTGGGATGCTAAAATCGGAGAGAAGGCGCCTGAGCGGTGGTGCCGTCTGATCAAGAAGAAGTTTGATTCCGGAAAGACGGGGGCCGAAGAAGAAGAAGAAGAAGAAGAAGAAGAAGAAGAAGAAGAAGGTAAGACCTTTTCAGTGATGATTGCGCCTGTAAGGGAGGCCGGATATGCAAATTTATATTTCCGAGACATTACCGAGCGCAAGAATGCGGATAATGCATTAAGGGAATCCGAGCGAAAGCTTAAAGATTTGGTTGATAAAACGACTCGCTCTCGAGAAGAACTCGAGGCTTCTTACCTAGAATTAAAAGCAAGTAAAGATGACCTTGTGCGCTCTGAGAAACTTGCCTATACCGGCCGGATAGCCGCGAGCATCGCCCATGAAATAAGAAACCCCCTGACCAATGTCTCTATGTCTGTCCGGCAACTCAAGAAAGGCGGCAGGATAAAGCCCGATGGCCTTATTTTTAGCGAGATCATTGAGAGAAATACAGAAAGGATCAACTTTTTAATTACGGAGCTGTTAAACTGCGCCCGTCCGGCAAAGATTAACCCACAGCCCTATGATATACACTCGGTCATTCAGGACGTCTTGGCCACCGAGAAAGGCAAGATCGGACCGCGGAAGATAAAAGTGGTTAAAAACTTTATCGCTAAACCCTCTGTCTTAAAGATTGATAAAGAACATATGGGACGCGTTCTCCTGAACTTAATTGATAACGCTATAGACGCTATGCCGGATAGAGGCAACTTAACTATCAGCACAGAAATAAATAAGGTTTTTTTTCTGATAAAAATTGAGGATTCCGGCAAGGGCATCCCCGAAAAAGACATATTCAAAATATTTGACCCATTCTTTAGCACCAAGCCTCAAGGCGTTGGTTTGGGATTGACCACATGCTATGGGATTATTGTCAGCCACGGGGGCACTATCGAGGTTGAAAGTAAGTGGCGAAAAGGGACCACCTTTATCATCTATTTGCCCATTGAACTCACTCATATACATCCACACACACACAGAGAGAGAGAGAGAGAGAGAGAGAGAGAGAGAGAGAGAGAAAGAGAGTAATTCGCGCATAAACTTATGTCGTATTTCACACTCCATAAAATTAGCGTTCATTAAATTTATGAAAAATATAAAGTGGGATATTAAAAGGGGTGCGGATGTTTATCGGCAAGTATTTGATGGCCGCTTAAAGTTCTGGATCTCTACCGGAAAGGTAAAACGCGGCGAGGCAGTGGTCATGCGCAGCGGTTTTTCCGGTTGGCGAAAACCCGAAGAGGTCGAGGAGCTTACCCCCTACTTTCAGCGCTATAGAAGGGCTCAGGCAAGAAGGCTAATAAAAGAGAAGCCGGCAGGAGGCGCCCTCACTGAAAAAACCCGGATCAAGAGTATTTTAATCATCGATGATGAAAAAGATCTGTGCCTGCTTTTGGGGGACGCCTTAAGCTCTCATGGCTATCATGTAAAATGCGTCCACACCCGGAAAGAGGCTATGAGCAGTTTGAAAACGCAGGTCCCTGACATGATATTTTGTGATTTAAAATTACCCGATGGTGATGGGATGAGGATTCTTTCCAAGATCAGGTCGATAAGCCCCAAAACAATCGTAAATATGATCACCGCCTATGGCAGTGAAGAAGCTCGAGACGAAGCAACGAGATTGGGCGCTTATGGTTTTATAGACAAGCCTTTTAGCGAAGAGGATGTACTGAAGAATATAAAAGAACTTTCTAAGGCGGGAGCGAAATGAAGTGAAGAAAATTCTCATTGTAGACGACGATAAAGATTTGTGTTTTAACCTCGCTTCTATTTTGAAAGAGGAAGGCCACGAAGTTATTACCGCTGCGGATGGAAAACAGGCGCTTAAGGCCATTGACCAAAGCGCCCCCGATCTGGTCTTGCTGGATATCAAACTGCCCGGGATGGATGGGGTGGAATTATTGCCGGAAATGAAAAGGAAAGGGAGTCATTTACCCATCATCATGTTGACCGCGAATAGTGACGTGAAAAGTGCGGTCAAAGCCATGAAATTAGGCGCGTATGACTACATCACAAAGCCATTTGATGATGAAGAACTGATCCTCATCATTAAAAAAGCTCTTCATAACCAGTATCTGTGTCAGGAAGTGGAACGTTTAAGAAAGAAATTGGGCCAGGGGCCCGCGCCCCTGGAAGAGACGATGGGAGATAGCCCACAAATAAGACAGGTCCTGAAACAAGTTGAGATCATCGCACCCACCAATATGACCGTGATACTTCAGGGGGAGAGCGGTACGGGGAAAGAAGTGATCGCGAGGATGGTTCACGAAAAGAGCCTGCGTAAAGACAAGCCTTTCATCGCGATCGATTGCGGCGCCATGCCGGACACCTTGGTCGAAAGCGAGCTCTTTGGTTATGAGAAGGGTGCTTTTACCGGAGCCGTGGAACGCAAAGACGGTAAGTTTGAACAGGCCCATGGCGGCACTCTGTTCTTCGATGAGATCACCAATATTCCCCCGAATGTACAGATGAAGCTGTTGCGAGCCGTTCAGGAAAGAAAATTTCAGCATTTGGGCGGGAAGAAAGACATAAGCGTCGATGTGCGGATCATCGTGGCAACGAATGTTAATTTTTCAGAGGCTGTAAAAACTGGTAAATTCAGAGAGGACCTGTTCCACAGATTTAACGAGTTCCATATCGACCTACCGCCTTTAAGAGAACGAAGGGAAGACCTGTCCGTTTTAACTAAATATTTTTTGGATGAAGCGAATAGAGATCTTAACAGAAAGGTGGAGGGTTTCTCAGGAGAAGCCATGAGATTTCTTCTCGATTACCACTGGCCGGGGAATGTCCGGGAACTAAAAAATGCGATCAAACGGGCGGTTCTTTTGGCCGATTCCACAAAAATCACCCCCGCGTGCCTTTCCTTAAATAATGGTCATTCCAACCCTCAGCCGGAATCTCAAGCGCCCATAGCTGAGCCTGAAGAAGGCGCTTCGCTCAGGGAAGCGAAGAGAAAGTCCTCGGGACAGATCGAGGAGAAGATGATCAGGGAGGCCATGGTAAAAGCCGGCGGCAATAAAACCAAGGCCGCCAGGATCCTAAAGATAGATCGCACGACGCTTTATTCAAAAATAGAAGAATTTCAAATTCACCCCGCATAGGAAATAAGGCACCGAAGGCTGCCCAAAGCAGTCCACCTCTAACGGGGTAAAGCAACCTCTTTTAATCGACCACTCCGCAGCATCTTAAAGACCGTAAGCGAATTCCATCAAAAGCGTTGAAAGACCCCCACACTTTTCTGATACAAGGTCATTTTCTTGTCAAACAGATAAAGCTCACCCGAATTTATTATTTTCAAATATCTCTGTAACTCACGTTATATCAACAAGATGCGGAACAGAATTCCATAGCATGGGAAAATCATTCAAAGAATAGGGTATTTGGCACGATTGTTGCTATATAAGGATATGTATCAGAAGTAAATTTGAGAGTTTCACCGTTTCTCATTTTAAAAAGCGGAATTTAAAAAAGAGAGGGGGTGTTGATCATGGCAGTCGAAAAAGCAATCGGTTCTTCCAGTCTGGTTGAGGTTATTGACCGTATTCTGGACAAGGGCGTGGTAGTTGACGCTTGGGTAAGAGTCTCTTTAGTCGGTATCGAGATTCTCGCGATTGAAGCCAGAGTCGTAGTGGCGTCCGTCGAGACTTACCTGAAGTATGCTGAAGCGATCGGTTTAACCGCAACAGCAGCGTAAGGATCAGGTCAAGAGGGGTTCTTGCCCGATCACCCTTATCCTGCGGAAGCAGGAAAAAGCGTGGTTAGCCAAGGAGTTCCTTCCAAAAGAGGAGTCTTCAAAGTGATGCCACGAGTCTTGGATCTAGAGAATGCCGCAGAAAAAGCCATTGCTTCATATGAGATAAGGATCGAAAGCGTAGGTGCCATGTTTGATAATGCGCATCAGATCCTTGACGACTTCCAGGAGACCTTTCTCGATCATAAAGAAGAGGGGCGAAAAATCAATACCGAACTTCGTGACGCCCTCGCTCACAACGAGCATTTAAGAAAAAAGGACTTTGATAGCATGACCCAGGGTGTTTTATCGGCTCTGGAAGAACGGGAAGCGGAAGTAAAGAATTTGTTAAAAGGTTATCTTAATCAACAAAGGGAAATGGTGCACACCCTGAGAGAGAATCTGGCTCAATTTAAAGATGCCCTCGCCAAAGGGGACGCCCAAAAGGTCAGAGAATTCCCGGAGATGCTTAAAGAGGCGCTTGCTAATCTGGATGCCAGAAAAGAAGAGGTCTCTTCCAAGCTGAAGGAGTTTCAGAAAGAACAGCAGGAGATACCAAAAGGGATTAAAGCTCTTTTGGCCAAAGGACGGAGTTTGAGGATCAAGGATCTTAAAGCCATGCTTCAGGGATTCAGGGCCCAGCATAAAGAACGCTTGGCGCAGCAGATAGAAAGACGAGAAGAGGTAAATAAACTGCTGGGACGGATCAAGGATAAAACGCCCGCGGTATTTCACCCCGTTTCCGCCAAAGACGGTACTGCCTCCGGCAGAAGAAATATAAAAAAGGCTGACAGGGAAAGTAAAATTTTTAACGGCGTCAACATAGCTGTAAAAAGAGATAATCGTGTAGAGGAAGAAGCGGAAAATTCAACAAAATAACAAAAGGGAGGGGATTGAAATGGGAATAGCGGATAGCATGAAAAGCATTACCGAAAACATCATCGGTTCTTATGATGTGCGAGTGAATGCGTTGAAAGATCTGGTCAGCGATACCCAAAAAACTATCAAGGGTTTTGCCGCTGACAGGAAAGAGATGAGCGAAAAACAAGCCGAAAAATTGGCTGATTTTGTCAAGGGGTTGGCTGATTTTGTCAATGGTATGGAAAAAAGCGTAGGCTCTATGCTCAAAGGGTTTCAGACAAGTCACAAAGAGATGAGCGCGGAGCAAGCTGCGAACCTAGAGGCTTTTGTCAAGTCCATAGCCAAGGATGTGGCCGCACAGTTAAAGGATGCCGCCACGAAGTTAAAAGCTGTCCATACGGACCGGGAAAAGACGTCGGAGGAGCTGAGAGCGTTTCTGGCGAAAGAGGTAAAGGATATCGAGGGCTACACTCGAAAAAAACTAAAGGAATTCGACGAGGCTCATACCGAGATGTCTGAGGCCTTAAAAAAGAGCCTGTCAAAATATGTCGGTGATATCGCCAGCGATGTCAAAAAGCTTTTGGGGGATGCGCGTAAACTCATGAGCGAATATGGCTCGGATATTGCAAGCGCAAGAACAGCGTGGAAGGGAATGGCCGCTTCATTAGCCCGATCCCGAAAAGGCGGAGTGATGCCCAGGATCGAAGCCGGAGAGAAGGTCACTACGGTTGAGGAAGCTGCTAAAAAGAAGAGCTCGAAGAAGGGCGGAAAGAAAAGAAGAAGCAAAAAGAGCAAGTAATTGGTCCAAATAAAATGCGCTTTTTGTAAGGGCAAAGGCATAGACCCTTTCAAGTTGCTGTCTGAGTTGGCTGCTTGTCAGGTATGCGGCGGTACGGGAAGGGTAAAGGTGGATGAGCCGGTAGTTGGATGTGCTTTTTGTAAAGGTAGCGGTATACATCCTCACGAAAGGATTACCTGCTCTGCCTGTAACGGAAAGGGCAGCGTAACATGCCGGGGGGCTAAAGAGGAATGCCCTAATTGTGACGGCACCGGTCACAAGGGAGACGGCAACATTCCTTGCATCCTCTGCGGCGGTATGGGGGTTATTCCTAAAGGAGGCTAGAGCATGGGCAATATATCGGGGGGTATGAAGTCTCTTTGTGAAGATATCGTTGCGTCCCGCGGGGATAGGAAGAGAAGTATGGTGGATAGAAAGAGAAGCCTGAAAGATTTAGAGGGACAGGCAGAGTCCGTCAGAGACAATGCCAGGAAATTCGTTGACCACTGCAGAAAAGTTCATAAGACGATGTCCCAAGGCTTGAAGGAAGGGCTTAGCGAAAACAGAAAAGAGCTGATAAAAAATGTGTCTTCTTTAAGGGATGATTTTAAAAAGAAGGAAAAAGAGATCCGCGCCGATTTGACCGAGGCAAATAGACTTTGGAGTTCGATGAATAAAACTTTAGAATCCAAGAAAAAAGGAGAGACGAAATGATTGACGAGAATACCACAGTATTAGAACCCACTCCTTTACAGGACTTCGTGGAGACAAAGTACATCAAGGATATTACCGAAAGAGCGCTTGCTTATATCAAGGCGGGTTTTCCGGTCCATTTTAGAGGGATATCCGGTTCCGGTAAAACGACGCTCGCAATGCACATGGCCGGTAAGATCAAAAGGCCTGTGGTGATGATCCACGGAGATGAAGAGTTTACGACTTCGGATCTGGTAGGCGGAGAGTATGGCTATCGAGTCAGAAAGGTCGTCGACCGGTTTATCTCCCGGGTGCTAAAGACCGAAGAGGATATGGTGAAGCGCTGGGTGGATAACCGTCTGACCGTTGCTTGTAAGTACGGATTCACGCTTATTTATGATGAATTTACGCGCTCGCGGCCGGAAGCGAATAACATCCTTCTCTCCATCCTTCAGGAGAAGATGATGGATCTGCCTGTGGGGAGAGGCGGAGAGGAACCGTATTTAAAGGTTGATCCGGAGTTTAACGCTATCTTTACCTCTAACCCCGAAGAATATGCCGGTGTCCACAGGAGTCAGGATGCCTTAAGGGACAGGATGATCACCATGGACCTGGATTACTTTGATTATGAAACCGAGGTGGCCATTACCCAGGCAAAGTCCAAGCTTTCAAAGCAGCATGCCGAGATCATCGTTAATATCGTAAGGGGATTAAGAGATTCAGGAAAGTGTGAGTTTGCTCCCACGGTGCGCGGCTGCATCATGATCGCCAAGACCCTTAAGATCCAGGGAATCACCCCTATAAAAAGCGCCAATGGGGCTTTTACGCAGATGTGCCAGGATATATTGGCTTCTGAGACAAGCAGGGTCGGCTCAAAGACCAATCAGGATAGGGTGAAGGAAATAGTTAAAGAACTTGTCAGTAAAGAAGTCGGCGCCGGGAAGACGGTTAACGTTAGTCCTATTAGGAGCAAACACAATCGAGAGAGAAAAACAATCACTAAGCCAACCCCTCCGGTAATGGACACTTCTAGCAGGGTTATCAAGAAGGCTGTGCGGGCGGGCAAGAAGACAAAAAAAAAGGCCGTTGTTGTTTAAACTTGAAATCGCGATGACGGACAAAAAGGGAGGCGGGCCAGATGAAAGGGATACTACAAGTAACCGGTGTTAGAGAGATAAAGAGCATACATTCTGCGGGCCTCCGATCAATTCCTAAAGTGCAAAGGTCTGCCTATCTGGAATTGTATATGCACCGAAGGGAAAAGGAAAGGCTTGAGAAGGAGCTTTTTTTACTGGATAAAAGAAGGACCACCGCCAAAAGGCTTTTAGACTCTATCGACAAGCGAATTGAAAAGTTGCAAGCCGAAACACAAGAAGCACAAAAAGTTAAGATTTATAAGAATACTCCCAAAAAACCCCTGAAAACGATGTCTTTGCACTATTGACGGGTGGCAAGGCGGCTTAATGTATTGGAAGGCATTTGACTGGAAAAGCCGGAAGGTTGGCCGAAAAGGCGAGGTGCTTAACAGGACGAGTTATAAATGCGGATTTTGTAAAGGGGCGGGACTTATGCCCTCTAAAAAACACACACGCTGTCCTGCCTGTTCAGGCGCCGGGATTGTAAGAGTTCCATCACTGGCGATTATTTGCGCTTATTGCAGAGGCGAGGGGCGTTCGCTTTTGAACAGAGAGCTTACCTGCATTGTCTGTAAAGGGAAAGGCGTGGTAAGTGTAAGCAGTAAAGATATCGAACCCTGCCCGGCCTGCAAAGGCTTGGGGAGAAAAAAAGGAGTGGACCTGCCCTGCCTGATGTGTAAAGGGAAGGGGATTGTTCCAAAGAAAATAATCATATAATCAAAAGGAGGAAATGGACATGGAAAAAGGAAATAAGAAAAAAAAGGAAGATGACGGTTTGGATATTGATTTTGGCATGGGAAAAATCGGTCTAGGCGGACTCTTTAGCGGTATCGAGAAGTTGGTGGATCTCGCGGCAAAGCTGAAAGAATCGGGCGGCGAGATCAAACAAGAAGGCGAAATTGATTTAAGCCATCTCAAAAAAGGGATGAAAGGCGTGTTTGGTTTTTCCGTCAAGAGCGCGATAGGCGGAAAACCCATTGTTGAACCGTTCGGCAATATCAAAAAGACCCCCAAAGGGCCCAAGGTGGATGAGGAGAGAGAGCCGATCACGGATGTTTTTAATGAAACCGCAGAGATCAAGGTCTATGCCGAGATGCCGGGAGTAAATAAGGAGGATATAAAATTGGATCTGAAGGAAGATATCCTTGCCATATCTGCCCGGAGCGGCGATAGAAAATATCGCAAAGAGGTCCTGCTTCCCGTAAAGTTAAAAGCGGAAAATCTGACCTCCTCCTACACCAACGGAATGCTAGAAGTTGTTATAAAGAAATGACCCATGCGGCTTTGCTCAGGGTGATCCTGAGCAAACGACGAATGAAATGAGGAGTGCGGCGAAGGGAGACGAATGGCTTTAACCGGGTTAAAAGAAGATGCTCTGAAGTTAGTTTTATTTGGCGGAAAGGGCGGAGTGGGAAAGACGACCTGCGCCTCAAGCGCAGGTCTTTTTTTAGCTAAAGAGGGTTTTAAGACGTTAGTTATTTCTACGGATCCGGCGCATTCCGTCTCGGACAGCTTAGGCCAGAAGATCGGGGACGAAATAAAAGAAATAAAGGGAGTAAAAAATTTAAGCGCCCTGGAAGTCAATGCGCAAAAAGCTCTTTCTCAATTCAAGATAAAATATGAAGCTCAGATCATGAAGATCTTTGATACCTCCACTTATTTAGACCAGGAAGATATCGATTCTATTTTCGCCTTACCCATCCCGGGCATCGATGAGGTCATGGGCTTCAATACCATCGTGGATCTGATAGAAGAAGCAAAATTTGACAAGTATATTGTCGATACGGCTCCTACGGGCCATGCTCTCCGGCTTTTGACCCTGCCTGGATTGTTAGATGAATGGATCAAGGTTTTAGCCAAGATGCGTTGGAAATACAGGTATATGGTAGAGACCTTTGCCGGAAAATATAAACCAGACAAAGGCGATGATTTTCTTGTTGAAATGAAGAGGACCGTAAAAAGGATAGAAGGCCTGCTTAAAGACCAGAAGCGATGTGAATTTATCGCAGTTACTATCCCGGAAGATATGGCGATTTCAGAAACAGAAAGATTGGTAAGCGATTTAAATGGGTATGGGATAAAGGTAAAGCAGTTATTGGTAAACAATGTTTTGGAGTCGCGGGATTGCCAGTTTTGCCGGGAAAGAAGCAAAGGCCAGGAAGAATATATTAAGCAAATAAGGAAAAAATTCGGCAATTTAAAAACCACTATTATCCCATTACAACCCCGTGAAGTTAAAGGTGTTGAGGCGTTAGAAAAATTAAGAAAAAGTTTATTTCAATAACCCTTCGGTGCATAGAGGCTCAGGGTTCTGGTGAGCAAGGGAAATGAGGCGGAATATGACGGCGAAAAAAGAAGATAAGATTCTGACATTGAAAGTGAAAGAAGCTCTGTCGAAAGATGTGGGCAGGGCGATCGCCAGGATCGATCCGGAGGATATGAAGGAGCTCGGATTGGAAGTAGGCGATATCATAGAAATTAATGGTAAAAGAAAAACACCGGCGAAGATCATGCCCTGTTATGCCGAAGACCGGGGTAAAAAGATCATACAAATTGACGGAATTTTGAGAGAAAACGCTTCAATCGGGTTGGATGAGAAAGTAAAAATCAATAGAATCGATTCCAGGCCTGCCAATAAGATCACCCTCGCACCCCTGACGACGTCCAGCCCGCTTAAAGGAGAAGGTGATGCCAAATATTTAGGTTCTTTAATAGAGGGGCTTCCCGTGATCGCGGGTGACAGGGTCAGGGCTACGTTTTTCGGGTCTAGGTCAAGTGATTTCAAGGTGGTCGACACCATCCCTGACGGCGTGGTATTGATCAATGCCGCCACTTTCATAAAGATGGAGACCAAGGGGCAGGGAGAGGCGAAGCAGACTACGGTCTCCTATGAGGATATCGGCGGACTCGGCACCCAGGTTCAAAGGATCAGGGAGATGATAGAGCTTCCCTTAAGATATCCGCAGGTGTTTGAAAGGCTGGGGATAGGTGCGCCCAAGGGAGTTTTCCTCTACGGCCCTCCGGGCACAGGCAAAACCTTGATTGCCCGCGCGGTAGCTAATGAAACAGATGCGTACTTCACGCATATATCAGGCCCTGAGATCATGGGTAAATTTTACGGTGAGAGCGAAGGTCGTTTAAGAGGCGTCTTCGAAGACGCTAAAGCCCACGCTCCTGCGATCATTTTCATAGACGAAATAGACGCGATCGCTCCCAAGAGAGAAGAAATGGGCGGTGAGAAGCAGGTCGAGAGACGCGTCGTGGCTCAGCTTTTATCCTTGCTTGACGGATTGGAGTCCCGAGGCCAGGTCATCGTCATCGGTGCGACCAACATACCGAATGCAATCGACCCCGCTCTGAGAAGGCCCGGCAGATTCGATAGGGAAATTTCTATCCCGATACCCGATAAAAACGGAAGGTTACAAATTCTCGGGATACACACAAGAGGTATGCCGCTCGCGGAAGACGTGAGCCGTGAAAAACTGGCCGAGATCACTCACGGATTTGTCGGAGCGGATCTGGAGGCCCTGGCGCGGGAAGCGGCCATGTCGGCTTTAAGAAAGATCCTGCCCAAGATCGATTTTGAAATGCAGGATATTCCGTATGATACTCTGATGAAGCTCGAAGTCACTATGGACAACTTCCTGGAGGCCATGAAAGAAGTCGAGCCCTCCGCCATACGCGAAGTTTTTGTGGAAGTCCCGGATGTAAAATGGAGCGATGTCGGCGGTTTGGAAGCTATTAAAGAAGATCTGAAAGAGGCGGTGGAATGGCCGCTTAAGTATGCAGATCTTTTCAAAAAGGCCGGCACAAATCCGCCTAAGGGAATACTTCTTTACGGAGTCCCCGGCACAGGAAAGACGCTTCTCGGTAAGGCGATCGCCACTGAAAGCGGGGTTAACTTCATCTCGGTCAAAGGACCTGCTCTTGTCTCCAAGTACGTCGGAGAGAGCGAAAAAGCGATTCGCGAGGTTTTTAAGGTAGCGAAACAGGCCTCTCCCACCATTCTGTTCTTTGACGAAATCGACAGCGTTGTTCCGAGGCGCGGTTCGAGTTCTACGGATGCCCATGTCACAGAGCGCGTGATAAGCCAATTTCTGACGGAGATGGATGGGATCGAGGAATTAAAGGGGGTCGTAGTCCTGGCGGCTACCAACAGGCTCGATATGGTGGATCCCGCGATATTGCGCTCGGGCAGGTTCGATATTTTATTTGAGCTTCCGATGCCCGATGAGAAAACGAGGGAGGAGATATTCAAGATCCACACCAAGAATAAACCGCTGGCGAAGGAAATAAATTTAAAAGAATTCGCTAAGGATACCGAAGGCAAGGTGGGCGCGGACATCGAATCCATATGCAGGAAAGCGGCAATGCTCGCGATAAGGGAATATATAGAAGCTCAAAGTTCGAAGAGTAAAGCGCAGAGTTCTGAGCTTATGATCACAAAACAGCACTTTGCCGAGGCGATGGCCATAGTGATTAAAACAGAGCAAAAAAGGAAAGGGACTTAAATATGCCAAAACTTATCAAGGATTTAGTGGATAGCATAAAGAAGTTGCTCAAAAGCATTTTAAAGAAAAAGGAAAAACCGCCGGAGCAAAAATAGTTCGGCATCGTCATTGTGACCCCACGCCAGCAAACTGAGCGTGGGGTCGCAATAACAAAAGAAAGAAAAGAAATGCATATTTACGGAGTGTTGAATTCGAATGCAAGCCTGCGCCTTTCTATCCCGAAGGAATTCCTCTTAGAGGAAAACGAAACGAACGGGGTCTATACGATCGCCTATCAGGACATCTCAGCTTTGGTAAGAGTCTCTGAGATAGTGGATTATACCCATATGCGTAAGGATGTTTTGGCAAGGCTGCTCGTGGGTCATCAAATGATTATTGAAAGAATCATGGCAACTCAAGCTGCCATTATCCCCATGAGATTAGGGACATTCGCTGAAAATGAAGCTGAAGTCAGGGAGTTCCTTAATAAAGGATACGATCTCATAAAAGAGATTTTTTTAAAAGTAAGCGGAAAAATAGAAATTGATATTACTGCTACCTGGAGTGATTTTGCCTCTATTATTAAAGAAGCGGGCGAAGAAAAAGAGATAAAAAAGTTTAAAGGGAAACTTTTAAGCAATCCCAACGGAATAAATGCAGGGGATCAGCAAAAGATTGGTTCTATGCTCAAGAATGAACTGGACAAAAAAAGAGATGCTTTTGCTTGTCAAATACAAGAAGCCCTTACGGTCGTGAGCCCGGATTTTAAGGCCCATGAACTTATGGATGACAAGATGGTGGTGAATATCGCTTTTTTAATAGATAAAGACAAGCGGGAAGACTTTGATAAAAAAGTAGAAGAGCTCAATGCTCAATTTAATGAGAAATTGAATTTTAGATGTGTGGGGCCGCTTCCCCCTTATAGTTTTTATACCCTTGAGGTAATGAAGTTGAAATTAGAAGAAATAGATTGGGCGAAAAAAAGGCTTGGGATTTCAAATGACATCACGAATAAAAATGAGCTCAAGAAAGCCTACCAGCGGCAGGCGCTTTCTACTCATCCGGACATAAAACCGGATAGCCCATGTGCTGAGAAGGAGTTTGATGAGGTGCATAGGGCCTATAAGATACTTACGGAGTACTGTGGGGCTCTTGAACAGGCGGATCAAAAAGATAATCCGATGTTAGTGAGGGTGCGAGAATGATGCAGAAAGAGGGAAGGTACATTTATTGTATTGTTGGCACATCCCAAGAGAGGAGTTTTGGCCCCCTGGGGATCGGCGGAAGAGGTGACGATGTCCAGACCATCGGCTATAACGACCTGAGCATGATCGTGAGCAGCCATCCTATAACAAAATTTTCCGTTAACTCAGATAATATGCTTGCCCATGAAAGAGTGATCGAGGCGGTGATGAAGGAATTTGACAGCGTGCTTCCGGTCAGGTTCGGAACGATCGCGTCAAACGCCGAAGAGATAAGGAATCTTCTGGGAAGAAGGTACCGGGAACTTAAGAGCGCGTTACGGGACTCAGATCACAAAGTAGAACTGGGCGTAAAAGGCGTATGGAAGAATATGGAGGCGATCTTCAAAGAAATCGTAGCCGAGAACCAGGCGATCAAGAGGACAAGAGAAGATATCCAGAACGAAAAGAACAAGAAAAACATTCAAGCCAAAATGGAAATAGGCAAGATGGTGGAGAAGGCCCTGGCGAAGAAGAAGGAGAAAGAGGCGGAAGGGATCGTGGACGCGTTGAGGAGAACGGCCTTTGATTATAAACTCAATAAGACCGTAGGCGATGAGATGTTTGTGAATGCCGCCTTTTTGGTGGATAAAGGCAGGGAAAAAGAGTTTGATAACATCATGGATGATCTTGGCGAAGAGCATAAAAAAAGGGTAAAATTTATGTATACGGGGCCTTTGCCCATATTCAACTTTGTCAATATCGTCATCTATCCTGAGGAATGGGAGAAATAGATGGAGCATGCTGCGGCGAAAGAAGGAAAATATATCTATGGCATTATCGCGTCAGGCGAAGTGCAATTCTTTGGCCCGTTGGGGATTGGCGCAAGATGTGATGAATTGTGCACCATTCCTTATGATGATATTTCAGCGGTGGTCAGCAATTCGCCGGTCATTAGCTATAAGGTCTCCAGGGAGAATATGCTTGCCCATGAAAGAGCGATCGAGGAGGTCATGAAGAAGTATACGGTCTTGCCGGTCCGGTTCTGCACGATCGCCCAGGATGAAGATAAAGTAAAGAAGATATTAGAAAAAGAGCATGATAAATTTACCGAGTTATTAAAAAAAATGGAAGGCAAAAAAGAGCTGGGACTCAAAGCGATATTTTCCGCCGAAGGCGGACCCGCCTCCAGAGGGAAAGAAAATATTTATAACTATATTGCGGAAAAATACGAAGATATCAAGAAGCTTAAAAAAGCGCTAGCGTCCGAGCCGCCGGCAAAAACCTACTATTTGCGCGTGGATGTTGGAAGGAAAGTCGAAGCCGCCCTGCAAGAAGAGAAAGATATTCATAGGGAAGAGATCTTAAATGTGCTTTCACCCCTGGCGCAGGATACGAAGGTCAATACCCCCTATGGCGAGCTGATGATTCTGAGCGCCGCCTTCCTGGTAGAAAATGAGAAAGAAGCGGAATTTGACCGGAATGTCCAGGCCCTCGCGGACCAATACGGCGATAAAATAAAATTTAAATATACAGGAACGCTGCCGCCGTTTAATTTTGTGAATCTGGTGATAGAAACAGGAAAATACTAAAATGTTTATCATTGATGATATTTTACTTTCGCCGTTAAAAGGCATCATCTGGATAGGCAAAAAGATCAATGATGTGGCGGAGAGGGAGTTCTCCGACGAAGGGCTCATCAAAGAGAGACTCATGGAGTTACAGATGCGTTTTGAGCTGGACCAGATCAGCGAGAAGGAATACTCCGAGAAGGAGTCGGAGCTTTTGGAGCGATTGGACGCTATCAGAAAAGCAAAAGAAGAGGAGCAGGCAGAACCGCAAAAGAAAGAGAGGCGTAAAAATGGCTGATATAGAAGGTGCGAAAAAAACGGTTACGGAATTTTTAAGGAAGACCCTCAGCGTCAAGGATGTCACGGTGATCAAGGTTTCAAGGACTGGAGAGGGCTGGGAAAGTGAAGCCGAGGTTTTTGAAGCGAGCGCATTTATCAAGTCGCTCGGGCTTTCTACGAAAGTGCAGGACAGGAATATTTATGTGGTGAAGCTGAGCGGAACGT
>Ga0114951_10002314_pt1 | contig 21682 bp, 14 predicted proteins | sample AM7aDNAmetaG_FD_88677 | JGI IMG/M metagenome (GOLD analysis project Ga0114951, IMG submission 88677) | Freshwater microbial communities from Finland to study Microbial Dark Matter (Phase II) - AM7a DNA metaG | ecosystem: Environmental > Aquatic > Freshwater > Lake | place: Finland: Lake Alinen... | reverse complement strand
TCAAGCTTCAGCCTGTCTTCACTACGTATCGTGGCCAGCAAGGTGGATGGAGTTACCTGGGCTCCGATGCTGATGTTCCTCAAGCCGATGACACCGTCGAATGGAGCAAGAACCATCGTTTTACGAATAAGAACTTTTTGTATCTCGATATCCGCACGCAGGGAATTTAGCTGCAACCCGGTTTGCTCATAATCATTCTGACTGATACCGTTTACCTTAACCAATTCAGCCTGCCTTTCATATATTTTCTCCTGGATGGCCAGCTGAATCTGGAGCTTCCTTAACCCAGCCTGCAAGTCATCATCAAAAAGTTTCACCAGCAGGGTACCTTTTTTTACAGATTGCCCTTCCGGCAGGTTAATCTCGACCACCCTTCCGGCGACTTCATTTTTAAGGTCAACTTCCTCATAAGCCAGCAGTGAGCCAGATACCTCTCTATTGTCGGCAAGTTTGGTGGGAGTCACCACGAATATATCCACTTTGGTTAATGGCTTTTCTTTTGGAGGCATTCCTCCCTTTTTCGGGCTGTCGGCTACCTTATCTTTGGATTTCATTAAACTCACACCGATAAATGTTATTGCAATCAGTAATACCGGTACGATCAGCCATTTAAATATCCGATTCATTTTTTTCATCTATTTATTTGTTCCAAAATTCTTTTCAATCGTTTTTAGCAGAGCATACAATTCTTCAATGCTATGCTCAGGTACATTGCTTAAAGCCAGTTCAGTGGTCTCCTTCATTGCCCTTTTGATATCAGGCAGGAATTTTTTTGCTTTTAAAGTGATCTGCAGACTGGTTTTTCTTCGATCATTAGGATTTTGTCCACGCTCCACGTATCCATTTGACGATAAATAGTCGATTATCCGAACCACCTGCACCTTGTCGCATGATAATTTGCCGGCCAGTTCCTGCTGCGTCAGGCTTCCGTTGCCGGCTTCAATTAGGAGCAAAGGATAGTAGGAACGTTCTATATCGAGATGTGATAGACTTCGATGAAGGTCGGCCATGAACATACGGCCGATATTTGCCATGATACGCCCGATAGGTTCCCTGATCAGATTTTTCGAATCATCGACCATTTTTGATAAGCTTTATAAGCTGCCAAAAATAGTGAATAATGCAATATGTTAACAATGTTAACTAATGTTTAACAGCCAGGTCCTTAATATTAAGATAGAGTTCGCAGGGTTCGAAAGGCTTGGTTATAAAAGAATTCATTCCGCATCTCATTGCTTTATCCCGGATTTCGTGCATGGCTGAAGCTGACAGCGCGATGATAGGTATTTTTGATTTTACGGGATCTGCCAGATTCCTGATTAGTTTGGTTGCTTCATAACCATCCAGCACAGGCATCTCAAGATCCATCAGGATAAGGTTAAAGTGTTCTTTTATAACTTCTTCCACAGCTAGCACCCCATTTTCCACGACAGTAAATTCAACACCCCACCTGGTAAGAAACTGTTTGGCAACCAGTTGATTGATTTTATTGTCCTCAGCAATAAGGACTTTGAGACCGGTCAGACGCTCAAACCGAAAATCGGATTCTTTAAAAGATTTTGGATCTGTTTCCGAGAAATAGAACGGCAATTCAAAAGTAAAAGTAGTCCCCCGGCCAATCACACTTTTTACACTGATCCTACCCCCCTGCATTTCAACCAGCCTCTTAACGATGGAAAGCCCCAGTCCGGTGCCTCCGTATATCCTGGTAGTATCCTGCCGGGCCTGCACGAAATCTTCGAAAATCCTGTCGATGGCTTCCGGTTCAATTCCTATTCCCGTATCGCTAACCTCAAAGCGAATGCGAACCTGGTTCTGCCTGATGCCTAATTTAACCATGCGCAGGGTTACTGATCCTTTGGAAGTAAACTTGATGGCATTCGAGAGAAGATTGATCAGAATTTGAGCAAGCCGCGTTTTATCGCCTGTTATCATTATCGGAAGCGAAGGGTCGGTTTCCAATTCCAGAGCAAGATTTTTTTCATCAGCAAGAGACTTGAAGGTCCGTATGATACCGTTTGATACCTCCTGAATCTTAAAGTCGATCGTCTCAAAATTGATCTTGCCGGATTCTATCTTATTGTAATCAAGGATATCATTGATGATGATTAATAAGTTGTCAGCTGAAAATTTTATTGATTTCAGATTTTCCATCTGATCCGGCCGGGGATCGTCCATCAGGAGAATATGAGTTAATCCGATGACCGCATTGAGCGGGGTGCGGATCTCATGACTCATCATGGAAAGGAATTTTGCCTTGGAAAGGCTCGCCTCTTCCGCGACCATTCGTGCCTGAACAAGATCCTGCTTAAGGCGTATCTGCTGAATCACCACAGCACATTGATTAACAAAGGATTCAAGTACCGGTATTTCTGGCATTGGATCGTTGTTCCGCACAATTATATGTATAAGCCCGTAAAGATTATTGCTTTTTGCGATCCCGATTGTCAGGATGTCCTTAATTTTTAAAAGCTTGTTTATCAGGATACCGCCCTCCTCCGGGATATAGTTCCCGGCAAAATCGGCAAAGCCACCGGGGAATTGGTACACTTTCCCCAACATGAAAATTTCCAGAAACCGCGGTTCAATCGGATAGGGTTTCTCGAATGGATCCCAACCGATTTTATGGGTGTGTTTTAAAAATCGGGATACCGGCATCCCAATGAAATCTTTCAGAAATGCCTCATTATTTTTAACCTGATTGATGATGGCAAGATTACCTGGGAGCAATACTTTAAGCTTCTCCTTAATATAACGAAACAGATCCTCCTCTTCCTGAATGCCGATCAGGTCCATGGCAGTATCGGCCAGAAATTTCAGCTGATCCTGGTAATGGCTGATGATGCGGCTCGATTCATCCTGTTTTTTCGCATAGATAATATTTGCATAGATAACGCCGGCAAGGTTGCATACAAAGGACAAGATCGAGATGTCTTCTTCAGTGAACCGGTTTGCCTGAGTACTGGCAAGCCCAAATGTCCCGACAGTCTGGTCGTAGCTTTTAACCGGCAGAAACAAACGGCTCAGGATATGAAAGCTTCTTCGGCTGTCGCGGGTTTGGGATTTACTGTTCAGCCTCATATCCGGGACATGAATAGCTTCACCGGTACGGTAAACAAATCCCGGATGTCTTTCCATGGAGGTTCTTTCGGCTTCGATGCGCTCAGCCTCGGTGAACCCTTTGGCAAAATATAATTTTAACCTTCCGGTTGTGGGATCGAAAAGATAGAGACCATTGTATTCAACCTGAACAACTTCTTCAAGAATTTCCTCGACCGTCCGTATCAGATCATCCAGCGACCTTACGAAGGAGAGCCTGGAGGCAAACCTTTCCAGCTTAGTGATCATATCGGGGGCCTGACTGTTCATTTAACGAAAGAAAGTGCGAATTTCAAACACTCCTCATCCTGTTTATAGTGCCCGCCGCTGATACCAATGGCTCCAACCATTTCGCCATTAACCCGGACTGGCGCTCCGCCGCCAAGCAGAATAAAATCTTTCATTTGCGGTATCCCTCCGCTGAGAATGGGGTCATCCTTAATAAAATCGTGCCAGGCCTGACCGGTTGGCATACCAAAACCTATGGCAGTCATCGCTTTTTTCCGGGCTGCATCCATGGAGATTAACGGTGAATTGTCCTGCCTTTTAAAAACCACCGGATTCCCTGATGGATCTACTATCCAGATGCAAATGCTGAAATTCATTTCAGTTGCCTTTTCGATGGCTTTATCAGCAAGATAATTTGCCAGTTCGAGGGTAATCGTCTGTATAGCTCTGGTTTGATTCATAGCATATTAATTGCACGATGCAAAATAAGTGAAATTATTTGTGCTGTCGTAACAGGTTGTATAAGTATGCATTATAAACAAAATATTTCAGCTCAATTAAGTAATTATTTGATAATTAGTTATTTATGATATGATGGCAATATGTCGATATGTACATACATTTCTTTATCCTAAATTAAATAGCAAAAACATGAAAAAGGTTGCATTAATCCTGTTGGTCGGATTGGCCGCCTGCGGCCAGGACCTGAAACCCCGAGTTGACAAGCTCGAAAAAGAAAACGCCCTTCTCAAGGAGATGACTGCACCGCTGCCTTCGTCGCTGGATAATTATTTTCCACCAAAAGCGCAGGGCCCAGTTTACCTGATGGAAATGTTTTCGCTTTCCAATCCTTTTGAAGGCATTGGTATCGACCTTCAGGAAAAAGATCTTCCCGGTGCAAAAGCTAATTTTGATGCATTCAGGGCTCAGTATTTGAAAATGTCGGTTATGGTACCTGAATGGAAGGAAAAATTTCCGGTCGGGCCCGTGGATTCTCTCGGCCTGGCAATGGGCAGTGGTAATCCTGCCATGATTGGCAGCGCAATGGGAAGAATTGGCCGATTATGTGCTTCCTGTCATGTAATTAACCAGATCAGGGCTCAGCAAAAATACAGCTGGCCCGATTTTGAAGCGCTTTCACTTACGGATCCGATAACAAATCAGAATATCAGCTGGCATGAGTCCATGATGCGGATAGCCAATGCATTTACAGCGATCGGAAACGATTTAGGACAGGGGCAGATCGAAAATGTACGGACCAATTTTAAAAGTTTCAGCGATCGCTTTATCTCACTGTCTGCCAATTGTTCCGGTTGTCATGATACACCAAGGTCTTACTTTGTCAGTCAGAATGTTCAGGGAATGGTCAGCGATCTCGGCAAGGCCGTTGCAGCAACGCCGCCTGATGGAAAGGCCATCGGACAATTGCTGGGAGCCATTGGCAATGAAAGTTGTATGAAATGTCACCTGGTACACATGCCCTCAGCTACCGCAAAATCATTTTGGAAGGCCTATCCCGGCATGATCAGATAGATATTATTTGTGTTGACGGAACAGCCATTCCATCATATGGGGATCGCTGTATGCGGCCAGCCATGAAAAATGCCCGACCTCGGGATATTGAGTAAATCCCGGGTGTCCGCCTGCCTTGGTTATGGCATCGACCATGCTGAATGATAATTGTGGATTCACTGCCGGATCCTCTGCTCCGGCAAAAATCCACATGGGCATATGTGCAAAGAGGGGTGCCTTTTTAAGGTCGCCTCCACCGCAAACGGGTACGGCGGCGGCAAACAAATCGGGATACCTTGAGATAGCTTCAAAAGTTCCAAAACCACCCATGGATATTCCGGTGATATAAATGCGGGAGACATCAACCGGCGAATCTTTCAAAAGTTTTTGAATGAGTTGATATAATATGTCCATGGATTTCGTCCAGTCCTGCTTTTCCGGGCATTGCGGAGCAACTACAATGGCGGGATGCAAAACCATCATCTGGTCGGTAGCAAAGTTCATCACCCCCCATTTTAACTGGGCGTCATTGTCTTTTCCCCTTTCGCCCGAGCCATGAAGGAAGATAACCAGCGGGTATTTTCGCGAGGTATTGTAATCGGGGCTCAGCAACCGGTAATTTAAGGTATCACCCTTTTCATTAATAAACTTATTTGAGCTGAATCTTGATGGCTGAGCAAAATTCTGTCCTGTGGATATCAGGCAAAAGCAACCCAGCATTAACAACAGATTTCTTGTTTTCATGATTTTAAAGCTATTTGACCAATGAAATTCAATTGATCACACGTTTTAGTAATTTTATAAAAATGCGCTCGTTAAGTTAATGTAAGTTGGTCTTTTCATGGCAAAATCAGGCAAGATAATTCAATCACAAGCTGAGATTCACAAACATGCAGACGAGGATAAATTATATCGTCGGCTGATTGAGAATTCCTGCGATATCATCTTTACGTTTTGCCCGCCTGGCATACTCACGTTCGTATCTCCAAGCTGGACTATACTCCTGGGGTATCCGGCTGACCAGGTAATTGGTATAAACCTGATTGAGTTCATTCACCCGGAGGACGTCGACAGTTGCAGGGAATTTTTGGAATTGATCATCCAATCGGGGACACAGAAATCCGGTATTGAATACAGGATGAGGCATTCCAATGGATCCTGGAGGTGGCACTCCTCCAATGGGGGGCCATTGATGGATGAAGGCGGCTCAGCTTCCTGCTTCCAAATTATCTCAAGAGATATTACTGAGCAGAGGAACAAGAAAACCGGATTGTGGGAAAGCGAGTTGATTTTTACCGACATTTTCCAAACAATTATTGAAGGAATTGCCCTTACCACACTTTCAGGCCAGGTAATCGGGATCAATGATTCGCTGGAAAAAATCCTTGGTATTCCTGAAGAAGATCTGGTTGGTAAAAACATACTTAACCTGGCCCGGGAAATGCTGCCTGAACCTACGGTTGAAAATGCACTTGTCCTACTGGGAGATCTGATGAAAGGAACTAATGTTCAGGGATTTGAGTTTAACTATCAGGATAAAATATTAGAACTCAATGCTAGTATAAATAAGGGGACAAGGCGCTTAACCGGTGTGGTTCACGATATTACCGACAGAAAACGATTCGACGAGGAGATTAAAGGAAAAAATCAGGAGCTGAACCTGCTAAATGCCCAAAAAGACAAATTTATTTCGATTATTGCCCATGATTTGCGCAGTCCGTTCCAAACATTCATGGGATTCATCAGTTTGCTGGCCGACCAATTAGAGAACCTGTCAAAGGAGGATATTGAAAAAATTGTGCACAGCATTAATACATCAGCAAACCGGCTGTACAAACTGCTCGACAATCTGCTTGAATGGTCGAGGATGCAGCGCGGTTTGATCAGGTTCCACCCTCAGGCGCTACATCTCAAAAAGGAACTTTCGGCCAGCATGGCTCCGGTCCACGATGCTGCATTAAAAAAGAGAATCGGCATTAGCACCGATATTCCGGGTGACGTCATCGTATTTGCGGATACCGGAATGTTCGACAGCCTGATACGTAACCTGGTTTTTAACGCTGTGAAGTTTACCCCGAAAGATGGTCATGTTTCAATTACAGCAAGGAAACTGCCTGGTTCATTCATTGAAATATCAGTTCAGGATACGGGAATCGGAATGAATGCAGAGATCCTTGCCAGATTATTCGACCTCGATATGCTGCCCAGCCGTTCGGGCACGGAAGGCGAACCGAGTACCGGCCTCGGACTTTTGCTTTGTAAAGATTATGTAGAAAAACACGGTGGTAAAATATGGGCAGAGAGCAAAGAGGGACAAGGAAGCACTTTTTATTTTACCTTGCAGGCTGGTTAATTTTTTATTGAATGCCACAATCCATACCTCCGGAAAAGAAACATGAATTTCACGATACCGGCAGGATTTTAGAAAACGAATTGGTTAAAACCAATGCCCTCCTCGAAGCCATCATCGATGCATCTCAAAACGGAATCCTTGTTGTTGATCAAACAGGTAAAGTCATTAAGGTGAATGGAAAATTCGGTGAGATCTGGAAAATCCCATCCAACATTTTAAACACATCTGATGACAAAACCCTGCTGAAATTTATTTTCGATCAGCTTGCCGACCCTGATGGATTTTATGAAAAAGTGATGGAGTTGTATGAAAACCCTTTGGCTCAAAGTAAAGATTTGATTTTCCTCCGCGACGGGCGAATATTTGAGCGCAATTCGAAGCCGATGTATCTTGATGGCTTGCCGAATGCCCGGGTATGGTCATTCCTGGATATTACAGAACGTTACCGGGCGGAGAATAACCTGGCAACGAAGGAAAGGATGCTGAACGCCATCATTGAAAATATGCCGGACCAGATCTATATAAAAGACAGGGAGAGCCGGTTTATTTTATGTAATAGTCCGGTTGCTGCAAATTGTGGAGCAGAAACCACAGAGGAAATCATTGGAAAAACTGATTTTGACTTTTTCCCCCATCACCTCGCGGAACAATATTTCAAGGATGAGCAATTAATCATGAATTCCGGTATCCCATTAATTAACCACGAAGAAATCACCGGAAATAAAACTTCACCTGATGTTCGTTGGAACCTGACAACAAAAGTCCCGGTAATGAACAGTAATGGACAGGTAGCTGGCATCATTGGCATTAACAGGGACATCACCGAACGAAAAAATTCCGAACGTGAAATAGAGCAGAAAAATGCGGAGCTTATCAAACTGAACGATGAAAAGGACAAGTTCTTTTCTATCATAGCTCACGACCTGCGCAGCCCTTTTCAGTCGTTTCTTGGGTTCACCGAAATAATGGTAGAGGACCTGCCAACACTGGGGCTCGATGAGATTAAGAAGATTGCTGTCAGCCTGCGAACATCGGCCGGTAATCTCTTTAACCTCCTTGAAAACCTCCTTGAATGGTCGCAGATGCAGCGTAACCTGATCAGTTTTAATCCACAAAAGCTGAATTTGGCCGAGAAAATTGCGGCCAGCCTATCATTAGTGCGCGTTTCAGCCGATAAAAAGAGCATCGGCATCAGTGCCAATATTCCTTCTGATATTATGATTAAAGCTGATTCCAGAATGTTTGAAAGCCTCCTGCGCAATCTGCTTTTCAATGCCGTTAAGTTTACCGCCCGAGGGGGTAAAATATCGATCCAGGCAGGTGCCGGACCCGAAGGTGCCACTCAAATATCCGTTAAGGATACCGGCATCGGCATGAATACGGCAATTCTCGATAATATTTTCAGCATTCATAAGTCAACCAGTCGGTTGGGAACAGAAGGCGAGCTGAGTACGGGCCTGGGATTACTGCTTTGCAAGGATTATGTCGAAAAACACAACGGGAAAATCTGGGCAGAAAGCGAAGAGGGAAAAGGAAGTGCTTTTTATTTTACGCTACCGGCAAAGTCCTGAACCTTTATATGTTTTGGAAGATCGATGAAAAAATGAGTCCCGGTCGATTTTTCAGAAGTGAAATATACCCGGCCCCTTAAATATTTCTCACCAAGAAGTTTCATGCTGTAGGTGCCAAGCCCGCGATCCAGCCCTTTTGTTGAGAAGGAGCGCTGAAAAACCTGATTCCTGACTTCCAGTGGCATAAGCTTGTCATTATGAACTGAAAAGCTAAGGTAGTTTTCATTTTCCAACAGAATGACCTTAACCTTTCCACCATTTATCGTCGCCTCAATCGCATTTTTAATCATATTGGTCAATATCCGGTTTAATAAAACCCTGTCTGTTAAAACCGGCTTTGCATCACAGGCAATCATAACTTCAATCTCATGCCCTTTAGTCACAACGTGTGCCCTCATCTGGGCAGCAATATCATAAATTAAATGGATTGGATCTACCAAACCAGCATTTACGCTTATTTCACCTTTTTCGGCACGGACAAGATCTCGCTGTGTTAAGATTTCTTCCACCAGATCGGTTGAAACGGATTGCAGTAACTTCAAAACTTCCTTAATTTCTTTTATATCATTCGAGTCTTCAAGTATTTGCAACAATCCGTCCAGGCTTCCTGCTTTATTGATCACATCGTGAAAGAAAATTCGTTCCATGGCGTGTCGGCGCTTCTCATCACTAATATCGCTCGCAACGAAAAGTGTGAATTTTTCACCCTGGATTTCCATCGGACTGGAGGTTGTGCTCAGGTCGAAACTGATGGGTTCATCGTTTATCGTGGCAGTTATTCTGCATTCCCTGGTTACCGTTTTCAATGTTTGCTGGCTTTCAACAATGCTTTGGCCAGCTCCGCAATATCGGCAGCCCTGACTGGTGCCGCAGCCGGCCTCCATTTCATTTGCATGGATACAATTCATGATTTCTCCGGGTCGCTGACCCAAAAGGAATCCGGTTGAATCGAATCCGAATGATTCTAAAAGTGCTTTATTAATGAAAACTGCCTGACGATTCGCATTTAATATGGCCACCACATTGGTGAGATTATCCAGGGTTTTGGACAGAATTTCAGAAGTCTGGATGGCTTCATTCTGCTTCAGTATTGCGGGCTGATCCGCTCTTTCCGGAGAGGCGAAATGTGTTTTCATGGCAGATATCTATTTAGATCAAACTTACTGATTATTATCTATCTTCATCTTTTTGCTCGTAATCCATGATCTGTTCAGAATGAGAATAATTGCAATAATCCTGGTAATCTTTATTTTTGCTTTGGCCAACGGTCAAAATCGGCAATCCAATGGCATTGCTGCTAAATCAAATTCTTTTCCAACCGGAATGGAATGTGCGCCTCAACCCTATTATCGCGTTCGTGCCGATGGCAAGCCGGGCCGGGAAATCAAAATCCTATTTACGGATGGCAAACTTGCTGGCCCGGTTCAGGTGGAGGTAAATGCAAGCGGACATAAAGAAATAACCGGCTTTAATCCGGATAAGGCAGGCATTGCCGAATGTGCCGTTTTACTGCCTTCGGGTATTGGAGCAAAGGCGGAAGCTAAAGTCGTTATCATTGTACGCCAGGATAAGTGGTCGGTTAAGAAGAGTATCACCGTGCCGGCTTTGCGGCAATGGACCGTTTATGTTTATCCGCATTCTCATGTGGATATTGGCTATACCAATACGCAGGCCAATGTGGAGATCCTGCATAAACGTAATATCGATGAAGGCATCAAACTGGCCGAAGCCACCAAAGATTACCCCGAAGGTTCGCGCTACCGCTGGAACCCTGAGGTAACCTGGCCGCTTGAACGTTACTGGCAGACTGCCACCGCTGAACAAAAAAGCCGGGTTGTTAAAGCCATACAGAATGGATGGCTGTGCCTCGATGCGAGCTATCTGAATACCAATACCAGCGCCTGTTCTGATGAGGAGCTATTTCACCTTTTCAGTTTCAGCCGCGAAATGGAAAAACTAACAGGCGTGCCATCTAAAACCTTTCAGCAGATGGATATCCCGGGCATGTCGTGGGGACTGATCCCGGTAATGCAGCAGATGGGCATACGATATATAATGTCGTGGCCAAACAGCTGCCGGGCTGGATATACTCATAGCCTTGACGAGAAACCTTTTTGGTGGATCGGGCCCGATGGAAAATCAAAGGTTCTGTTTTTCCAGCCTGGCGGATATGCCAACAGCGGCAGTATGAGCAAAGGAGGAGAAGTTGGAAGGCCATGGTTCGGACAGCGCGATCCCGACAAGGTGCCGGCAGTAATAAAAACCGGCAAGGCAGATGTGAATTTTTTGAAAGCCTTGTCAGCCAGGGAAAAACCTGATTACCCCTATGATTATTATGTTGTTTCCTGGTGTCTCTGGGATAATACGCCCATCGATGCTGACCTGCCGGATGCCGTTAAAGCCTGGAACAGCGAATATGCCTTTCCTCATCTGGTAATCGCCGGCGCCGACCAGATCATGCAGATGATCGAAACAAAATATGGCAGTCAGCTGCCTTCGGTAAAAGGGGATTTTACCGAATACTGGACCGATGGGCTTGGCACTGCTGCCGGCCTTACCGCTATCAACAGGAATGCCAAGGAACGGTTGGTGCAAGCCGAGATTCTGCGGACCATGCTTCGCCCGAACCAATCTATGCCGGACGACGAGTTTAATGAAGCCTGGAGATACATCGCCCTGGGAACCGAGCATACCTGGTGTGCCGAGAATCCAACTGAGCCATATTTTCAGGATGCTATATGGAAAGTAAAACAGAGTTATTTCCGCGAAGCGAACGACCGCACACAAGTGCTGTTGGATGCTTCCCTGGCACCCGCAACCGATAAGTCATCCGGAGCGCTGGGGCCGGTTGAAGGACCCTCCAATGGCGGTGTAGTGGTATTTAATACTAATTCATGGGCACATGGCGGACTGGTTACGCTCACGGTGGCTGAAAGCCAGAAGGGCGATCGGGTAAGTGATATTAACGGAACTTTTATACCATCGCAGAGACTTTCGACCGGAGAACTGGTTTTCCTGGCTAAGGATGTGCCGGCTTTTGGATCCAGGCTTTATAGAGTGATAGCGGGGAAAAACCCTTGGTCAAGTGGATGCAGGATCGAGGAAAATTCGCTGATCAGCAATGATCTGAAAGTGACTATTGGTCCGAAAACAGGGAACCTGGTTCAACTTATTAATCTGGCAACCGGCCGAAATTTTGTCGACCTGAAAGCGGATGGCGGACTTAACGCATTTCGATGGATGCCGGGAGATTCTGACAATGCTCAGCCCGACTCCGTTATAGATATAGCCGTGGTTGAACCGGGTCCGCTTGTTGCGGAAATGAAAATTACTTCCAAGGCTGCAGGTTGCCGTATGGTCACTCGTTCCATAAGGCTGATACAAGGCCTGCCCTGGGTGGGGGTTAAAAATGTGGTCGATAAATTGCCTCTGCCAGCCAAGGACGGTATTCATTTCGGATTCGGATTCGATATTCCGAAAGCCATCACCCGGGTGGATATTCCCTGGGGCGTAATGCGTGTAGAGGCCGACCAATGGCCCGCTGCCAACAGGAACTACCTGGGTATGCAGCGTTGGGTTGATATCTCAAACGAACAGGAAGGGGTAACCTGGTGTTCACTGGATGCGGCCCTGTTTGAGTACGGCAGCATGACAGCCAATCAAACCGGTACCTGGTCGGGGGAAAGAAAACCCTGGCTCAGGAAACTGGAACCCTCTTCAACGGTCTATTCCTGGGTGATGAACAATCACTGGTTTACCAACTTCCCGCTCACACAGGATGGTCCAGTTACTTTCAGGTACCGTATACTGACACATGGCGCTTACAATGCGGCTGAAGCAAACCGTTTTGGACTGGAACAGTCGCAGCCACTGATAGCGCTGGCTGCCAACAATAACGCCATTTCTCAGCCTCTGATTTCATTGGAAGGATCGCCGGCAATCTGCATAACCGCTATAAAACCGGCACCGGATGGTAAATCGATGTTCGTTCATCTCCGGTCACTGTCCGACAAGGATGAAACCGTCAGGCTGATCAGGCCAGGCAAACCTGGGGGCAGGGAAGTGGTAGTTCCGGCTAACGGATTGGTAGTGCTGAATGAGTTGTATCAGGTACGATGAGGCAGCGTGAAATGGAAAGTTGAGCCTGCTCCTTCTTCGCTTTCGACCCAGATCCGTCCCCCGTGTTTTTCGACAAAATCCTTGCAGATTAGCAAACCCAGACCGGTGCTGGGCTCTCCTTCGGTCCCTTTACGGTTGGGTTGGTCCTGCAGATGGAACAACTTTTCAACCTGTTCACGATTCATGCCAATTCCATTGTCAAGAATGGAAATTCTGACAGAATCAGGTTCCTTAATCCCATTTATAATTATTCTACCACCTCTGGGAGTGAATTTTATTGCATTGGTAACCAAGTTGTTGATTGTCGATATAATCATATTGGCATCCGCATAAACCTGTAGATCATCCGGGATGTCGTATTCGATCATGATCTGTTTTTTATCTGCCAATAATAATATAGGTTGGATTCGTTCCTGTAAATAGGGCATCAGCATTAATGATTGCGGTTCATAAGTTGTCATCCCCAGCTGGTTTCTCGACCATTGCAAAATGTTCTCGAGCAGAAGGTAAAGATTCTTTGCCGTTTTACTCATCGACGCCGACATGTGCTGAATTTCATCATTGGATAATGTTGGAAGATCCTCCGCCATTATTTCGGTAAAACCCAGAAAAGTATTGAATGGGCCGCGCAGGTCATGTGCCAGAATGGAAAAGAATTTATCCTTCTCCATATTGGTTTTTCTTAATTCCGCACTGGTTTGCTTAAGCTTTTCATCATAACGTTTTCTACTGGTGATATCCTTGGTGAAAACGGTAATGCCATGAATAGTTGGATAAACGCTGATTTCAAAAACGGTTGTTCCGGCTTCATTTCTATAGAAACTTTCAAATACCTCAGGTTCCTTGGTTTCAAGGACCTTTCGGTAAATGGCTTCGGCTTTTTTGATGTCCGGAGTATCTGTAAATAGATCCCACAGTGTTTTACCTAAAGCCTTCTCGGCCCGAATTCCCGTGAATTTTTCTGAAGCTCTGTTCCAATAAGTGTATTTTAAATCATGATCCAATTCGAAAAAAACGTCCGTAATACTTTCGGTTAATTCCCTGAAATGTTCTTCACTTATTCTTAAAGCGTCTCTGATATTTTTCTGATGGGTAAAGTCAATTGCCGACACCATACAATATTCGTCACCCTCCTTAAAATGGCCATCCAGTCGAATGTATTTGTCTTGACCGTTTTCGCTCTGGAGTTTCAGTTCGCAGGTTTCTTTCAAGTTTCCCTCGAAAATACAGCTGAGAAATTGATTGAAAATGGGCCGGACATTTTCAGGAATGAATATTCCAAATCTTTTTTTTGTTAATGAATTCCTTTCCTGGCCCAGTATTTCAGCTCCACAGATATTTACATCTATTATTTCTCCTTTTTTTGTTAGTGTAAAATATCCCGTAGGGGCAAAATCATAGAGTTCCTTGAATTTTGTGGTTGCGATATCTGCCAATTCCTTTGCCTCGATAAGAGACTTGTTCTGTAAATCAACCTCCGCTTTATGAGTCTCGAGATCATAAAGCAGCTTTTGGATTTCGGCATCAGAAAGTTTAACAGCCGGTTTTATTGAAGTATTTTTCAAAGCTGCCTATTTTGGGAGGTTAATAAATCAAATTTAATTAACTTTTTTTGAATTGCTTGTAAATAGCTGATTTACTTTGATAAACGGATGAAAATACAGGGTTAAAATATTCAGGTATTATAAGGTAACGTGAAAAAGAAAGTCGAACCAATACCATGTTCGCTTTCCACCCAGATTTTTCCACCCAGCATATCAACATAAGCCCTGGATATAGCTAATCCCAGCCCTGTACCCTGTTGACTATTTTCCTGAAGTTCTTCTCCCTGCATGAATCTTTCAAAAATAAGTTCCAATTTTCCGGGACTGATACCAGCACCGGTGTCTTTTACATAAAATTCCAGGAATCTATCCTTCTTATCATACCCGAATTCGATATTTCCCTGATCCGCAAATTTTATTGCATTTTTGATCAGATTGGTAAGAACTGCTTCAACCTTTTCTTTGTCGGTAATGATGATAGCCGCCCTGATCGGCAGTGAATTTTTGTAACTAAACATTAATCCTTTCTGCTCAGCTTCGGGTAGAAAGAAATTAAAGAGAAATTCAATCTCGTCGTTTATATTAGTTTCTGTCAGGAAGACCTCCATCTGTCCCGATTCAATTTTAGAGATGCTGATTATATCATTAATGATACTGAGCATTCGTGAGCCACTCTTCTCAATAATTCTAAGATACTTGTCATGCTCTTCACCTGTTAGTTCAGGATCTCTCAGCAGTTCTGCAAATCCCAGAATTCCATTCATCGGGGTCCGGATTTCATGACTCATATTGGCCAGGAAGGCTGATTTCAGCATGCTGCTTTCTTCGGCCAGCTCCTTTGCTTCCCGAAGCTCCTGCTCGGCATGCTTGCGGTCCGTGATATCGTTAAACAATCCATACCATAAGTTGCTCCCGTCATCCAGCAGGGTTGGCCGGGCATGACAATGACGCCAGCGTAATCCCTGCTGTGGCAGTAACACCCGAAACTCCATCTCCATCAAAGTTTGGGATTTTGCAGATTCACTGATCTTATTTACGACTATATCAAAATCTGCAGGATGGATCCTCTTGAAAATGGGAGATGCATCCGCCTTAACGTGCTCAGGAAGCACTTCGAACATCTCGTACATGCCGGCGCTGGAAATCGGAAATGCCGAGTGCCCATCAGGAAATAACTGATATTGGTAAACAACACCGGGAACCTGCTCTGTCAAGTTGTTCAGTAGTTCATAACTTTCAATAAGCTGGATTTCAGTGAGCTTGCGGTTGGTGATGTCACTGAGCACGACCCGGCATTCCGGTGTTCCTTCAGCATCCCTAAACAAGCTTGCATCTACGCTTACATAAATGGGTTTCTCCTCAATGGTTTTCAGCCGGATCTCACAAGTCTGAGGAGTTCCGGCCTGAAAAAGTTTTTTTCGGTGCAGGTAGTAAATGTCCTGGTCATCCTTGAAAATAAAGTCGGTTAATGGTTTGTTAATCAACGATCCACGATCCCGACTGAAAATCTTGGCAGCGGTGAGATTAGCTTCAGTGATCAATCCTTCCTCAGTGACGGTGATATATCCTACAGGTGCCATTTCATAAAGATCCAGGTATCGGGCCCTTAATTTATCAAGATTCAACTGGGTTAAAAGCAACTCATCGTTTTGCATTTCCAGTTCAACCTGGTGAACATATAATTCGTGGAAAACCTCGCTTATTTCCTCAACCGACATGTGCTTAATTTCATCGAGGATGATCTTATGCCTTAATGCAACAACCTTTTCGGCATGGATTCTGAGTTTGTGGTCTATTCCCGTCATGAACCGGTTATTATATATTTTCAGGGCGCTCGGTTGTCGCTATTGCATAAACCAGTCCATTCTTATCAAGAAGGGCTGTGGATGTCGTGGCGATTTTCAGAATTCTTCCATCCTTGGTCAGCCGTTCGGTTTTATAGGTTTCCGGAAAGCGGGCCAGGGTGAGGTGTTTTAACCGTTTGATCTCTTTTTCCCGGGTATCCATCGGGCTCAGGTCAGTCAGGTTCAATAACAGGGCTTCTTGTTCGCTCCAGCCGTAAATCCTTATTGCTGCCGGGTTCCAGGCCATAATCCTTCCGCTGAGGTCAAATACCATAAGGGCATCGTTGGCATCCTTGATAATCGCTCCCAACCGCCTGAGGTCAGTATCGCTCTCTAGCTGCTTTTCAGATGCCCGCTTGATTTCAGTGATTTCAACAAAAGTGATAACCGCCCCCTCGATAACATTTTCGAGCGTCCGGTAAGGGAGTATCCGCATGATGTACCACGTACCACCGGAAGTCTGAACTTCAACCTCTTTTGATACTAATGTCTCCAGAACTGCTTCTGCATCTTTTGCCATGTCGTGGTATCCGGTTAGGTTGGAAACAACATGGGCTATCGGCCTTCCTATATCACCGGGAATAAGGTTTATGATGTGTGTGACAGCAGGGGTATATCTTAAGATCCGCAAATGTTGATCGATAAAAACAGTTCCAATTCCGGTTCCGGCAAGCAGGTTGTTCATGTCATTATTTGACTGCGACAATTCAGATACCTTGTTCTGTAATTCTGCATTGACAGTCGATAATTCTTCATTGATAGACTGAAGCTCCTCTTTGGAAGTTTCCAGCTCTTCGTTAGTCGATTGCAATTCCTCATTGATAGACTGCATTTCCTCATAAGAGGATTTTAACTCTTCATTGGAGGTTTCGAGTTCCTCATTGGTAGATTGCAGGTACTCCTTCTTGGCCCGTAATTCCTCTTTTAGAGCATTAATATGCGCATCGGCATCAGCGGGAAGGTTCTGTGTGATGACTTGCTGATCTCCAACTATTGCATTAAAATCAGATGATTCTTCGAGAAGGACCAGATAAAGGTGAGATTCAGTAGGTTGAGGCAAACTTTTAACCTTCTCGCTTGATTCCGGATTAAGAACCGGTGAAATTTTGAGATTTATCAGGATTGAACTGTCGCCGCTATTAATGCGGATGCCATTGTTTTTAACTGTTTCGTTGGTTACCGCAGCTTTGTGAAGGGCAATGGAAAGTTCATTTCTTAAACCGGGTAAAGCCATCTTCAGAATATTGTTGATGCCAGATTCCCCGGGACTTAGTTCGAGGAACTTGCTTGTATGTCCGTGCAGGTATATAATGTCGCCTCTTTTATCAACCAGAATTCCGGTAGTATCGACATGTTGAAGTAGAGCTTGTTCAGCAAACTCCCGCAAAGGAACTTTCTTCTGAACAGCTTGTTTTCGGTTGGTTGGCATTGCTGTAATGTTCTTCAAAATATGGTTTGGCTGGAATCGTATGGAGGTAATTCTACTGATTCCTTTAAAATCTTCCTTACGCTGATATAACTTCGCTTTACGATCAATCGATACAAATATTTCTCCAAATTCACCGATGGTTTCCGAGCTGCCCAGAAAAAGAATTCCGTCCGGATTCAAGGCATAGTGAAACAAAGGAATGAGTTTCTTCTGCAACTCACTACTCATATATATTAATAGATTACGGCAGCTTATCAGATCGAGTTTTGAAAACGGCGGATCCTTAACCAGGTCCTGTTCCGAAAAAATCAACAAGTCGCGTATGGCTTTGCAGATGCGGTAAGTGCCATTGTCATGGCTAGGGACAAAAAAGCGTTTTAACCGTTCCGGAGAAACATCGGCAACTATATTCGACGGATAGGTCCCTGAACGCGCAACTGCGATCGCATGGCTATCAATATCCGTGGCGAATACCTGCAAATTAAAGTTCAGTTTCGAAGCATCCATATATTCCTGCAAAAGGATAGCAACGGAATAAGCTTCTTCGCCGGTGGAACAGCCTGGCACCCAAACCCTGATCATGGAACCGAAAGGTTTTTCTGCAAAAAGACCCGGAATCGCTTTCCGGGATAACTGGTCAAAGAATTCAGGGTCGCGGAAGAAACTGGTCACTCCGATAAGCAGATCTCGGAATAGCAGTGATATTTCTCCCTTATCCCTTTGCAGATGCTTAACATAGATTTCGAGTGAGCTGATCTGGTGAACTGCCATTCTTCGTTCGATCCGGCGGCTTATGGTTCCAGGTTTGTATTGCGAAAAGTCATGACCAGTATGAGCCCGCAGCAGGGCAAAGATCTCCTGAAATATAATATCTGATAATTCATTCGGTTCGTCTTGAACCAACGAAAGGGTTTTGATGGCAGAATTTACGTAGGCATGAATTTTTGCAGGCATGTCGGCAGGAGGAAGAATGAAATCAACCATTCCTGTTGCGATTGCACTTGAAGGCATTCCGTCATACTCGGCTGAATCCGGCGATTGGGCAATCACCATTCCACCTTCTCCCTTGATAATTCTCAGCCCTTGTGTTCCATCAGAACCGGTGCCCGAAAGGATTATGCCAACTGCGTTTTTCCCCTGATCCTCAGCCAGCGACCGGAAAAAAAAGTCGATCGGCAAGCGCTTATGCCGGTTGGTAAGTGGTTCTGTTAACCGTAGAATACCCATCGTCAGAAATAAATCGCGTTCAGGTGGTATGATATAAATACAATCAAGCTTAACAGGCATACCATCTTCAATCTCAAAAACCTCCATTTTTGTGAATCTCCGGATTATTTCCGCAAGCATACTTTTATGGTCGGGCGACAGATGCTGAACAAGAATGAAGGCCATCCCCGGACTCGAATAGGCAGCCATACCCATAAAAAATGCTTCAAAAGCGGCTAGACCACCAGCCGACGCACCAAGGCAAACTATCGGAAATGCTGGTGATTTGATTTTGCTGGACTTCATTCTTTCCTTAAAGGATTTGCAGTGTAAAAGATACAAAAACTTTGCATCAAACTCTTCCTCTGCTTTTAATAGGTTTTTGTTATCATTGTTTGCAAACTCAAACCCTATAATTATGAAATCGGGAGCAAGCTTTTTTGGTAAATTCCTTTTGGGAGGGATTTCTGTATTCTGCCTCACTAGCCAGGTTCAATCTCAAGTAACCGAAGGTGAAAAACATTTGCGAAATATCAGCCTCGATGGCACCACCGGTTGGAAAACCGAAAATAACCTCACCATAGCCTTTTCGCAGGTATCGCTGACCAACTGGTCGGCCGGCGGCCAGAATTCTATGTCGGTCAACGGCCGCTTCAATGGATTCTACAACTATAAAAAGGAGAGAATGGCGTGGGATAATCAGGTCGACCTGGGATATGGCCTGCTGAAACAGGGTAAAACGATCTGGCAAAAAACGGATGACAGGTTTGAAATCATGTCAAAATTAGGCTACCGCATGTCTGAATCCTTCAATTTAGCCGGACTGGCTGACTTCAAGTCGCAATTTGCTCCCGGATACAGCAAACCGGAAGGCGGAACAAGGATCAGCGACCTGTTTTCACCGGCCTATTTTTTGGGAGCTGTTGGGGTAGATTTGAAAAAGGGTGAAAATTTTACGCTGTTCGCCTCACCAATAACTACAAAAATGACTTTCGTTCTCAATGACAGTCTTTCCAATGCTGGGGCATTTGGCGTTGTGCCAGGCAAAAAATTCCGGACCGAACTCGGAGGTTATCTCAGGGTCATGTGGAAACATGACGTGGTGAAGAATGTTGGCCTGTTGACCAAGCTCGACCTTTTTTCCAATTACCTGAAAGATCCGCAATACATAGATGTTAACTGGGAAGTATTGGTCAATATGAGAATCAATAAGTATTTGTCAGTCAACATCAACACGCTCCTGATTTATGACCATGACATTATTATCGGGAAAGATACAAATGGCGATGGAACGTCTGATAGTTTCAAACCCCGTGTTCAATTTAAGGAGCTATTCGGACTGGGGCTGGCCTTTTCCCTCAAAAAGTAAACCTTAACCCTTTTTCAACTTTGCTTTTGCGTTTTCACTGTTCTCGGCTACCCTGAATTCAGTAATCCGGGTTATCAGATCGTATGGAATTGGTTTGTTCAGGGGGAACTGAACGGATCCTTTTCCACTGGTTAATCCATCTAACTCATTTTTGAAAGCCGCAATACCTGAGGAAACCGGATAAAAGCCGATGTGCTTTTTGAACGCAGCAAAATATACAAGGTTCCCATGCAAGTAAAAACAGGGCATCTGGTAACTGATTTTTTCGGTTGCCTGCGGAGCCGCTTTTCTAATCGCCGATCTTACCCTTTGCAGAATATCCTGAATCTCCGGAGGAAAGCAGGCAATATACTCATCAATGTTTTTTGGAACAGCACTGCCGGTTTGCATACCCTAATTCAATTTTTCAGTTTCAAATTTAAGCAGGTCATCCTTCTGTTTTCCAGTATTTTTGCCAAAATTAAAAACAAAACCCAGATAAATAATCCGTGGACTTCTCTGTCGTATGGTTTTCTGGTAAAGAAGCGGCGTATCGACCTCGGAATTATTTCGCAGCGTATTGAAAACATCTGAAACAGTGAGTATCAGCGAAGCCCTCTTTTTCCAGAGATCCTGGCGGATACCTATATTCATGAAGTAGGAGGGAAACATTTTACCCTGTGGGGTCAGCCTGGCTGAAACATAATTTGCATTTAGCTGGAAAACAGTTGTTTTCGTGATTTTGGTGTTTCCATTCAGTGCAACATTCCATACGAAGTTCGACCGGGCACTCGAATAACCCAGACTCGAAGCATCAATCTTATTGTAATAGGTATTGGAACTCAGATTCACCGTGGTATTTTTTCCTATTTCAGAGGAAAGGATGAGCTCCAAACCTGCTGAATTGCTTTTGGAAAGGTTTTCACGGGTGGTAAGCAGGACAGAATCGTTAATGTAACGGGTTATCTGGGTCTTTCCGTTGTAAGTGTACCGATCATACAAAGTGGCGATAAAAGTCGTTTTGCTATGCTTAAAACTGTAACCTGCCTCCAGGGAATGAATATCTTCCGGTTTTAGTAACGGGTTTCCGGCCCTGAGATTCAGCGGATCGGCATATTCGGGAAAAGGGTTCAGCTCATCACCTTCCGGGCGGTTCACCCGGTGGCTGTAGTTAAGCTGAAATTCACTCTTATCGTTTAAATGATAGGATAAATGAAGAGTGGGATAGATTTTAAAGTAATTGTTTGGGATAATGGAATCGGTGGTTATCAGGTGCGATGTGATAAATGCCTGTTCAGCGCGCAAACCTGCCACGAATCCGAATTTGCCGATGGTATGCTCAACCGTCGCGTATAGGGCATGAACATTCTGGATATACTTGAATTCATTGGATTTCGCGATATCCTTGATCCAGGTGCCTGAGAGGGAG
>Ga0114951_10002313_pt1 | contig 21689 bp, 17 predicted proteins | sample AM7aDNAmetaG_FD_88677 | JGI IMG/M metagenome (GOLD analysis project Ga0114951, IMG submission 88677) | Freshwater microbial communities from Finland to study Microbial Dark Matter (Phase II) - AM7a DNA metaG | ecosystem: Environmental > Aquatic > Freshwater > Lake | place: Finland: Lake Alinen... | reverse complement strand
TCTTCGGCCGGCAACAATAACGGCAGCGCCTTTGCCGGGCTCTCCACGAATAACCTTTTCTATAATATCACCCTGGGATTAGCCATGTTCTTTGCAAGATATTGGCTGGCAATTCCGGCACTGGCAATCGCAGGATCTTTGGCAAAAAAGAAAATTGTCCCTACAAGCCCGGGGACTTTGCCGACCCATACGCCGCTTTTCATTCTATTCTTAGTCGCCGTCATCCTGCTTGTCGGCGCTTTGACATTTTTCCCGGCGCTCGCCCTCGGTCCTATTGTGGAACACCTGATGATCGCCGGTTAAAGGAGCTTTGCATGAGCGCGACCCATAAGCACAAATCACATTCTTTATTCGATTCGAAGATCGTTCTGCCGGCCATTCTTGATTCTTTCAAAAAACTTGATCCTCGCGAGCAGATCAAAAACCCTGTCATGTTCGTGGTGCTGATCGGAAGCATTCTGGCCACGGGACTTTATTTCCAGGCCGTGCTTGGAAAAGGAGAAGCTCCGGCAAGCTTCATTCTGGCGATCACACTTTGGCTTTGGTTCACGCTTATTTTTGCGAATTTTTCAACGGCCATGGCCGAAGGCCGCGGGAAGGCACAAGCAGCAAGTCTTAAAAAGGCAAAAAAAGACACTCCCGCAAAGAAACTCGCTAAAGCGCAATATGGCTCTGCTTTCGAAACTGTTTCCGCAACCGCGCTCAAGTTGGGGGATCTCGTTCTGGTAGAAGCTGGAGATATGATCCCCATGGATGGTGAAGCCGTCGAAGGCGTAGCCTCGGTCGACGAAAGCGCGATCACGGGTGAAAGTGCCCCGGTCATTCGCGAAAGCGGCGGCGACCGCAACGCTGTGACCGGCGGGACCCGGGTCCTTTCAGATTGGTTGATCATCCGGATCACTTCGAATCCCGGTGAAACATTTCTGGACCGGATGATCGCCATGGTCGAAGGGGCCAAACGGCAAAAAACGCCGAACGAGATCGCTCTCAGCATTTTGCTGGCCGGTTTTACGCTCATTTTTCTTCTAGCGACCGCAACATTGCTTCCTTTTTCAATCTATAGCGTTGCTTCCGCAGGACACGGCGCCGTGATCACGGTCACCGTGTTGGTCGCTCTCCTGGTCTGTTTGATCCCCACCACGATCGGCGGGCTTCTCCCCGCGATCGGGATCGCCGGGATGGATCGAATGATCCAGGCGAATGTGATTGCCATGTCCGGCCGTGCGGTCGAGGCGGCCGGCGATGTAGACATTCTTTTGCTGGATAAAACCGGCACCATCACGCTCGGGAACCGGCAAGCCGTAGCCTTCATTCCAGCTCAAGGCATCACGAAGGAAGAACTCGCCGATGCCGCACAACTCGCTTCCCTTGCGGATGAAACTCCGGAAGGCCGGAGCATCGTGGTCCTCGCTAAAGAAAAATACGGGATCCGGGAGCGCCAGATCCATGAGCTCGGCGCTCATTTTATTCCTTTCACGGCTCAAACCCGCATGAGCGGCGTAACCCTCGGCGATGGCCGCGAGATCCGCAAAGGATCTTCGGATGCGATCGAGGCTTATGTCAAAAATCTAGGCGGTACTTTTCCGGACGATCTTCGCTCCAGCGTCGATTCGATCTCCAAGGGCGGCGGGACACCGCTTGTCGTAGCGGAACATGGACGCGTCCTCGGCGCGATCCAGCTTAAGGACATTGTTAAAGGCGGTATCAAAGAACGTTTTGCAGAACTCCGCAAAATGGGGATCAAAACCATCATGATCACGGGAGACAATCCCCTGACCGCCGCCGCGATCGCGGCCGAGGCGGGTATGGATGATTTCCTGGCACAAGCGACACCCGAAACAAAATTGAAATTGATACGGGACATGCAGTCCGGCGGGCGCCTGGTGGCCATGACCGGCGATGGAACAAATGATGCTCCTGCTCTGGCCCAAGCGGACGTGGCCGTGGCCATGAATACCGGCACCCAAGCCGCAAAAGAGGCCGGAAATATGGTAGACCTCGACTCTAACCCCACAAAACTGATCGAGATCGTGGAGATCGGGAAGCAACTTTTGATGACGCGCGGTGCTTTGACCACTTTCAGTATCTCCAATGACGCTTCAAAATATTTTGCGATCATTCCTGCGGCGTTCGTCGGCACCTACCCAGCACTCGCAAAATTGAACATTATGCATTTGGCGACGCCCTCAAGCGCGGTCCTTTCTGCGGTCATTTTTAACGCGCTCATTATCATCGCACTCATCCCTTTGGCGCTACGTGGCGTTCGCTATCGAGCGATTGCTGCTAACCGTCTCCTCAGGGATAACATCCTGATCTATGGAGTTGGCGGAATCCTCACGCCATTCATTGGGATCAAATTGATTGACTTATTGCTTGTCGCGCTGCATTTGACGTAATCCTGAGACCACTGTCTCAGGAAAATAAACGGATCGAAGTTTGACGCTTCGATCCACTGAAGGAAAAAACCATGATACGAGAACAATTAAGACCAGCTGTGATTTCTTTTTTCCTGCTGACACTGATCACAGGCATTCTTTATCCGGTGTGCATCACAGGGATTTCCCAGTTCTTTTTCAAAGGCCAAGCGAACGGAAGCCTGATCTTCGAAAACGGACAGCCGTCCGGCTCTTCGCTGATCGGACAATCTTTTGATGATCCCAAGTATCTTTGGGGGCGTTTGTCTGCCACAGCCCCTGTTGCTTTCAATGCCGCTTCTTCATCGGGATCCAACTTTGGGCCCATGAATCCGAATTTTATGAATACGGTACAAACCAGGATGAAAAGTCTCAGGGACGTCGATCCTGGAAACAAAAATCCTGTTCCCGTAGATCTCGTCACCGCTTCCGCAAGCGGGCTCGACCCTCATATCAGTCTGGCAGCGGCAGAATACCAAGTCTCCCGGATCGCAAGAACAAGAAAAATATCCGAAAAAACGGTCCGGTCGATTATTCGTCAACATACACAAGAACGCTTGTTTGGTATAATCGGTGAACCTGTTGTGAATGTCCTGAGGGTCAACCTCACACTGGACAGGGGAGAAAAGTCCGATGAAAGGATCAGTGGAAAATAGACCGGATCCGGACCGACTTTTAAAGCGAGCGCAGGCTGAGGAGGCGCAACGCGGAAAGCTTAAGATCTTTTTCGGCGCTATGGCCGGCGTCGGAAAAACTTATTCTATGCTGGAAACCGCCCGGCACCGTAAAAAAGATGGTGTGGATGTTGTCGTCGGCTATGTCGAAACCCATAAACGGCCCGAAACCGAAGCCCTGGTCGAAGGGCTGGAGATCCTTCCCCGGAAAACGGTTTTCTATAAGAACGTGGACCTTCCGGAATTCGACATCGACACCGCTCTCAAAAGAAATCCTTCCCTGATCCTGGTTGATGAATTGGCCCACACGAACGCTCCGGGGTCCCGCCATTTAAAACGGTGGCAGGATGTCGAGGAATTGCTTGCCGCCGGGATCGATGTTTATACCACCTTAAATGTCCAGCATTGCGAAAGCGTCAACGATGTTATCACTCAGGTCACCGGCGTAATCGTCCGGGAAACAGTTCCAGACACGTTCATTGAAAAGGCGGATGAGATCGAACTTGTCGACCTCCCTTCTGAAGATCTTCTCAGACGTTTGAAAGAAGGCAAGGTCTATCTGGGCCCTCAAGCCGAACATGCCGCGCAAAATTTCTTCCAGCCCGGAAATCTCATCGCTTTGCGGCAGTTGGCGCTCCGTTACACGGCAAAAAACGTAGATGCTCAAATGCGCAACTTCAAAGGATTGCATTCCATTTCAAAGATCTGGAATGTTGGAGAACGGTTTCTGGTTTGCATCAGCGAAAGCCCTTCCGCGATGAATCTGCTCCGGGCCGCTAAGCGCATTGCCTCTGAGATCGGAGCGCCCTGGACAGCCGCGTATGTCGAATCCATTTCCTTGCAGCACACAGAAGCAGGGAAAAAACGAGCTTCGGATATGTTGCGTTTTGCAGAAAAACTTGGCGCCGAAGTCGTTACTTTAAGCGGACAAGATGTTGGCGATGAATTGATCGCGTACGCCCGGGCCAACAACATCACGAAACTCATCATCGGTAAACCGAAAAGAACCCGCTGGCAGGAACTCGTTTCGGGTTCAATCGTCAATGAACTCGCCCGCAAATGCGGAGAGATCGACCTCTATGTCATCAGCGGGGAAAGGCAAACGGGCCTTACTCCTCTAAAATTTACCGTGCCCCCAAAAGTCTTCTCATGGAAAAACGCTTTTCTGGCCCTTTGTGTCGTCGCTCTCTGCACCACGGTCAATATCCCGCTGTCCCGTCATCTGGAACCCCCAAATCTTGTCTTGATCTATTTACTGGGGGTTGTTTGGATCGCTTTTCGTTGTGGAAAACGCATTTCTTTCCTCGCGGCCTTATTAAGCGTTCTATTGTTCGATTATTTATTCACGCCGCCTTATTTTTCTTTTACGATGTCCGATGGCCAGGACATTTTCACATTCGCCGCTCTGGCCGGCATAAGTTTTATGATCAGCAGTTTATCGAACCGCTTGCGACAACAAACAATTGCGACACGTACGCGTGAAGATCGCAATCGAATTCTCTACGAGCTGATGCAGGACCTTGCAAAAACATCGACCCCGAACGGCCTTTTCCAAGCGCTTATCCACCATACCCGAAACTATTTTAAGTTACCGGTCGTCATCTTTACTCCTAATCTTAAAAAGGAATTGTCCGTCCACGTTGAAAAGTTGGAAGGACACGAGCTGCATCCCAATGAGAGCGCCGTCGCACAATGGGCCTACGAACACAAACAAATGGCGGGGCAAGGAAGCGACACGTTACCAGCAGCTCAGGGGCTTTATCTTCCCCTGGTCGGACTGGAAAGAACCCTTGGCGTGCTTGGGATATTTCCTAAAGAAAAAAATCCCTTCACGAATCCGGAGCAGTTACACCTGCTCCAGATGCTCGTGAACCAGACGGCATTAGCCGTGGAAGGAGCCGAGCTTGCTTTCGCGGCGCTTCGGGCGGAGGACACGGTTGAAAAGGAGCGTATCCACAATCTTCTCTTAAGTTCTTTCTCCTATGAGCTTCCGGGTCCACTTTCCGAGATCTCACAGGCAGCTGAAGAATTGCTCAGACCAGAAATCTTTAATGATGCGACAAGAAAAGATGCCCTCATAAAACTGATTCGAACGAGGGCTCAGGAATTAAACAAATTGACCGCGGAGCTTCCCAAGATCCTTGAGTCTCAAGACTCGTAAGTTTCTTTAATCACCGGATCTTTTCAAGAATCGTTTTGACAAAGTTTCAGCGTCCATGGCAGGATAACGTCTTCATGACTACGCTTCTACCGGAAAAAGGGAACCTTTCCAAGCAACTTTTCAAGATCAAGGATCTTGGCGCCATTCTGGCGGAGTCCCATGAGCCGGGGCACCGCCTTAAAAAAGCCCTGGGAGCTTTTGATCTGATCCTTCTCGGGATCGGCGCGATCATCGGCGCTGGAATTTTTGCAACCGTCGGAACTGCCGCAGCCGGAGATGCCCTCCGCCCCGGCGCAGGCCCCGGGATCATTCTTTCTTTCGGCCTCACTGCGGTCGTCTGCGGATTCGCGGCACTGTGCTACGCGGAACTGGCCTCCCTCGTGCCTATCTCCGGCAGTGCTTACACTTATTCCTACGCTTCCTTCGGCGAACTGGTCGCCTGGATCATCGGTTGGGACTTGATCATTGAATATGGCGTCGGAACGATCGCTGTCGCGATCAGCTGGTCCGGTTATTTCCGTTCGCTTCTGGAGGGGCTTGGAATTGCCTTGCCTGTCTGGTCCACGATCGATTTTCGTTCCGCATTCCAGGGTTTTGAAAAAGCTTCGACCGCCTTGGCGCAAGGTGTCCCTTTTGACCAACTGAATGCCGGCTTGCAGAACGCATGGACTGCCGTGCATCAAGCACCTCACATTTTCGGGATACCTGTTATTTTCAATCTTCCCGCATTTCTGATTGTGATTTTTCTAACCACCATTCTGGTGATTGGGATCAAGGAAAGCACCCGCTTCACCGCCGTTATGGTTGGACTGAAAATTCTTGTGCTCGGTTTCTTTATTTTTGTGGGAGCCTTTTATGTCAAACCCGAACATTGGGTGCCGTTCGCGCCGAACGGTTTTGCGGGAATCAAAGCGGGGGCTGCGATCGTTTTTTTCGCTTATATTGGATTTGATGCCGTTTCGACCGTTGCCGAAGAGGCCCGCAACCCGAAGAGGGATATGCCAATCGGGATCATTGGCTCGCTCATCATCTGCACGATCATTTATATAGTCGTGGCGGCGATCTTCACGGGCATCGTTCCCTATGACGTGTTGAAAACCTCCTTGGCACATCAAAAGGCCGAGCCCTTGGCCATGGCCATGCAATATATCCATTTGAACTGGGCCAGCGGGATCGTTGCGGCCGGCTCCGTGATCGCACACACGGCGGTGCTCCTTGTCATGCTGATGGGACAATCGCGGATCTTTTTCTCCATGGCCCGCGACGGCCTCCTTCCCCCGACCTTCGCCTCCGTACATCCTCGATTTAAAACGCCTCATGTCGCCACGATCACGACGGGCCTCATCGCGGCCTCCGTCGCTGCCTTTACGAACATCGATGAGATGGTGGATCTGACGAATATCGGGACCCTTTTTGCGTTTGTCCTCGTCTGTTTCGGGGTCATCATCCTGCGCGTGAAAGAACCTCACCGTCATCGCTCTTTCAAAGTTCCGTGGAACCCGGTCATCCCGCTCCTCGGTGTCGCCTCCTGCATTTTCCTGATGACCGGACTTCCGGCCGTGACCTGGATCCGGTTTGTGGTTTGGCTTCTCGTAGGATTCGTCGTTTATTTTTCCTACGGCATCAAACACAGTCACCTCCACAAGACATAATCCTCCCCCGGGATATTGTGGGGAAAGAATTTTGGAAAGGGACTTCCGGTCGTTCGAGGAAAAGATCCTGAGCCGCCAAAAAGCCGGGCTGTGGGGTGGGCTAGCTTTTGATATTTCTTTCGATGCTTTTCAGCAGGACGCTGAAATCGGTAGTCTTCACAAAATAATCCGCAATCCCTTCGAGCTTGAACAGATCTCTCATGGGCTCAAAGCCGGTCAGGACCACGACGGGGATCTCCCGAATCTTCTCATTTTTCTTGAGGCGGCGAACGAACATCAAACCGTCCATATCCGGCATTTTGATGTCCAGAAGGATCAAGCCGGGACGTTCGGTCTCGGCCTTTTTAAATCCTTCTTCCCCGCCATGGGCGACCACTACCTCATACCCGCGTTTTTTTAAACTGATCTCGAGGATCTTGACGAAGTCCAGATTGTCATCCACGATCAAAACTTTTTTAGCCGCCATAACCTTCGCCTCCGCCACCTGCTTGATCTCCGTTTTCCCCGGCCCTTTACTAAACCTCTTTTATTCTAGCACATACTGTACGGTCCCAATTAACCTGTCGTCTTGGCCATCCATTTGGGTCCGCCAAGAATTCTCGCAATGAGCATACTGACCGAATTACTGCCGATCGCGTTCACCATCGTCGCAGGCGGATCGACCAATGTGCCTACCATGGAAATGATCGGAAGCGCTTCGGGTGGGAACCCGTAAAGTGTCACGATCAAGAGCTCCCCCAGAAATCCGCCTCCCGGAATGCCGGTCATCACGATCCCGCTGAGAAGTGCTATGCCAAGCGCAGTCAGGATCGTCCCGATCCCGGCAAATTTCATTCCAAAAAAGCTGAAAAGAAGCGCGATCTTTACGACCGCTGAGATACAAGTCCCGTCCATGTGGACCGTTGCGCCGATCGGGATTACGATCTTGGAAATGTCGCGCGGCACGCCGATCCTGTCCGCCGCTTCGATATTGGAGGGAATAGTCGCAAGGCTGCTTCCGGTGCCAAGTGCGGTCAGGGACGCGGGGATGATATTCGTCCAGAACGTTCTCACCCCGTTCACCCCGCCTGCAAGTAGCGCGTAGAAGGAAAATCCAAGAAAAAAGTAGAGGATCGCAATTGGATAATAAAGCGCGACCACCCTGAGGTAAGAACCCAAAAGGCTTGGACCGAACACGCCGGTCAGATACGCAAAATAGGCGCCAAGTCCCACGGGCGCATAGTACATGATGAGATGGATCGCTTTCATCATGACCTTATTCCCGGAGACAAGAACATTCACGAAAGGTTTTCCGTCCTCGCGCGCCAGGGATGCCGAAAGTCCGACGAGAAGCGAAAACACGATCAAGGCCAGCATGTTCTGTTTGGAAAGTAGATGAAAAAAGTCGGGTACCGTGAATGCCCCCACCAATTGCTCAACTGTCTTCACTTGCGTGATACCCGCTCCCGCCTGGAGGATGGGATGATCCACCAGCGCCGGCGGATAAAATTTCACCCCCAGGATCATGAGCGAAGCTGAGACCAGACCCGTGGCCACAAAGAGGAACATCATCCACCCCATGATCTTCCCGAGACGGTGGAGGTCGGACATTTCCGCGATCGCGGACGAGATCGAAAAGAAGACCAGCGGCACGACGGCCGTAAAAAGGAGGTTCAGGAAAATATCGCCGAGCGGTTTTACGATCGCGATCTTTTCTTTGAAGATAATCCCCAGCCCCGCCCCGAGGGCGATCGAGGCGAGCAGGATGAGCGAGAAGGAGTAGTTTTTTAAAAAGTTGTTTTTCATACGCTTATTTCCGGATGATGGATGAAGGATAGAGGATGGCGTTCTGGGTTTTCCGCCATCCGCCGTCCGCCATCCGTTTCCCTGGCGGCGTTCTATGCCGCCACATTCTATTTGATTTCCGGCTTAAAATCAGTAAGCTTCACTTCCATGGAACAAAATAAAAGGAAAGCCTTTCACCTCATCCTCCTCTTCGGTCTTGTAAGTCTTTTCGGAGACATCATTTACGAAGGAGCGCGGAGCGTCAACGGTCCGTATCTTAAAGTCCTCGGCGCCAATGCCCTCGTCGTCGGATTCATCGCGGGGCTCGGCGAATTCATGGGCTACGGCATACGCCTCTTGTCAGGATATTTTTCAGACAAGACCAAGTCCTACTGGTTCTTTACGATCCTGGGTTATGCCCTACTCATCAGTGTCCCGCTCCTGGCGCTCACAGGCTTCTGGAAGATCGCCGCCCTCCTGATCGTCATGGAACGTATCGGCAAAGCGATCCGGAGCCCCGCCAAGGACACCATCCTCTCCCAGGCCACCAAGCAGGTCGGCACAGGATTCGGCTTTGGCCTGAATGAAGCGATGGACCAGATCGGCGCGATCATCGGGCCGCTTCTTTTCATGGTCGCGTTCATGGGAACCGCCCAAGCTGAAAAAGGGCTCCGGGATTATCAGGCGGGCTATCACCTTCTTTGGCTTCCCTTCTTTTTCTTGATGGCCTGCGTTCTTTTCGCTTACTGGAAAACACCGAACCCGGAAATTCTCGAAACCTCGGTCATAAAAAACGAGTCCGAGAAGCTCCCGAAGATCTTCTGGCTTTATACCGCGTTCAGTTTCTTCGCCACCGCCGGCTTCATCAGCTTTGTCTTGATGGCCTATCACTTCAAAGCCCAGCACGTGCTTTCCGACGCGCAGATCCCTCTTTTTTATGCCGTGGCTATGGCCGTCGATGGTGTCGCAGCGCTTGTGATCGGAAAACTTTACGACCGGATGAAAGAAAAACAAAAGCACGAGTGGGCGGGCATCGGAACGCTTCTCATGATCCCGGTCCTCTCGGCCGTGATCCCCTTTCTTTGTTTCACCACCACGGCCTGGATCGTCATCGTAAGCATTATTCTCTGGGGCATTGTCATGGCCGGACATGAAACCATCATGAAATCCGCGATCGCGGACATTACGCCTCTTAAAAAGCGCGGCACCGGCTACGGCATTCTGAATGTGGCCTATGGCCTCGCCATGCTCTTGGGAGGGGTCGTGATGGGATTCCTCTACGACCGTTCGCTCCCCACGCTCATGATCGGCGTCGCAGTCCTGGAATTGATCTCGCTACCTTTTTTCTTCGCGATGAAAAAAGAAGTCGCAAACACCGCTTCCCCGCAATAATCATTGCCCTGTCAGCCTATTCCGGGAGTGTTATAATGGCGCTATGAAGAAGCTTTTATCGGGAATATTCATAACCTTGTTAACTATTGGCATGATCTTCCATGCAACAACGAAGGGATTTGCAATGGCTAAAAAAGAAAATCCTAAGTCATCTTCCGGGACTCAATGCAGCCTGCCCCCGAGCGATGCCGAGCTCAGAAAACTCCTCAGCCCCGAACAATACGCGGTTATGCGCAAGAACGGCACCGAAGCGCCATTTAAGAACGAATATTGGAACAACCATAAGCCGGGCCTCTACGTTGACCGGATCACAGGCGAAGCGCTTTTCAGTTCCGCGGACAAATTCGATTCAGGGACCGGCTGGCCAAGTTTTACGCAGCCCATCGATAAATCTAATATTGTCGAAAAAAGCGATACCAGTCTGGGAATGCCCCGCACTGAGGCCCGCTCGAAAAAAGGAGACTCGCATTTGGGCCATGTTTTTCCGGACGGCCCCAAACCCACGGGACTTCGTTATTGTATCAACTCCGCCTCGCTACGATTTGTCCCTCTTGAAGATATGGAAAAAGAAGGCTATGGCCAATATTTAACGCTGTTCAGCCAAAAGGCCAAGGAAGTCGCCATTCTTCCCGCGGGGACAACGCAAGTCGCAACTTTCGCGGCGGGCTGTTTCTGGGGCGTGGAATATGCGTTCAGGAAAGTCCCCGGCGTGGTGAAAACAACGGTAGGTTACACGGGAGGTCAGACGAAGAACCCAACTTACGAAGAGGTTTGTTCGCATACCACGGGACACGCCGAAGCGGTGCAAATCGAGTTTGATCCGTCAAAAGTTTCCTATGAAAAACTCCTCGAAGCATTCTGGAACATGCACGACCCGACCTCCGTGAACCGCCAGGGTCCGGATGTGGGAAGTAATTACCGCTCTGCTATTTTTTACAATTCCCCGGAACAGGAAAAAGAAGCCAAAGACTTAGCGGAAAAACTGGGGAAATCCGGAAAGTTCAAGCGTCCGATCGTGACCGAAATCGCGCCCGCCAAGGAATTCTACAAAGCCGAGGATTACCACCAGCAATATTTCGAAAAGAACGGCCAGAAACCTCAGTGCCACCTCCCGAAAGACTGACTTCAGACCAGAGACTTGGCTGAAGACCCTAGCTAAAGACAACAAGCTGCAGGCTCGATTACCAGGCCCTACGTCGATTATTGCTCCACTCATGAGGGAATCTCACCTTCGGTCTTTTCTTCTCCGGCGCTAAGCATGCCCATGAAAACCGAGTAAGCGATCACCGCAAAGCCCGCACACCAAACGGCATTCCCGATTCCTTGATCCATGTTCAGCAGGCCCGCACGACCGAGGATAAAATGCCAGTCGTGGATCCAACCGCCCACAAGCGGTAATGATTGGGCCGTGGCATCTTTGATATAAGGAGCGATATGAAAGAAATTCTGACCGAACCAACACAGAATGACATAGGCGGAAAACTTATCCCCGTGCTTGAAAAAACTGATCGCGATCACAAGCGGGAACAAAAGCTGCATCAGGGTCCCGCCCCACATCCCCACATATTCTCCAAACACCCCAAAGATCACATGCCCGGCTTCATGGAAGGCAAGGTCCGCAGAATTCATCAGCCCGCAACCATGGAGTACGAACCCTCCGTAAATAAAATAGCCGCCCACCAGAAGGATCAGAGTCCGTTTAAAGAGGATTTTCATATATAGCTATCCTGTTAGACACCTCAACAAAATCATTTTCTTTCAACATTTATTTATCCCTCTCAAAATCGGGAAAGATCCATGTAGTACCCGGCGTTGAGATCGTGGCATCCCGGACATAAAACGGAACAGAAGGTGTTGCCTCCGGATAGGCATAGGGGTATGGCCCCAGACATTCTTTGATTTTCTTCAGGGTCTGAGGACGTGGGCATGTAGCCCCTTTTTCGATCTTGGCGATATGTTGCTGGGTGAGACCTGTCTTTCGGGCCAGTTCCGCCTGCGTTATTTTCCGCGAGCGGCGGAGCTCCCTTATCGATTGTCCGGTCTTTTGCTGGTCGGGATCCACGCGAATTTCGGCCTTAGGCCGCGCAACAGAGATCCCTTTCCTTTTGAGATCTCTCATCAGGTATTCGTAAACCCCTCCCCAGAAAAGGATCCGGTCGTGATTCCGACTGTCCTTATTCATCTGGCGTTTAATGGCGGGCCAACGCTTCAGAAAATCCTCTTTGCTCAGATAGTCGCGGAATATCTCTCTGGGAAGATTGGCATTTGCTAAACGTCTGGCGGCATACAAGAGAAAGGCAGGGTGCGCGGGATCCTTCAGGATCTTCCGGGCCTCTTCTTCCGTCTTGTTGACGTTCCAAAGCCATGATCTCGCAACGCCCATGATCACACCATCCCTTCGTATAAACGGTCGATCTCTTTTGAAAAATGGCGGTCCACATCCCGGAACTCCAACGGAAACCGGGTCCTGATATCCAGAAGCTCCGTCTTCATCGTCATGCGGTCGAAAGACTGGTACCAATTACACAAACCCTCCACTTGCAGGTCGTCACAATGCTTTAAAGCAAAATCGGAAAGAGGCCGGTACCGGGTGGAAAGATGGTAAAGATCAAATAGATCTCTCGCCGTCTGACGGCCGCCCTCCATGTGACGCTTCCCGACACGATCGATCCTTTCGATCACGCCTGCGGCCGCATCGATCTTTCTCACATAGATATCCGCCAATGAAAGAACCGGGACCCCGTTCACTTCCAAGAGAGGCTCCAGGATCTTCTGCGGGTCCTCGACGAAATCGATCCTCAACGCATTTTTAGGATCGATCACGAGATCATAGTGACTGTGCCGGACAAACCCTTCTTTCTTTTTCTTCTGCTTTGAGACTTCCTCCATGACTTTGCCGGTTTTCGCTTGGACCCATGTCACGATAGCCTCAACCCGTTCCGGCGTGTAATGCTTTGAAAAAAGATCCAGGTCGTAGGATTCCCGATGATGCTGAAAATGATAATTCGCCAGCGCGGTCCCCCCGGCCAGATAAAATCCCGCGAGCCTCCCCGCCAAGAGCTTTAAAACATCCTTTTGGTACTTAAGTATTTTTTCCATAGAGTCATTGCCTCGCTTGTCTATAGTATACATACATTTAGTTGTATTTTCAAGCATTTTACATATTTTTAGTTGTATTTTTGATGCAAGCTATTCGTAACAAATGAGTTGCATGTTTTTATATTTTAGAAAATGGGGAGAAAGCTCGGCCGTGTTTCAGCCTTAAGCCGGATGATCAGTCGTTCAGAATGCAGGTGCGGTTCTTGCCTTCGGCTTTGGCTTTGAGGAGGGCTTCTTGGGCACGTTCAACGACCTTCTGGGGGTTCTTCTCATCGAGATTCAGCACCGAAACCCCGATACTGACACTCACGGAGAGGTTCTTGTCCCCGACCGGGAAGGTCGTTCGCTCGATGGTTTTTCGGATCCGCTCCGCAACGCCGAAAGTCGCGGTCGCAAGATTATAGCCCACGAGCAATACGATGAAGACGTCCTCGCCGTAACGACCCGCGATATCCGGCATGGCACGACCTTTGGTACGGATCGAATCCAGGATCACAGACGCGATCCGCTTAAGAACGGTATCCGCCAATCGACTGCCATGCTCATCGTTGAACTTCTTGAAATTGTCGATATCCAGAAGGAGCACGGCAAAAGGTTTCCGGAAGGTCCGTGAAAAATTGAGGGCCTGCGACAGAAAGGTATTCACGTAGCGCATCACAAAAAGCCCTGTCAGCTCATCCCGAACCGCCAGACTCAGAAAGTAAATCCTTTCCTTGTACTCCTGGGCCTTCATAACCGCAAAGGAGATCAGAAAATAGGCCAACACCAAGAAAAGCGGGACCGCAACCCCTGTCCAGATCCCGGCCCAAGAGAAGAACGCGAAAGAAACCAGGATCCAAAGACCCGCGATCACCAACGCTGAGAGAGTCGAGAACACGCTCCGGAAAGGAATCAAGACAAGCCCGGACAAGAAAGCGATCAAAAAAAGAATCCCGGCAAAAACCCGGGGAGGAACAACGCGAATGAACTGCCCTGTCAGAAGGGTATTAATAATATTACCGAGAGCTCCGATGCCCGGACTCGCAGAATCAAGCGGCGTAGTCTTGTAATCAGAAGCCGTCATGCCGATGAGACAGATCTTCCCTTTAAAATCTTTTTCGGTGATCGGCGTGGTCTTGCCCTTAGAGGCCAGGGCGTAACTATTCAACACATCCACGAACGGATAATAACCAGAGGAGGCATTCCAGCGTTTCGCCCAATGGATAAGAAGATTGTTCTGGTCGTCGCGCGGAAAATCGCATTGCTGCATAGTCGGAACGGGTTTCCCGAGATAGTCATAGGCGACCCGGATCCCGAGATGCGGCACCAGCTCTTTATTGAACTTCACGAAGGGGTACACGCGACGGATCACGTTATCGGGATCTTGGCTGTAATTGATATGCCCGATCCCGTGGGCGGCTGCGCTATAAACCTGCGAAGATTGATTCACATAATAATAGTTCTTGAATCCCTCCGACTCGAAAGAGACGGGCAGATAGAAATTAGGAGTTTTTTTGAATTCTTCAAGAAGCGCCTGATCGTCCTCCGGCGTGTCTGCGGCCTGAGTAAAGAAAAGATTGAACACGATCGCCTTCGCGCCCCATTCCCTCAAAATGCGTGTGATCGCTGCATAGTAGCGCTTGGGCCAAGGAAAAGGCCGTATGGACTGCAGGCTGTTTCTATCGATCCCGATATAGACAACCGCCGGATCGACCTTGGGGGCAGGCTGATATTTGAGGAACTGATCGTAGAAGCGGTCATCAAACGACCGGAAGATCCGCGCTCCCGAAAAGCTGAGAGCAAGCACAAAAACGAGGATAAATCCCAATATCTGGATCGTGCGAAGCGGGGTAAAGAAAAGGATGAATTGCCTCAGGGGTTCGGTCGCGTACCCCTGGCGCTTTTTAACAAGTCCTGCGGGCGCATTTTCCATGGTTCCCTCGTCCTCTAATAACGTTTTAAAGAAGCTCCGAGTTAGTAACGACAATATTGAGCCAAAACTTGCCTTTTTCCAAGAAATTTTTATTTCCATAAAAATCCCTGCATCTTGGAGAAAGCTACGGTATAATCTCGCTCACATAAAAGGAGCTCTTATGGCACTTAGCGGTTGGTTCAAATTCAAAAAGATGAGGCTGATTCTGGCCTGGGGCTCGATCCCCATTCTTCTCCTCTGCTCTCACATGAACGACCAAAGCTTTCGCTGGGGCACGGTCCTCCTGGTCGTCGGCGAAATGATCCGCTTTTGGGCGCTCGGATTCGTGGAAAAAAAAGGCCGCAAGCTCGCCATGAGCGGACCTTATGCCTTTGTACGCAATCCTCTTTATGTCGGTAATTTCTTCCTAGGCCTCGGCGTTGTTGTGATCGTCTCGAACTGGATCATCCTGGTTCTTTTTCTCGTTGGCTTTCTTGGGATCTATGCGGGGACCATTCGCGGTGAAGAAAAACATTTGCGCGAGATGTTCGGGAAACCTTACGAAGATTATTGCCAAAACGTTCCCTCTTTCCTTCCCCAATTGACACCTTACGAGGCACCTGAAAAGGATTCCTTTCTCTGGGGCCGCATCATCAAGCATCACGAATACATCACGGTCCTGGGGATCGCATTGATGCTCATGCTGATCCATCTCTACGATGCGTTCTTTATCGTTAAAGAATCGCTCGCCCAGGAAACATCGTTGATCGTCTGCACCGTTGTCGTGGTGCTTGCGCTGGTACTAGAACGGGTCTTCGTCAGCAAGCTTCACATTACGTTCTTTGAGCGCCTCCGCGAAATAGACGTCCACAAAAAAAAGTCGTAGCCTCTCTCCCCGCCTAAAAATCAGCACACCTTCCATTTCAAACCGTCACTTTCGGCGCAATCCCAGTGCGTTTCGTCAACGCTCAGATCGCCCCAGCGAGACGATCTTCGCTCGCGCGCTCGACTCCACTCGACGAACAGGAATCGCCACGAGACAGTTCTCGGAGCCAATGGAAGCTTGGTTCCGTTCCACAAAGAACGGATTCCATTAGCGAGAGCGCAGGCTGGCATCCACCGCTGGAGCGGGTGAACAGCCGGTGTCGAGAGGAGATTCCTGTCCGTCACCATGCCCGTTCCGTCTCACGAGCGTGCCTCATCGCACTGGGATTGCTCACAATCTGCGTTTCGATACGGTTGGCGTGAGGAAAAAGTTGACCCGGGCAGGACTGAGTCTCTATAATCCTCCCAATCATTTTTTTCACGGGAGATCTTGGCCATGATGGAATTCAAACAGAAGGTCCTTTGCATCGGTTTCGGCTCGGTCGGAAAATGCGCTCTGCCGATCCTCCTCGAGCATATCCGCATTCCTTATAAGAACATTACGGTGCTCGACTTCGCGGACAAACGCAAGGAACTCGCGCCCTGGATCAAAAAAGGGGTCCGCTACTCCCAGGAAAAACTGAATCCTGTCAACGTCGCGCGGACACTTTCCAAGTACGTCTCCCCCGGCGGCATGATCATCGACCTGTCCTGGAATATCGACTCGCTCGACATGCTTTCCTGGTGCCATGAGAACAAAGTGCTTTATGTGAACACCTCTGTCGAAGAATGGGACCCGTACGCTAATATCGAAAAAAAGACACCGCTTGAGAAATCGCTCTATTTCAAACAGATGGGGCTGCGCAAGATGACCGCGAAATGGGCGGATGATTCCACAACCGCGGTCCTGGACCATGGCGCCAACCCCGGGCTCATCAGCCACTTCACCAAACAAGGGCTTCTCGACATTGCCGAGAAAGCCACCCACGATAAGACCACTTCCAAGAAAGACCGGAAGACCTTGGAACGTCTGATCCGTGACGAAAAATTTCACCGCCTGGCCATGAAACTTGGCGTGAAAACGATCCACGTGAGTGAACGCGACACCCAGATCACGGACCAGCCGAAAGAAGTTGATGAATTCGTCGGCACCTGGTCGATCGAAGGTCTTCGGGAAGAAGCGATCTCCCCTTCGGAAATAGGCTGGGGCACGCATGAAAAAGAATTGCCGCCTTTAACCACCATACCGGACTACGGTCCCCAAAATCAGATCTTCCTTTCTCAAATGGGAATGAACACCTGGGTGCGTTCCTGGGTCCCAAACTATGAGATCGTCGGCATGGTCATCCGCCATGGAGAGGCGTTCAGTATTTCCGAAAAACTCACGGTTTGGAAGAGTGGCAAGCCCATCTACCGCCCGACGGTCCATTACGTTTATATGCCCTGCAACGAAACGATCTCCTCGGTCCACGAGCTCCGCTGCCGCAATTACGAGCTTCAGCCCAAATGCCGCATTATGTCGGATGAGATCGTCAAAGGGGCAGACATCTTGGGTTCTCTCATCATGGGCCACAAATACAATTCCTGGTGGACCGGGAGCATTCTCACGATCGACGAAGCGCGCAAGCTCGTCCCGCATCAGAATGCCACCACCGTCCAGGTCGCAATCGGCGTAGTCACTGCGGCCATGTGGATGATCGAACATCCCAACAAGGGCGTCTGCGTCCCGGATGATCTCCCCCATAAAGAGATCCTCGCCAACGCGAAACCTTATCTTGGAACCATGGTCTCCGAGCCTTACGATTGGACACCTTTCAAGAATTATCAGGTCTTTTTTCAGGAAAATCAGAGCTCCCACTTGGACAAGAAAAATCCTTGGTGCTTTAAGAATTTCTTATTTAAAGAATAAATATGGGGAACGTTCCGCGAGAAACGGCGAACGCCTGCCCGCCGGTAGGCAGGTAAACTTTTTTTCGCTTCCCGTTGCCTGTCCCCCGAGAAACGGATTTTAGAAATGATAAAAAAAAAGAACGCCCAAGAGATCGAGCAACGCGAAGCTATGCGCGGAGGTTCGGGTCAGGTCACGGTCCGCCATTATCTCAAGCCTGAAGAGATCAAGGCCCGCACGCGACTTTGTGCGGAGCTTGTCCTTCCTCCCGGCGCAAGCATCGGCATGCATGACCATGTGAATGAAGACGAAATTTATATCATCCAGCAAGGGCAGGGACTCATGACCGACGGCGGCAAGGAATTTCAGGTCGCGACCGGCGATGCCATTCTCACCGGCCAAGGCGCTTCCCATTCGATCAAGAATACCGGCGTGGACAATCTGATCGTTACAGCGATCATTATTAAATATTAAAATCTCAAATTTCAAATTTGAGATCAAAAAAAGAGATATCAGACCATGCATCCTACTTTCCCTCAAGAAACCTTCCTCCCGGCCAGAATCCTCTTTAAAAAGGGAGGACTTTCAGACCTCTCCAAGGAAACCGCAGAGTTTGGAACGCGCGGTATCATCGTTCACGGCACCTCTTTTGAGAAAAGTGGCCTTAAAGAAAAGGTTGTCGAAGATTTTAAAAAATCGAGCTTTACCGCGGAATTTTTCTGCCGCCCACAAGGCGAGCCAACCCTGGATGAGATCAGTTTGGTCATCGCAAAAGGTCGCTCTTTAAAAATAGATTGGATCATCGGGATCGGCGGCGGAAGTGTGCTGGACCTCGCCAAGGCTGCAGCCGGACTTTTCAACGCCAAGGAAAAACCTTCTTTTTATCAGGATGGAGGCGTTCTCGGCGAACTGGGAATCCCTTTCATCGCTGTTCCGACAACCGCGGGCAGCGGCTCCGAAGCCTCGCCTAATTCCGTGATCATCAATCCTGAAAAAAAAGTGAAGCTCTCCATCCGCCATAAAGATTTCTTAGCGCGCAAGGTCCTCCTGGACCCCGATCTTCTCAAAGGATTGCCCTTCGCCGTCATGTGCCATTCGGGGATGGATGCCTGGGTCCAGGCGTATGAATCGTTCATTTCAAAAAACTCAACCTGGTTCAGCGAGAACTTCGCGCTAAAGGCTATTCAGCTGATCAGCCACCACCTGGTACCGGCTTTGAACGCAGGACGCGACGAAGACCTGAGCGGGCTCATGCTCGGCAGTTTCTTCTCCGGGCTTGCCTTTTCCCATTCGCGCCTCGGCGTGATCCACGGCCTTGCGCATCCGCTGGGAGTTCTTTACAACATCCCGCATGGCTTGATCTGTTCGCTCTGTTTTGCCCCTTCTATCAAACTTAATCTTGAAGCGATGGGCAATCAAAAATATGCCATCATGAGCCAAGCCGTCGGCATGGATCTCCTCCAAAAAGTCCATGAGCTCCAGAAAACACTCAAGATCATTTCCCCCTTTAAAGGGAAACCTCTTCTTGAAAAAGAAAAGATCATCGCGGAAACGCTCAAATCCGGCTCCACCGCCGCAAATCCCAAGACCATCACCCGCGAGGACGTTGAATATCTCCTGCGTGAGATCTTTTAGAGATCTCACGCAGCGTGGAACGGGGAACGTTAAACGTAAAAAATTTTCGTTTCCCATTGGCCGAGGACCGTTTCCCAATATAGAAATAAAAAGCAGTCTATTCGCTTTTTTATTTCTATGCTAGCATGCCTTATGCAAGAAAAACCTTCCTTCAACTACTGGCTTCAATACCTCGTGGTCCGTTTTTTGGCCCTGCTCGCGACCGCACTTCCTGTGGAGGTTTCCCACAGGATCGCCTGTGGGTTTGGGACCCTAACCTACTGGGTCTTAAGCAAGCGTCGCAAAATCGCACTTGAAAATATCGCGAGTGCGCTCGGGGCGTCCCTTCCGGACTCGAGGAAAAAGGAGATCGCACGTTCCGCATTTCAAAGCGCCGCGCTTTCGATGATGGAACTTTTCACGGTCGAAAAGATTAAAAAAGAAGCCCCCTCACGGTTCAAGCTCTTTGGAAACGAATTCCTGGAAGAAGCTTTTTTAAAAGACCAAGGCGTTGTGCTGGTCATCTCGCACCTGGGTTCCTGGGAATATCTTTCATTCCTTCCCTATTTTACGAAACGCCCCTGGTCGGTTGTGGTCAAGAACATCAAGAACCCCTATCTCGATAAAACAATCGAATCGATGCGCCGCGTCATGACCGTCAATCCGATCTCAAAAGACAACTCGGTCAGGCCCATCTTTCAGGAGCTGAAAGCCGGACACGGGGTTGCCATCTTAGTCGACCAGTGGGCCGGCAATGATGGCATCTGGATCGATTTTTTTGACACCAAAACCTCAACCACCTCGATCCCTGCGCGACTTTCGGAAAAAACAGGCTGCGCGCTTGTATCGGCCTACTGCCTCCGGACATCCCCCGGCCATTATGAGATCCACATTGAAAAACCGATCGTTCACAACCTGGACCAACCTGGCTGGGAAGGCATCGTCACAAAAGACCTCAATGAAGCCCTCGAGCGGCAGATCCTTGGGCATCCCGAGCAATGGCTTTGGGGCCATCGTCGCTGGAAAAATAAACCCGCTCATATTCGGGCAACCTAATGGACCTTGAACTCAAGATCGAAAAATTAGTATTTGGCGGCGATGGCTTGGGATTCGTCGAGGGAAAGGCCTGTTTCGTGGAAAGGGCTCTCCCAGGCGAGAAAATCATTGCGCGGATCTTAAGCGACAAGCCGAACTTCATGAAGGCGAAACTCATCCGCGTCCTGGAGCCTTCCCCGCACCGCATCCACCCCCCTTGTCCTTATATCGAGCGCTGTGGCGGCTGCCAATATCAGGATCTACCTTATGCTGAAGAATTGAAATGGAAAGAGCTCCAAGTGCGTGAAAGCTTCTCCCAGGCATTCAAGGGAGAGGAGATCCCTATCCTCCCGATCCAATATGGCGCCAAGGAATACGGCTACCGGAAAAGCATCACGATCCACCGCACGACGGAAAAGAACAACAAGCCCCAGCGCCTCGGATTTATCGGCCACGACAATTATTCAAAGGTCTTGATCGATTACTGCATGCTCGCCGATGAACGGCTCCGGGAGGTCTTTACCGCTGAGCATAAGCTCAACCGGCGTGAAGAAAAAAGAGCCTTTAAGCTGGACGAAAAGGGCCGGATCTTCACGGGCGACGAAGAAAGGCTTTATCGCGTCAATGTCGGTGGCCGATCGCTTTGGACAAGCTCTCTGGGATTCTTTCAGAATAATATTGAGGTCACAGAGCTCATCGCGAAAAAACTAGCCGAATACATCGCAGCGATCAAGCCTGCAAGATTTCTGGACCTTTATGCCGGCGTCGGAACTTTTCCGCTTCTCGCAGCCCGTGGCATTCCGGAAATCCACTGTTTTGAAGACAGTCCTTACAGCACGGGGTGCCTCCGGAGGAATGTTCAGGAATTTGAGTTCCCTTTGGCGGGTATTTTCGCAGGGAAAGTTGAGAAAACATTTCCGCGTTTTATTGTGAAAAGTCCCAAGCCTGGAACGCTCGTCTTCATGGATCCGCCGCGCCAGGGAATTGCGTCCTCTCTTGCGGATTTTTTAGCGAAGGAAGATGTTGGGGAAAACATTTTTTATCTCGCCTGCGATCTACAGATCCTTTTGCGGGATCTCCGGCAGATCCTCGCTGCGGGACGCTACAAGATCCGGGAAGTCACACCCTTCGACATGTTCCCCCGCACGAAGCACATTGAGTTGCTAACGCACCTCCGCCGAACGTATACTCGGCAAACGGCTAACGCTTCGTTCAACGTTGCCCATTCCTCGCGGCTTGTG
>Ga0114951_10002312_pt1 | contig 21690 bp, 15 predicted proteins | sample AM7aDNAmetaG_FD_88677 | JGI IMG/M metagenome (GOLD analysis project Ga0114951, IMG submission 88677) | Freshwater microbial communities from Finland to study Microbial Dark Matter (Phase II) - AM7a DNA metaG | ecosystem: Environmental > Aquatic > Freshwater > Lake | place: Finland: Lake Alinen... | reverse complement strand
TCGAGAGTTGCGTGAATCGCGTCGGCGTCGATCTAAATACGTCCTCGTGGACACTGCTTCGATTCGTCGCCGGAATCACCGAGCGCACCGCGCAGAACATCGTCACCCATCGCAATGAGAAGGGCGGTTTTCGCTCGCGCAGGCAAGTCCTCGAGGTCCCCGGCATCGGGCCCAAGACCTTCGAGCAGGCGGCGGGCTTTCTGCGCATCCGCGATGGCGACAACCCTCTGGATATGACTGCCGTTCATCCCGAATCCTACCCGGTGGTGGAGCAGATCGCGCTTTCGCTGCACACCTCGGTGAAAGAGATTATTCAGAAGCCGCAACTGCTTGAGCAGGTGGATCGCAAGCAACTGTCCGCGGGCGCGTACACGCTGGACGATATCCTGGCCGAACTGCGAAAGCCGGGCCGCGATCCGCGCGACAAATTTGTCGCGCCGGTCTTCCACGAAGGCGTGCGCGAACTCTCTGACGTGCAGGTGGGCATGGTGCTTGAAGGCGTGGTCACCAACGTGACCAAGTTCGGGGCCTTCGTCGATATCGGTGTCCATCAGGACGGCCTTGTGCACATCAGCGAGTTGTCGAATCGCTTTATCAAGGACCCGTCGGAAGCCGTGAAGGCAGGACAGATCGTCAAGGTAAAGGTGCTCGGCGTCGATGCGAAGGCAAAGCGCATCGCGCTCTCCATCAAGGCGTTGTCTGAACCGCCCGCGCGCTTCGGCGGCAAGCCCGCGAAGCCCGCCAAACCAGTTCCACCGCCGCAGCCCACCATGGAAGAAAAGCTGGCCGCGCTCTCGACAAAGTGGAAGGTACGTCCGGCCATCACCGCAAAGTCGTGAGCCTCGAGGGCGAGCTGCTGAATGCGGCTCGAACCAACTGAGCAATTTGAACTGACAACTGTGAACTGCCCTTCCGGTGTACACTTTTTCTTCGTGCGCAAGCCTTTGTTTCCTGCGCGCTGACTGGATTCTTATGCCCAAAATAGCCTCTGCTCTCTTGCTCCTTTTCGCCTCCATAGCCGCACCGTTCTGCCTTGGCCAGACCGCCCAAACCGCCCAAACCCCTCAGGCCAAACGTCCTATGACCTTTGAGGACATGATGCAGATGAAGCGCCTGGGCGAAACCGCCGTGTCGCCGGATGGCAAGTGGCTGGCCTACTCCGTCACCACGGTCAATCTGGACCAGAACACCAAAACGGCGGAGCTTTTGTTGCAGGCTATGGCGGGTGGTGATCCCAAGCCGCTGGCCGTGGCCAAACCCGGCGACTCAGGCCCGCAGTTCGCGTCCGACGGCAAGCGCATCCTCTTCCTCAGCAGCCGCGGAGGCGCGCAGCAGATCTGGGTGGCGGACTTCGACACAACCACCGGAGCCACAGCCAACCCGCGCCGCCTCACGTCCATGTCTACCGAGGCCGCCGACGCCCTCTGGTCCCCTGACGGCCAATCCATCGTCTTTACCTCGGCTGTGTATCCTGACTGCCCCGCCATCACCGCAACGGACTCGACTGGCGACACCTGCAATGGCAATCGCGACAACGCCCAAGCCGCCAGCAAGGTCAAGGCGCAGGTCTTTACTCATCTCTTATATCGCCACTGGAACCACTACACCGGCGCAAAGCGCAGCCATCTGTTTCTGGTTTCGGTGGAAACCGGCGCAGTCCGCGACCTCGCGCCCAACGATCCTCACGACGTGCCGCCTTTCTCCCTCGGCGGCGGCGGCGGGTTCGCCTTTGCGCCGAACTCGAAGGAACTGGCGTTCACCGAGAATCTTGACCCCGAGCCGGCCATCAGCACCAACGCCGACATCTTCACCCTCGACCTGACCAACCCGGCGGCCAAGCCGGTCAAGGTCAGCACCTCCCTCGGCGGCGATTTCTCGCCCGCCTATTCCCCCGACGGCAAGTATCTGGCATGGCGCAGCGAGGAGCGCCCCGGCTACGAGGCGGACAAGTTCCGGCTGATGCTTTACGACCGGAAGGCGAAGACGATTAAGGATTTGCTAAAGGATGCGAAGCTTTCGAGTCGGGCTCCTGCAAATTTTGATAATTGGGTGGATGAGTTTACTTGGATTGATGATTCGAAACACATCCTCTTTGTTTCTGGCGAAAAGGGAGAGGCTCCTCTCTACGAAACAAATATTACCGGCGACGATCTGGATCGCCTCGGGAAGGCCGCAGGAGAATGGGGCGATATTCGTCCTTTCCTCAAGAATGGAATGGAAGTCGTAGCGGGAACTCTTGTGCGTGTCGATCGGCCAACTGAATTCGTGCTTGGTGATCTCGTTCAAATGGACGAAGGCGTGCACGTGATACACGTGTTCTCGTCCGATTTGAACAAACCCTCAGAAGACATTATGCCGAAGTCTTATTCTCCCCAGCCCGTCACCCACCTGAACGATGCCCTCCTAGCCCAACTCGACCTGCCTGCGATGGAATCCTTCTGGTTCACCGCCGCCGACAAGACCAAGCTGCAGGGCTTCATTATTCGCCCGCCAGCTTTCGACCCGGCGAAGAAATACCCAGTCAAATTCCTCATGCACGGCGGGCCGCAGGGCGCATGGGGCGACTCGTGGAGCTACCGCTGGAACGCCGAACTCTTCGCCGCCAACGGCTACGTCGTCATCATGATCAACCCGCGCGGCTCCACCGGCTACGGCCAGACCATCGTCGACGGAGTGAACGGCGACTGGGGCGGCAAGCCCTTTACCGACCTAATGACCGGCCTCGACTACGCCGAGCAGCACTACGCCTTCATCGACAAAAACCGCGAGTGCGCCCTGGGAGCCAGCTACGGCGGCTACATGGCCAACTGGGTGCTGGGCCACACCAACCGCTTCAAGTGCATCGTCTCCCACGACGGCATGTTCAACCCCGAGTCGGCCTTCGGCACGACGGAAGAGGACTGGTTCAACGAGTGGGAGTTCAAGGGCCATCCGTGGGACTACTACGGCAAGCCGGACAGCGAAAACCCCTACCGCAAATGGGCGCCCATGATGTCGGCCAAAAACTTCAAAACCCCCACGCTCGTCGTCCACGGCCAGCTCGACTACCGCCTCGACGTCAGCGAGGGCTTCCAGCTTTTCGACACCCTGCAACTGCTCAAGGTGCCAAGCAAGATGCTCTACTTCCCGGACGAAGGCCACTGGGTTCTGAAGCCGCAAAACTCGCAACTCTGGTATAAGACCGTCAACGACTGGGTTGACCAGTGGACGGGAAGTGCAGCTTCCAGCCATTAGCTTTCAGCTTCCAGCTCGTCTGTTGGAGGGCGAAGGCTGATTTTTGAGGCGATTTGGTTTGATTCTCAACTTTCCCAGGTCCCAAAAGCGGGACCTGGGCCACCCGAAGTTGTTTGATAGACGAGCTAGAAACTGAAAGCTGGGAGCTAAAAGCTGCCTTTTCCTCGCAAATCCGGCAAGCCGCGCCCCTTCCTCAACGAAGCCGGCCTCTTCGACTACGCGGTCAGGTCCCTCGGCCAAACCATGCGCACCGAGGCTGGAATGCGGCGTCTGATGGAGGCGCGCGTCGAACCCGGCGAGCGCGGCGAAGCCATCATTACCGCTGTTCTGGCCCGCCTCCACGAGTACGGCTACCTGAACGACGTCGCCTTTGCCGAGACCTACGCCCGCCTGCGCCAGGAGAACGAAAAACTCGGCGTCCGCCGCGTCCGCCAGGATCTTCAGCAGAAGGGCGTAGCCACCGACCTGATCGCCGAGACCCTGGAAGCCCGCTACGGCCAGACCAACGAGGAGACCCTGGCCCGCCAACATCTGGAGCGCAAGCGCATCCGCAAGCCGGAGAACGAAAAGGAAACCGCCCGCATCATGCGCCGCCTGGTTACGGCCGGGTTCTCGCCCGGCGTCATCTACAAGATCCTCCGACAGTGGGACGTGCCGGAAGAAAGCCTCGCCGTGCTGGATAATCTCGACGAGAACCCCCACGAAGAGTGACCGCCCCCGCTGCATTCTCGCCCCGGCTCCAATTACACTAGTTACGCCATGCAATATCGCTCAGGGAACGAGATTCGCGAGACATTTCTGCGCTTTTTTGAGTCGAAGGGGCACCGCCGCGTGCACTCTTCCTCACTAGTGCCTGCCAACGACCCGACGCTGCTGTTTACCAACGCTGGAATGAACCAGTTCAAGGATCTGTTCCTTGGCGCGGAGCGTCGCGACTACTCGCGCGCCACCACCTCGCAGAAGTGCGTCCGCGCGGGCGGCAAGCACAACGACCTTGAAAACGTTGGCTTTACCCGCCGCCACCACACCTTCTTCGAGATGCTGGGCAACTTCAGCTTTGGCGACTACTTCAAGCGCGACGCCATCGCCTTCGCCTGGGAACTGGTGACCAGCGAGGAGTGGCTGGGCATCCCCAAGGACCGGCTCTACGTCACCGTCTTCGAGGGCGATCCCGCCAACGGTGTGCCCCGCGACGACGAGGCCGAGAACTTCTGGATCGAAGCCGGCGTTCCCAAGGAGCGCATCAAGGAGTACGGCCTGAAGGACAACTTCTGGCAGATGGGCGAGACCGGCCCCTGCGGCCCTTGCTCGGAAATTTTCTACGACATGGGCATGGAGGCCGCCGAGACGCCCGGCGTCGACAAGCCCTTCGGCGAGGACGACGCCCGCTACGTCGAAATCTGGAACCTGGTCTTCATGCAGTTCGACCGCGCGGCCATCGTTGACCCCGCGACCAAAACCACCAGCTACACGCTCACTCCGCTTCCCAAGCCCTCCATCGACACTGGCATGGGCCTGGAGCGCGTGGCCGCAGTCTTGCAGGGCGTTCTTTCTAACTTTGACACCGATCTTTTCAAGCCGCTAATTGAGGCAGCAGTGACCCTGGTGCATTTCGCATCTGGAAAGCAAAAGCAGTTTGAGTCCACGGACGGTAAGTCGGCTGCTTCCTTTAGGGTCATCGCCGATCACGCTAGGGCAGCGGTCTTCTTGATTGCAGATGGAGTCTTGCCGAGCAACGAAGGGAGGGGTTATGTACTCCGCAAAATCATGCGCAGAGCGATATGGCACGCCTACATAAACGGTGCCGCGAGTCCAGTCTTCCACTACATGACTAAGCCTGTTGTCGATTTGATGTCGCCAGCCTATCCGGACCTGATCGATGCTAAGGATCGCATCGAGAAAGTGATCAAGCAAGAGGAACATCGCTTCTTTAATATTCTTGCGACCGGGTCCAAGCAGTTTACTGATGCGCTCGATTCAAAAATTGAGGACATGAAGCAAGAACTCGCAAGGGAGCGCGGATTCAAGGAAATTATCACAGTCGGGGAACCCGGCGCCCCCGAACCTGACTCGCGGATTGTCCGGTCAATGACGATAGATACGCTCAGGAAGCACAACCGCCCGGTAATCTTCCCGGGCGACAGGGCATTTCATCTTTACGAGACGTTTGGTTTACCGCTCGATTTCATGGTTGACGCCGCACGCGATTACGGCATCAACTTCGACCTTGAAGGCTTTGAAGCCGCGCGCGCCGAAGAGCAAGCCCGCGCCCGCGCCAGTTGGAAGGGCGGCAGCCAGAAATCGGCCAGCCCCGCCTTCCGTGACCTGCCTAAAACCGACTTCCTTGGTTACAAGCAGCTTGTGGCCCCAAGCGCCGAAGTCCTCGCCATCGTCAAGGATGGAGTGGGTGTTCCTGCCGCCGCCGCTGGCGATTCGGTTGAGGTAGTTCTCGACCACACCAGCTTCTACGGCGACTCCGGCGGCCAGACCGGCGATACTGGCTGGTTCACCACCGCTGACGGCAACTCGACCGTCGCCGAAATCGAGGGCTGTGTCCTTCCCGTTCAGGGAGTCCGCGCCCACAAGGCCATTCTCAAGCAGTTGCTGGCCGTGGGCGACCACGTCAACACGGTTGTCGATGCCGACCGCCGCAACTCCATCCGCCGCAACCACACCGGCACGCACCTGCTCCACGCCGCGCTGCGCCAGGTGCTCGGCCTCCATGTAAAGCAGGCCGGTTCGGCCGTCGATCCCACGCGGCTGCGCTTCGACTTCTCCCACTTCACGCAAGTGGCCGACGAGGAACTGGAAGAGATCGAGTCCATCGTCAATCGCGAAGTGCTGGCCAATGCAAAGGTCGAGACGCTGGAAGATGTGCCCATCGACGTGGCCGTCAACGAGTATCACGCCATGGCCCTGTTCGGCGAAAAGTACGGCGACAAGGTGCGGGTGGTCAAGCTGTCCGACGGCTTCTCGACCGAACTCTGCGGCGGCACGCACACGGGCGCCACGGGCGAAATCGGCCTCATCAAAATTGTTTCTGAAGGCTCGGTCTCCTCGGGCGTTCGCCGGCTGGAAGCCATCAGCGGCCTCGGTTCGCTCAATGTCTTCCGCGAGGACTTCGCGGTCTCGCAGATCGCCGCGCAACTGGCTCCGCCTGCCGCGGGGAGCAGCCTCTCAGACGCCTTCCGCGCCAAACTCGCTTTGCAGGAAGACGAACTCAAGCGCCTGCGCCGCGAGCTGGAAGAAGCCCGCATGAAGTCGGCCGCCAGTGCGCTTGACGAAGCTCTGAGCCGCGCTGTGGAAGTCAAGGGCGTTCGGATCGTCACTCTGCGCGCCGACTCTCTGGAGCGCGGGCAATTGCGGACCCTGGTCGATAACCTGAAGCAGAAGCTTGGCGAGGGCATTGTGGTGCTGGCCTCCGCACAGCCGGAGGGCAAGGTCGCCATCATCGCCGGCGTCACGCCCGGTCTGCTCAAGCGGATTCAGGCTGGCAAGCTGGTGGGCGCGGTGGCCAAACTCGTTGGCGGCTCCGGTGGCGGCAAGCCTGAAATCGCCGAAGCAGGCGGCAAGGATCAATCCCAGATCGACGCGGCTCTTCAGGCTGCGGCGGCGATTGCAGGGGAACTGCTGGGGTAGAATTCCCATTTGCCCGCAAATTCAAAAGGCAGATGCCTTACGCTGGAAAGATGGTCAGGCAGATCTTCGAGTCCGGAACAATCTCCGCGCTGCGCCGCTGCCTGATCGACTGGTACGAGCGCAACCGGCGCGATCTGCCTTGGCGCAACAGCCAGGACCCCTACGCTATCTGGGTGTCTGAAATCATGCTCCAGCAGACGCGTGTCGCCGTGGTTATCGATCGCTACCAGGCGTTTATGACCCGCTTCCCTACGCTCGTTTCGCTGGCGCTGGCGCCGGAGCAGGACGTGCTCGCGCAGTGGAGCGGGCTGGGTTACTACCGCCGCGCGCGCATGCTCCACAAGGCAGCGCAGTTGGTCGCCGCCCAGCGTGAGGGCAATCTGCCAGTTACCTCCACTGAGCTGCGCTTGCTGCCCGGCATTGGCGCGTACACCTCCGCCGCCATCGCCAGCATCGCTCACGGCGAGGTGGTGGCTGTGGTGGATGGCAACGTCGAGCGGGTGCTAAGCCGCATGGCCGGTTGGGAAGTTGTGAGCCGTACCGGAGCGACGGCGCTCCGCCGCAAAATCGAAGCGCTGGCCGCACAACTCGTTGACCCCGCTCGCCCTGGCGACTTCAACCAGGCGCTCATGGAACTGGGGGCCACGGTCTGCCTGCCGCGCAATCCGCAGTGCCTTACGTGCCCGATCTCGGCCGTTTGCAAGACTCGCGGAGAACACAAGACACCGCCACGCGCGCGCATGTTGAGTTGCGAAGTCGGCCACGCGCTTTCGGTGCGTACCAGTCATAACACCGCCAAGGCCTGCTGTCCCAGCGGCCGCGAGGTCCTGCTGGAGCAGCGGCCCGCTTCCGTTACGGTGATGCCGGGCATGTGGGAGCTGCCCCTGCTGCGCAATGCGGCCGTCCCTGAAGAGGATCTGCGCATGACCGTCCGCCACGCCATTATGCAGGTCAACTACTACGTGCGCATTCGCACCGTTTTCGAAGACGACGTTCAGGAGCTTGCGATCGCGGCAGGCGAGCGCCGCTGGGTCCCGCTTGGTGAGGCGGCGGGCATGGCCCTTACTGGACTCACCCGCAAAGTGCTCTCCCGTGCCCGCCTGTTCCCCGCCGCGCCGCTGGACTCGATTACCCCGCTCGCCGGTGTGGGCATGCGTGGCTAGCATTCCGGCCTCTCGCCGTGAAGGCGAAGCTCAGTAATAGTCTGCGCAGCTCATGTAATACCCGCACTGTGAGCAAACCAGTTTGCATCGGTGTCCCATGAGCCTGAACCCGCAGTTGGGGCAAATCTGGCAGTGGTGATCCACCGGCTGCGCGGCGTCCCCCGTGTCCGGCGCACCCGCTTTTCCGCGGTTGGAATCAACTGCAAAATCGGGATCAGGGGCGGGTTGCGGCTGCGGCTGCATGCCCGACAGATTAACATGGAGGGAAAGGCTTTACGTTGCCAGAATCGCGACGGACGCCTGCTGCATCAACTCCATATCGGCGCAAGGATTTCCCCGCGCCGGCTCATCGGATAACAAGGCTCGCAATCACCCAAAATCAACCCCCCCAAGGAGGGAATATGGCTAGCAAGGCAAGTGCGGTTTGGACAGGATCACTGAAGGAAGGCAATGGCACCATCTCCACGGCAACGGGCGTTCTGAGCAACGCGAACTACTCTTTCGCCACACGCTTTGAAGGCGCAGACTCCGGCACCACCCCCGAGGAGCTGATCGCGGCCGCCCACGCAAGTTGCTTCTCCATGGCCTTGGGCGCGCAGTTGGGCGGCGCGGGCCTCACCCCTGAGAAAATTGAGACGAGCGCGGCCGTCACCCTGGCCAAGACGGATGCGGGCTTCGCCATCACCAGAATCGCTCTCACCACCACTGCCAGCGTCCCCGGCGCCACCCAGGAGGTCTTCGACAAGGCCGCGGCGGACGCCAAGAGCGGCTGCCCCATCTCCAAGCTCTTTGCGAACAACACCGAAATCCTGCTCGACGCCAAACTCGTATAAGTCGGCCCGAGTAAAACCAGGTCGGCTTTTGGCAGATCGCGCCTTGTGGTTGTGTCAGGAGCAGTAATCCGTAGTAGACGGGCCGGAGACCTAACTCTTCGGCCTGCAATACGGATAGGTAATTTGACACCACGTCCCGCATTTGCGAGACTCAGAGTTGCTGTCATGTTCAGCGCGCCACGCTGGACATGGATATTGTGCCGAAGTGGCGGAATTGGCAGACGCGCGTGGTTCAGGTCCACGTACTCGCAAGGGTGTGGGGGTTCGAGTCCCTTCTTCGGCACCAAAAATCAAGGAAAGCCTTCAGAACCTTATAAACAAGAGCCCTGCAAACAATTGCAGGGCGTTTGTGTCTTAGGCCGCAGTTTTTTTAGTCTCAAGGGAGGTGCTCAGAATAGGCCATAGCGAAAAACACATCACTAGATTTGTATGCGGCTCGGTATTCGGATTGCACTTTAAGGCGACGGTCAACGTCAGTCGGTTTGCCTACCCCGTTCGAGTTTAGTGGCATCGTAGCCCTTGGCCGCCAGGCGAGCCGCAATTTCGCTATAGAGTTTGTCATCGATCTTCGCAGTTCGGCTCAGAATCCAAAGGTACGTCCTGCTCGGTTCGCCGATGACTGCGTACTCGTACTTCGAACCCAGGTCGATAATCCAATAATCACCGAAGAACGGCCAGAAGAACGTCACCTTGAGCTTCGAGCCGGTCGCTTGGTCAACGACCTTAGCCCAGCCGTTCGATTGCGTTAGCTTGCCTTCGCGAGTCTTGCACGTATTCAACACGCTGATCTTGCCGTCATTACGGAGGGTATAGATTGCCGTCGTGTTACTGTCGCACTTGCGCTCGAAGCGGTTCGGGTACTTTGCGATCTCAAACCAGCGCCCCGTGTAGCGGCTCAGATCGACCTTCGAGACGGATTCGAGAGGAACTTGACCAAATGCAGCTACAGCCACAGAAAACACTCCCACCAAAGCGAAGCCAAGGTAGAGGAGCTTTCGTGAATTCATGTAGGACCTCCATTTTGAAACAGGTTCTGGATTGAGTCTACGATGGTTCACTGTCTTTCAGTTCAAGAACACACAAAGTACCGATGAACAGGCTTCCGGCACTGCCGCATGTAGTCCTTTCAATGTACGAGCTTTATATACTGCTCCTCCGTCAAATTCAGGAACACCCCACCCCTGCCGATTGAAATCCCATGCTCCAGCATCTGGCGACTTTCCTGATCGGGAAAGCCTCCTCCGCGCTCGACCATTTCAATGATTTTGTCAGGTGATTTGAAGTGTAGGTGCCTGGGCAGCAGTGTCCGCAAATCCGGCTCCAGAAACTGGCAGTGCCAACCGTATCGGTTCTGAAAGGCCATGTACACCCGGTGACGATCATTCGGGCTTGTCATAGGGACTATTTTAGGCGAATAAAATGCGAAGATTATCCGCAGGCTCCGCGTCTTACCTGCCGCTCGGCAGAGGCCCGTATATTGGAACCTTGGCCGCTTGCTCAGAGAGCCAAAAGAACTGCGACAAGAGGCTGCGCAGCGAAGGCTATTTGCTTTCGTTGCCGGTAAGCCGGAAGGTGATAGTGCCCCAGAAGAGGCGGGCGCGCATCTGGACGGGCAGGTGGCGCTCGTCGTCGGTATACCAGACCCAGATATTCCCCCGGTTCTTGACGACACCGGCATCGGCGGTAGGCTGCACGCGCAGGGTCTTGAAGGTCCCCAGAGTGGTCTTGATCTCTTCGCGGCCCTCGACCTTCATGGTCACCGGAACGGTGTGGAGTGCGTCGACCACCGGGATTGCAAAGGTGTGGCCAAGCTCCATGGGCTGCGATGATGCGTAAAAGACACCGGTCAAAAGGTCGGTCAGGCAACTGGGGATGGACGATTCAAGATGCTTGGTCTGGCCGGTAACCTGATTCTTTTCGTCCAGAATGGACTTTCCCTGGCCGTAGTCCAGCTTGAGGGTGGAGTTGATCTGGCGGCGGCCCTCGACGGTCTGTTTGTCGAACTCGTAAGTACAGCCCTTTTGCCGGTCGAAAGTGGACTGGAAGCGGTCACCCACATGGAAGAGAAGGTTGATGGCGCCGATGGTGTCGGCGTTGGCGGTGATGCGTTCGCGATCGCCAGTGGCCTCAAAGTGGATGATGGCCGTTCCGGCGGGAAACACACGCCAGTCAACGGAGTAGGTGAGTGTCTGCTTCTGCGGAAAACTGAAACCGGTGCGGGGCGGAGCGAGCTGAGGCGTCTGCTGACCGTGAGCCACTACGGCCTGAGCAGTCAGGACAAGGGCGCAAAAAGTGAATGCGGCGTGCATGCGCGTCTTCAACGTCGGGTATGGCTCCTAGTGGATTGACCTAATTGACCGGGAAAACTCTCACCGCGCCCCACGCAGGATCGCTTCCAGCACCGGCCGCAGAAAGAGCAGGCTGAGGTACAGCAGTGCGGCCCCTATACCTGCATTGTACTCGCGGTGCCTGCGGTAGAGCTCAATGGAGAAGCTTCCGGAAGTGGCCTGAGTAACCGTTTTTGGTGACTTTGTTCCGTCAAAAATATGCTTGGCCGGCGTCAGACGAGGAATCAGGCGAGGTACTCGGCTGCAATAGGCGTCGAAGCCGGGGAACGTGGCGCGAAGGAAGCGCTCTTCCGAGGCGATGACGGGTACGTAGATGACGCCAAAGCCGACGGCGAGGACCAGCGCTACAGGCCAACTGAGCAGAGCCACCGCAAAACCCGCGGCAATCAGAATGGAGCCCAGGTAAAGGGGATTTCGTGTGTGTGCGTAAGGGCCGGTGACGGTGAGTTCTCGGTTCTTTTTGACGTAGCCGGAGGCGTAAGCGCGCAGCCAGACGCCGGGAACGACGAGCGTGAGGCTCCAGGCGACGGCGGCCGGAAGGGGGGCGCGACGCCAAAGTTCGAAGACATAGAGGCCCGCTGTAAGGAAGCCCAGCGGAACGCGGATGCGCCGAGCCACACGCTGCCAGCGGGCGATCCAATCCTGGCGCTGAGGGCTCTGTTGGGGCGGGTTTTCAGGATGTTTCATGAGGCGTTCTCCTGTGCGAGCAGATCAGCGGCAGCGGCGAGCACGTCTTCCGGCCGGATGGTGAGCAGGCCGGCCTCAGGCACGGCATGGCGGGTGTGGTCGCGGCGGCTCTGGGGACTGCGTAGCACTTTGAATCTGGTTCCGAATGGGCCGTTGCGGCTGGGGTCGGTGGGACCGTAGATGCCGACTACCGGGCGGCCAAGGGCACAGGCCAGGTGGAGCGGGCCTGTGTCGCCGGCAATGCACAAGGCTATGCGGCGGGTAAAGGCGATCAACTGGTCAAGTGAGGCATTGAGTGGCGTGGCGCTGCCGCGGGTTCCGTTGACAATTGCGTCGGCAAGCGAATCTTCGCCTGGGCCTGCGTTGACGAAAACTCGGAAGCCTCGCTCGACAAGTCCCTGGGCGACGGTGGCGTAGCGCTCCACGGGCCAGCGTTTGGCGCCCCAGCCTGCACCGGGGTTGATGAGGACGGCAGCCCTGGACGCGGTGGACAAAGGCGCGCAAGAGTTGAGCAGCGCGTCGCACCAGATCTCGGCCACAGGGTCGACAGGCAGCCAGGGCACTGCTGCGGCGAGGACATCGCCCGCGACAGCTGAGGCAAGTTCTGCATCCTGCTCGATAACGTGCGCGCCACTGGTTAAGATGCGCTCGGTGAAGAACCAGCGAGCTGGTGTTTCGCGGGGCTGGTCCTCGCCGATGAGCCTGGAGCAACCGGCGAATTTGGCGACGACCGCCGAGCGCAGGGAGCCCTGCAGGTCAATGACCGCGTCATAGCCGGCGGCGCGGAGCTGGCTGCGGAGGGCCTTGATTTCGCGAATCGTCCTGAGGCTGAAAGGACTGCGCCGCCACTGCTTGGTGGGCGCAAAGTGAAGATGGTCAACGACGGGCTGGGAAGGGCCGCGATCGGCACTGCCCGGAGCGGCCAGCAGCGCACGCCAGCGCGGCTCGACCACCCAGTCGATGATCCAGGCAGGGTGCGCCGAACGCAGAGCCGTAACCGCGGGCAGCGCGTGCAGAATATCGCCCATGGCGCCAAGGCGGACCACAAGCAGGCGGAACTTGGACTGCGTATGCAAACACTGATTTTCTCACAGGGCCGGGTGAATTGCTTTCGCCGAAGAGCAGCGGTCGCGTGTCAATATGCGGAGCAGGCAAAGAGCGAATTTCCTGTGATCTACTTCGACCCCCGCAATTTGACACGACAATCGCAGCTCCCTAGTCTTGTGGTCGTGTGGGCGGAGGCTGCTTATGCGCTCTGTAGTGCCGACGCCAAGGACTAAGACATGGATTTGGGAGTTGGAAATATCTTGAAACTGCATTTATTCGCATTGGTTCTCGCCGCATCAGCGCTATCATCCACCGTATCGATCGCACAGGCTCCGCCACATCTTCTGCTTGACAAAGCGGACTTTACACGCCTGAATGAGCTAGCCCGCAAACAGCCATGGGCCGCAAAGCAGCGCGACGCAATCATCCAACAGGCCGCGGCGTTTCCCGAGTCGTATGAGAAGCGGTTCGGTTTAAGTTCCGTCGAGCTGCCTCCCGAGGGCGGACAGTGGCTGCACTATTACGCCTGCCCTGATACGGGATCGCTGTTGGAATTTCATCCGCCCGACCAAAACGTATGCCCGGACACGGGGAAGGTTTTCAAGGGCTACCCCTACGACCATGTGGTTTATATGCTGCGCGCCGATGCTCTGGAAAAGGGGACCCTTGCGTCGGCACTTGCTTACCGGCTCACTGGAAATCACGCAGACGCTGAGAAGGCCGCGCTGGTTCTCAAGTTATATGCGGATAAGTATCTGACTTATCCGATGCACGATAACTCGGGCAAGGAATCTCAGTTTGGCGCGCGTGTTTATTCGCAGACGCTGGACGAAGCGATTTGGCTTATTGATCTGGCCTGGGCCTACGACCTGCTCCGCGACACGGACGTCTTTACCCCGGCGGACCGGACGCATATTGAACGAGACTTGCTCTATGCTGCGGCCATGACCGTAAGCCGCGCCAACAATGGCCCGACGAACAATATTCAATCGTGGATTCTTGGGGCAGAAGCTACGGTGGGTTACACGCTGGACGATAAGACGCTGATCGATCAGGCGCTTGATGGACCTCGCGGATTCCGCTCGCAGATGAAGGAATACGTGATTGACGGCTTCTGGATTGAAGGCGCGTGGGGCTACCAGTTTTATGCACTGCGCCCACTTGAGTATGTGGCGCAAATGTCCGCGCGGGCAGGTGTGGACTTATGGAAGCAGGAGCCTAACCTTGGCGCGCTTCTGGCTTCGCCCCTGGGCGTCATGTTCCCGGACGGGACGCTGCCGGCCTTCAACGATTCGCACACAGTGGATCTCTACGAGGAGGCTGCTCTCTACGAGCCGGCTTACGGCGCACTGAAGAGTCCTGACTTCGCGGCTATCGATGAGCACGTTCAGCGCGCCAATCGAGAAGCATTCCTGTTTGGAGTGCCTTCAATTGACGGCGTTGCGATGCCCAAGTTGAAGAGCGCGGTGTTTCCCGATGCTGGCTACGCAACGCTGCGCGCCCCGACTGGGGACCTGACCGCGATCATGAAGTTCGGACCGCACGGCGGAGGCCACGGCCACTTCGACAAGTTGAATGAGTTGATTTACGCCAAGGGCGGCATGATGAGCGTCGATCCGGGCACGCATTTCTACGGCATTCCGATCCATCAGAGTTGGGACAAGATGACGGTGGCGCACAACACCGTGAGCGTGGACCAAACGCCGCAGAAGCCCGCGACCGGAAAGCTGATCTCGTGGCAGGCGGAGCCGGAGTTTACCGCGGCGACGGCTAGCGCAGGCCCTGTATATGAGAATGTCGATTTGCAGCGGACTTCGATTGTAACTTCAGACTATGTTTTGGAGATAACTACAGCTAAGTCAACAGACGGCAAGGAGCACGACTTCGACTGGAACTATCATAACTTCGGCGTGCAACATGCCGATGGGGCGTTTGCGCCTTACGCGGGATTTCCTGACCGGGACGGCTACATGAACCTAACGGACAACCAGAGCGCTGCGATCGAGGGCAATTTCCATTCTGCTTTCACGATGGACAAGGACCGGACAATGAACTTATGGGTGCTTGGCTCTGCAAGCCAGAGCCGGGTATTCACAGGCATGGCTCCGGGGCCGGATCTGCGCGTCAAGGTTCCATACACGATCGTCCGGCGTCACGGCGCTTCGGCGCAGTTTATTGCGGTTCTTGAGCCGGGAACAACGACATCGGCGAAGATATCGAGCGTGAAAAGTGAAGGCGGGAAGATTCACATCCGGGGCGCGGCGTGGGAAGACACGATTGAGATAGGAGCAAAGGTCACCTATCATCATGTGGCTCTTCCATAGGGCTGTCTCGTGAGATACGTAGGCTTACAGGCCGCACGCATTTTATAGCCAAGGATGCGGGCGGCCCATTCCATGGATGCGGGGATGGCCCTTACAGGAGGCTTCATGTACGGTCGAAGAGTCTCGCTTGCGGCTTTGTTGTGCTTGACGATCATTGCGGGTATGGTTTGCCCGATCGCCTTCGGCTCGTCTGCGCCGAACAATTCGCAGCCGTTCTCGCTTTCTCTCGATAAGCCGAGCGTGCAGATATGGGGACGCGGAACGGAGAGGCCGCGATCTTATCCTGCCGAGTTTCTTCCGGGGAACTTCAGCCGGACTCTCAAGCTAGAAAAAGAGCTTGCGGAAGATATAACTCTGCATTGGCTGTTTACCGGACCGCGCGGGTCTCTTTCCATTGAGATTGGCCGGCACGCGGTAACGGTTTCTCAACAATATTACGACTCGTTCGGACTCGAAAGCGGCGAGCCGCCAAGGCCTCGCTTCCCGCAGGCGACACGGCAACAAGCGAGCGTGCAGATCGAGCAGAGCTTGAACTCTGTCACGATTGCGCTTCGCCATCTCACGGTTGAAGTGAGCGTAAATGGGAACGTTGTTGCTCACGAGTTATGCCTGATCGACCTGATGCATCACCAGCTTTTCGTAGTTGCACCGGACTCCTCGACGGGAGTTTTGCGGGGCACAGTGACGCAACCGGAAATCGGGAAAGCACATATATCGATTGATGAGTCGAAGACCTATCAGACGGTGCTCGGGTTTGGCGGAATCACGAGCATTCCAGCTTACGAAGAGATGTCAAGTGAGGGCAGGGCTAAGTGGTGGAAGCAGCTGAAGGAATATAACCTTCTGATTCACCGCGAATATCCCATCGGGACAAAACTCAATGCCGGCATGAATAACTTCGACCGGCTGGTTGATGCGTCGCCGCATTACTACGGAGATAACTTCCCCAATGGCGAGATCAGCGATTTCTCTTATATCAAGCAGATCCACAGCATTGGCGGCTACGTTTGGTTCGAGTTCTGGGCGCTGCCGGCGTGGGCGAGGGATGCGCAGGCGGGCAACGCCAATCCCGACAAGTATGTCGAGGCGGTGCTGGCCTATTGCAGGGAGTCGGTTGCCAAATCCGGCTTTCCGCCTGACGTGATCGGCATCCAAAACGAACTGATTCAGCCCGGTCCTGTGTGGGAGGAGATGATTCTCAGGCTTCGTAGCGCGTTGGATAAGGCCGGCTTCAATCGCGTAAAGCTGCACATGCCGGACGCGGGAGATTTGAAGACGGGAATTCACTCCGCGGAGACTCTGCGGCCGATGAGCCTGGCATGGAAGGCGTTGGACTACAGCGCGACACATGTGTATGACTTTCAGAGTGATATGACGGACCCGGACAGCTACCTTCCGCTGATGAAACAGTGGAATGATGCGGTCGGCGGCAAGCCTTTTCTTGAAACGGAACTGACGATCAACGATTCCGCGTACCAGGTGGATTCGTATCAATCGGCGCTGGCGATGGGGGAGCTTTACTATCGGCTTTTGACGGTGACGAACGCCGAGGCGCTGGCATATTGCTGGTTGCTTCTTGATCCCGAGCAACCATCGTTCGGTTTCACGCGCTCGCTGTTCACGGTGGATCGGACTCACTCGCTGGAACCAACCGCGTCGGGATTCCAACTGCGCGTGTTCGGAGCTTTCAGCCGCCATCTTCGCGAGGGCATGGTGAGAGTTTCGGCAGACAGCGGCGATCCCGATCTGCTGGCGACGGCGTTTCGGTCGAAGTCAGGGGCGATGACGCTGATCTTCCTGAACCGCTCGACGGCGCCGAAGGAGATTTCGCTGCCTGGTGAGGGCAGACATACCATCAAGGCCATCGAGCGCGCGAGCCTGTACCGGGAAAACTCCGTCGATACGGCGCCGCGCGGGTCTATCGTCGTGGAACCGGGAGAGATAGTTACGGTGAGTACGGTTCCGACGCGCCGTTAAGGCGCTTTCTGTTCACCGCTGCAGCAGGTCAATGGGCTTGGTGAAGTCGGTGATGCGAATGTGAGCGGCGAGGGATGGGTGCTGACGCTGGAGGGCCAGGTACATTTCCCAGGCAACGCGGCGGTAGCTGAAGTGTCCTGCGGGACCGGAACGCAGCTCTGAAATGTATTGTGCTTCGGAAAAATCCATCTTGAACAGACTGCGAATTCGGGTGGCCAGCGGGAACAGGTAGAGCGCGGACTGCGCGGCCTCCGGCGACTGGCTGGCTGCGATCTGAGTACTCGCCTGGTGGGCGGCGGCGAGAGCTGATTGGTAATCGGCGAGAACTCCCGCTTCCGCGAGTATCTCCACGTCGCCGCCGAGATCGCCTGAGCTCGGCGTCTCGTAGCCGTGAACCGTGGTGAAGGGCTGAATGATCTGGGTGCAGCGGCGATGCCGGTGCATATCGCGAAATCCGCCAATGTCCATGAGGATGTCAAAGCGTAGAGCGGCGCCGGCGTGAAAGGCGCGGAGAGTCTCGTCGTGCGCTCCACGATGGCGCAGGCCGAGCGAGACAATCTCGTTGACGCGGGCCTCAGGGAGCGCGGCTACCAGATCGCGAATCTGGCGATACGAGTGATGGGCGGCGGAGTAGAGCAGCGTTGCGGCGAGTTCTACTTCGAGGGTCTCCGTGCGCTCCACCAGATCGACCAAGGGGGACTCGGCGATAAGTTGGCCGGATAGGATTTCCGCGGCGGCCTGCGCCAGTTCGGCGCGAGTCTGGATTTCGTATTCGTTGGGCTGAGCGTACTTGACGAGAGTGGGAGCTGTTCGGACCTCGCGGGTAAGGAGTTGGGCGGCCTCGGAGGCAAGGGACGAATCGGAAGCGGAGACTTTTTCGACAAACGCCGCGGCTGCCTGGGCATTGACGTTCCAGGCGGGGCCGGTGGCGGCTTCGCGGAGCTTGACTCCCAGGTCGCGGACCTCGGCGACGGGATGGGAGAGCAGGCGGGAGACCTGGGTCTCGAGGGTGCGGGCGCTGACGATCTGGCCAAGCGAGGTGTTCGTTGCCAGCGGGAGCAGGTAGCGGGCCACGTCGAAGGCGCGGGCCTTGAGGGTCCGCTCATAAAAGTCGGTCTTGACGGATTCAGGGCATTCGATTCGCCGGCGCAGCACTTCCAGAACCGCAGCCGTGGTGCGCTTGTAGGAATCAAAGAGGTTCCCCACGGTCTCTGAGTAAAGCTGGGCCGAGCCGGAATCCTGCCCAAAATCCGGAAAATACCAGCCGGACTTAAGGAAGTTCTGATACCGAGTGGAGCGTTCCTGGCCATCCCAGCGCTGCTCGTCCACAAGAACGATGGCGGCCAGCAGGCTAAGGCGTTCCACGGCTAGGGCAACGTGGGCCAGGTCAGCTATGGAGCGGTGGCCGTATTGAAAATAAAAGGTGTTGAGGAACTGCTCAGCGCGCTGGGCGCTGATTTCAGTAAGCGACTCGCGCATGGAGAGGGCGGAGCGTGAGTACTTGGCCATGGCGAAGGCCAGCACCTCAGGGTCGGCGCCATGGACGGCAAATACGTCGGTCTGGTTGCGGGCGCCGGGGGGCAAAAAAGAATCACTGGACATAGCAGAGGTCTCGCGAACAGAATACGGCATTAGGGTAACTGTACAGATTTTCGACAGTCAGCAGACAGCCGAACTGCGCAGCACCGGTAAGACAAGAGCGGCCGGATATGCTGGAGTGGGCAATGCAACAATTTCAGATACGCACGTCGCACAGACCGCGACCACTGCCTTCGGGCCGCTGGACGATGACCCAGCGTTGGAACGATCTACTTTTTGCGCATTGGCCTATTCCGGTGGCGCAGATGGCGGCTCTGCTGCCGGAGTGGCTCGATGTTGACACGTTTCAGGGTTCGGCCTGGCTGGGCGCGGTTCCCTTCTGGCTTGACCGGATCAAAGTCCGCGGCATGCCGCCGATACCGGGCGCACGCAGCTTTCCCGATCTCAATCTGCGCACCTACGTGCGCGATCAATATACGGGCACATCGGGGGTCTATTGCTTCTCACTGGACGCCAGCAACCTGCTTGCGGTGGTAGCGGCGCGCACCTGCTATAACCTGCCGTATTACTGGGCGGACATGCGGATGGAGCAGCGATCCGAGCGGGAGTTTGCCTTCTACAGCAGAAGGCGGTTCTCGGGCCAGGACGTGATTTTCAAAGCGCGGTACCGGGGGTTGGGGCCGAACAGCAAACTGGCGGAGAATCGCAGCGGCACGCTTGAGAACTTTCTGACCGAGCGCACCTGCCTGTTCAGTTCAAACCGCGCCGGACAGCCGATCCGGGCGAATCTTCACTATGTGCCGTGGCCGCTGGAAGAGGCGGAAGCTGAGATTGAGCGAAACGACCTGGCAAGTGCTATCGGAATTCGGCTGCCGAACGTCGAGCCCGTGCTCCACTATTCGCGGCGGCTGGCGGTTTACATCTGGCCCAAGGAACTGATGCGGCCGGTATTGGCGCCCCGGCCCGTGGCGGTGGCTGTTTCGCCGACGGGGTGAAAAGGCAGTTCACATTTCCAAGTTCCCTTGAGTTCATGCGGACCTGTAAGGATCTGACTCTTGCGCACTTATAATGAGGAACAAAAGGGCGCGGCATTTTGCGCGGATTGACGAGAGATCGATGGCGAATTTGCAGGGAAGAATTGCGCTGGTAACGGGCGCTTCGCAGGGAATTGGGCGGGCATGCGCGCTGGAACTGGCGCGGGCCGGAGCAACGGTGGTGCTGGCAGCCCGGAACGAAGCCAAACTGGCTGAAGCCGTTGCGGAAATTGAGGCGGCAGGTGGCCAGGCGGCGGCATTTGCGCTGGATGTCTCGAACGAGGAGTCTATCAAGGCCGGAGCCAAGGCAGTGCTGGAGCGGTTCGGCAAGGTGGAGATCCTGGTGAACAACGCCGGCATTACGCGAGACGGGCTGATGATGTCTATGAAGCGGGCCGACTGGGACGACGTGCTGGGAACCAACCTGACGGGGGCCTTTCTGCTGACGCAAGCGCTTTTGAGGCCGATGCTGAAGAACCGCTGGGGACGAATTATCAACATTTCCAGCGTGGTGGGGCGGACCGGCCAGGCGGGCCAGGTGAACTATGCGGCCAGCAAGGCAGGTCTGATCGGACTGACTCGTTCCATTGCGCGCGAAGTGGCGTCGCGGGGGATTACGGTAAATGCGGTGGCTCCTGGATATATCGAGACCCCAATGACGGCGGTTCTAGACGAAAAGCAGCGGACGGCGATGATGGCGCAAATTCCCCTGGGCCGCGCGGGAACCGATGCCGAGATTGCGCAATCTGTGGCTTTTCTGGCTTCCGATGCGGCGGGATACATTACCGGCCATGTATTGGACGTGAACGGCGGAATGTTTATGGGCGGCTGACGCCCTGCGTGGAAGACGCCGACGCACACCCCTGGCTGCGCTCACTGATTGAAGTTATGCCTTTGATCATCCGATATAGGGATTTACGGATGAAGAAGGCACACATGGCGACACTGGCAGCGCCCAAGAAACTAATCGAAGGAGTCCAGGGCGAACTGGCCGGAGGCTTGCGCTATGTGGCGCGCCAGCCCATTCTGGACCTGCGCGGCAGGGTGCACGGGTACGAATTGCTGTTCAGGAACGGCCCGGAGCTGGCGTTTCGGGGTGACGGGGACCTGGCCACCCGCACAATGCTCGACAATACAGTGATTTTCGGGATGGAAAAGTTGACGGGGGGCGCCACGGCCTTTGTGAACTGCACCAGGGAGTCTCTGACGGAAAAGCTGGTGGATGTTTTGCCCTCCAGCATGACGGTCCTGGAAATCCTCGAGTCCCTGGAGCCCACCCCCAGCCTGATTGAGGCCTGCCGCAAATTGAAGGCTTCGGGCTTTCGCCTTGCTCTGGACGATTTTGTCTGGTCGCCTAAGTTTGAACCGCTGGTAGCGCTGGCCGACTACGTCAAGGTGGATTTCACACTGACGGGGCCTTCGGAGCGAAAGGCACTGCTGAAACACCTGTCCGGCTACGCGGTGGCTCTGATTGCAGAGAAGGTGGAGACGCAGGAGGAGTACAAGCAGGCGTGTGCAGAAGGTTTCACGCTCTTTCAGGGGTACTATTTCTGCCGCCCGGTGCTGTTGGAAAACCGAAAGGTGCCTGCAAACCGTCTCTCCCATATTGAAATACTGCAGCTGTTGCGTGATGACTCGATCGATCTGCGCAAGCTCACTCGCCTGGTAAAGCGCGACACCTCGCTTACCTACCGCTTGCTGCGGCTCATCAACTCGCCGATGTGCGCGGTGCGGCAAGAGGTGCGGTCTGTGCAAGCGGCGCTGCTTGCCGTAGGGGAGGATGCGTTTCGCCGCATTGCCACGCTGGCGATAACCAGCGAGCTCAATACCGATGGGCCTGCGGAAGTACTACGGATGGCGTTTGT
>Ga0114951_10002308_pt1 | contig 21709 bp, 23 predicted proteins | sample AM7aDNAmetaG_FD_88677 | JGI IMG/M metagenome (GOLD analysis project Ga0114951, IMG submission 88677) | Freshwater microbial communities from Finland to study Microbial Dark Matter (Phase II) - AM7a DNA metaG | ecosystem: Environmental > Aquatic > Freshwater > Lake | place: Finland: Lake Alinen... | reverse complement strand
TGGGCGGGCGTAATGGGCGGCGGCCGGAGCAGCCGGAGGCGGTGCCGGGGCGGGCGCTGGCGTACCAGGTGATTTACGAGTTGGTGGACAAGAATCGGCCGGTGGCGCCGGTGCGGCCAGTGGTGCCAGTGACACCTGTGAACCCCCCTACCCCCCCCACCGTTCCGGTGGAGCCGCCGAAGATGCCGGGGAATCAGCGGCCGCCGGAAGTGCCGTCGACGCGGAAGACGATATTTGATATGAATTGAGGGGGGAGAGAAACGATGAATGTTGAACGATGAACGATGAACGGGGCTGCGCGGGGAGTTTGTTCATGAGGGGTATGCGGGCCGGCGGCGGAGCCGCACGGCTCTGGGGAAATACTTCATTGACGATAGCGCGGAAAATCGATCGGGAATCCGTTGCGGGAGGGTTTCGTGGCGTATGATGGTGGGCGGCGGGGATTATTTTGAGGGGCTTTCCAATGTTTGTTAGGAGCTGGGAATGAGTCATGTCGATGCGGCGGCGGGGGATGTTTTTGATTTGACGATTATCGGGGGCGGGCCGGTGGGGTTATTCGCGGCGTATTACGCGGGCATGCGGCACATGCGGACGAAGATTATTGATTGCCTGGAGGAACTGGGTGGACAGCTCACGGCGCTCTATCCGGAGAAGTACATTTTTGATGTGCCGGGATTTCCGAAGGTGCTGGCGCGCGATCTGGTGAAGAGTTTGGTGGAGCAGGCAATGCAGTACTCGCCGACGATTGCGCTGGGGGAGACGGTGCAGACGCTGGAGGTGATACAGAAGGCGGACGGGGGTGCGGTGCATCCGTCATCGGCGACGGACGTGATGGTGTACAAGATCGTATCGAATGCGGGGGTTCATCTGACCAAGACGCTGCTGATCTGCGCCGGGGCGGGGGCGTTTTCGCCCAAGAAGCTGACGGTGCCGGGCGCGGAAAAATGGGAGAACAACGGGGTGCACTATGCGGTGCGGAAGAAGGCGGTGTTTGCGGACAAGGATGTGCTGATGGTGGGCGGGGGCGATTCGGCGATCGACTGGGCGCTGAATCTGCAGGATGTGGTGCGGAGCATCACGCTGATCCATCGGCGCAACGTGTTCCGGGCGCATGAGGACAGCGTGCGGAAGCTGCTGGCGACGCCGACGAAGATCATGACCTTCTGCGAGCTGGAGGGGCTGATCGAGAAGGATGGGCGGCTGGTGGGCGCGGATGTGATCAACAATCAGACGAAGGAGAAGCATCGTCTGAACGTGGACGAGGTGGTGGTGCAGATCGGGTTCAATTCGTCGCTGGGGCCGATCAAGCATTGGCCGCTGGAGATCGAACGCGGGAGCATTCGGGTCGGACAGCACATGGAGACGGAGTTGCCGGGGATTTTTGCGGCGGGGGATGTGGCGACGTTTGACGGGAAGCTGCGGCTGATCGCGACGGGATTCGGCGAGGCGGCGGTGGCGGTGAATTATGCGAAGCATTTGCTGGACCCGCATGCGAAGGTGTTTCCGGGACATTCGTCGGAGTTGGGGCACCAGTCGAGCGGGGTGACGATTTGAGGGGGCTTTTCACCACCAAGGCACCAAGGCGCCAAGAAGACGTGAGAGATGACGAAACGCGACCACAGATGAACACGAATGGATACAAATAGTGAAGCAGGGGGTTGGGGATACATAGGCGATCGAGTGCGCGAGCCACAGGGATTGCAATCCCTGGGCTTGGATGTCCAAACTGAACGATTACCCATCGTCCGACTTCTTGCTTCTTGCTTCTTGATTCTTGCTTCTTGCTTCTCGATGCCGCGGTTACAATTCGGCGCTTTTATTTTCTCTCACGGAGTAGGTAAGTCATGGATCATGCGACGTTGGCGAAGCGGGTGAAAGAGGTGGCGCTGTTGGAGGGAGACTTCACGCTGCGGTCGGGGAAGAAGTCAAAGTTCTATTTTGACAAGTACTTGTTTGAGACGCAGCCGGACATTCTGGAGGCGATGGGACAGGAGATTGCGAAGCGCTTGCCGGCGGAGACGACGCGGATTGCCGGTCCGGAGCTGGGTGCGGTGGCGCTGGCGGCGGCGGGGAGCCTGGCGTCGCGGAAGCCGTTCTTTATCGTGCGGAACGCCAAGAAGGATTACGGGACGGCCAAGACGATTGAAGGGAAGCTGGAGAAGGGGGATAACGTGGTGCTGGTGGAGGACATCGTCACCAGCGGCGGGCAGGTGATCGAGGCGATCAAGAACATCACGGAGGCGGGAGCGAAGGTGGTGAAGGTGATCGTGGCGCTGGATCGGCTGGAGGGCGGGAAGGAGAATATTCTGGCGGCGGCGCCGGGAGTGCCGTATGAGGCGATTTTGAATAAGGGTGATATGGGGATGTGAAGTGCGCTCGTTGGGCGAGCGGATTTTTTACCACCAAGACACGAAGGCACCAAGAATTTATTGAGTTGAGAATGGCCGAAGCTTTGCTTCGGCCTTCTTCTTATAGCCACCGCGTCTTGGCGATCAAGTGGCCTGTTGATTCGTCATGATGCGGGACGCTGGCGGGCTCCGTGGCGGACTTGAAGGATCGTCACTTGATGGTCTTCCACTTCGAAGATGATGCGGTAGGCGTGGCGTTTGGTTCCGCATAGGAGTTGGCGGACTTTGCCGGAGGCATCTTCCGCCTCTGGAACCAGCGGGCAGCGAAGGGGATATTCTTCGAGTGAGGCGATGGCCTGCAGCAATTCCTCGTGCCAGGCCGTCACGTGCACGGTTCGTTCTGCCAGCCATGCATAGGCTTCGTCGATTTGCTCGGCTGCGACTTCGGCTATTCGTACGTGATATTTCATCGCCGCGCGATCTTGTATTTTTTGCGCATCTTTTCGAGGAACTCGCGGGCGGGGACGGTTTTGCCCAGTGCGGCTTGCGCGCGCCCGAGGCGAATGCCTTCGCGGACGCGTTGTGTTTCCAGTGATTCACGCAGGGACGCCACTTCCTCTTCGAGTGCTGCGACGCGCGATTCCAATTTCGTCATGAACGAACTCCCAAGAACCCCCCCCAGTATAGCAAATTTTTATTGGCGTTTGTCGCGTTCGATCAACGCGTAGGCGTTGTGGTTGTGGATGGACTCGAAGTTTTCGCTTTCGATGGAGTACCAGGTGATGCGGTCTTCGTTATCGAGGGCGACGGCGAGGTCGCGGATGATGTCTTCGACGAATTTCGGGTTGTCGAAGGCCTGCTCGGTGACGAATTTTTCGTCCGGGCGTTTGAGAACGGCGTAGACGGGGGCAGAAGCGGCGCCTTCCATGATCTTCACGAGGTCTTCGATCCAAAGCATCCCTTTGAAGCGGACGCGGGCGGTGATTTCGCAGCGCTGGTTGTGGGCGCCGTACATGGAGATTTCCTTGGAGCACGGGCAGAGGCTGGTGGCCGGGGCACGGACGCCGAGGATGAAATCATTTTCGCCGTTGGCGGCGCCTTCGAAGGTGACGACGTAGTCCATGAGACCCTTGGCCTTGGTGACGGGGGCCTGCTTCTCGATGAAGTAGGGGAAGGTCATTTCGATGTGGGCGTCGGCGGCGTCGAGCTTGGTGCGCATCTCGTGCAGGATGGGGATGATCTGGGCGGGGGTGATGGCGTGATGGTGGGTGTTGAGAATCTCGAGGAAGCGCGACATGTGCGTGCCTTTTTTGTGCTTGGGCAGCGACACGTAGAGGTTGATGGAGGCGACGGTGTGTTGCTCGCCGCCACAGGCTTGGCGGAGGGTGATGGGGTAGCGGACGGCTTTGACGCCGACCTTGTCGATGGCGACGTTGCGGGAGTCGGAAGCGCCTTGGACATCAGGCATGGATTTGGTTTTGCTCATGAGGTTCTCAGTATGAGTAGTCATGCGGGTATTGTAGCGGGGGGAATAGTGAATAGTGAATAGTGAATTGAGGAATAGTGAAAGGGGTGGATGCGGTTTAACGGGTGGAAATGGCGGTCTTCAACATTCACTATTCTGAATTCTCTATTTCTTTGCGTACATTGCAGCGGGGTCCATTTCCTGGGGGGCGATGGTCTTGAGTTCGAGGGCGCCTGCGGGGGTCTTGACCACTTCGCGGTAGAAGCAGGAGTGGAAGCCATTGTGGCAGGCGGGGCCTTTCTGTTTGACCTTGAGGATGACGGCATCCTGATCGCAGTCGATGTAGACGCCGAGGATCTGCTGGGTGTTGCCGGATTCCTCGCCTTTGACCCAGAATTTGGAGCGGGAGCGGGACCAGTAGGTGGCCTTGCCGGTGGCCATGGTCTTTTCGAGGGCTTCCTTGTTCATGAAGGCCACCATGACGACTTCGTGGGTATCGGCATCGACGGTGACGGCGGTGATGAGGCCGTTGGAGTCGAATTTGAGGGAGAGGGTGGTGCCGAGCTCGATTTCTTTGGGTGCTGCCATGGGGCGTCTCCTTTTGCGAAACGGGGGATTTTAGCAGATTGGCGGGGGAAATGCGCCTTGGGGGAGGAAGTTGGAAGTTAGAAGCTGGAAGCTGGAATGAGGAGGCAAGAAGACGGGTGGGGATTTGGGTCTTCTTGATTCTTGCTTCTTACTTCCGGCTTCTCGTTTACCGTACGACGCCGATGGTGAGGAGGAGGTTGGCGTAGATGCGGCCTTCGCCGGTGGCGATGACGAGGCCGACGTCGGGGGTGGAGGCGGCATCGTAGAAGGCGAAGCGTTCGACCTTGGTGAGTTCGAGATCGAACTTCTTGTCTTTGAGGATGGCGCGGAACTCATTGAAGATGGGGGGATCGTCTTTCATGGCGTAGGGGCCGGATTTCATGGGCTCCATGACTTCGACGAGTTCGACGGGGAGGATGTCGAGGAGGGGTTTGAGGACCTCGGTGACGGAGAGGAGGCCGGGGGCGAAGTTGAGGTGGATGAGTTCGGCGGCGGGGTGTTTTTTGGTGGCGTGGGGATAATTGCCGTCGGCAATGAGGATTTTGGAGGAATGGCCGAGACGGGCGAGGGCGGCGAGGAGCGGGGGATGGAGGATGGGGGTTTTGAGCATGGGGGTACCCTTCGTTATAGGAGGCGTTGAGCGAGGAGGATTATAGAGCAAATGGGGGAATTCAGAAGGTATGCGATTTCAGTTTTGACCGTGTTGGGTAAATCAGATTTTCCAATGCGGAACTTATCGATGCGAAGGGGCGTTTAGTCGACCCTTACAGGGTCGAATGTTGTTTTGTCTTTTTCCGTGGGCGGCGCCGCTCCTACGTCGCGGGCTTGCCCACGGCTACTGTAGGGCAGCCTTGCAGGCTGCTTGCTTCAAGTTTGTGACGTGTTGGGGAATTGGGGGAGGCGGTTCGGAGTGCATCATCTTGTTTGGCGGATGGAGGGAGTTGCGGGGAATCAGCTCCGTGGTGACGCATTCGTGGCGTCGCATCCGCCTGAAGGGCGAGTCTATAGTAGCCGTGGGCAAGCGAGCGACCGTGGGAGCGAGCGCCGCCCACGGATGGCGGGATGCATCACAGGTGCGACCCTGTAAGGGTCGGCTTACATGGGCGGGCGGGCACGCGCCGTTCAAGTCCAGAGGTAACGTTCATTGTATTCGACGTTGTATTTTTTGAGGAAGGTCAGGAGTTCATCCTGGAAGGTGGTTTTGCGGTGATGTTCCTTCTGGCGCGCAAGGTAACGGCGAATGATTTCCAACTGGGACTGGCCGATGGATAGGCCGGCGTAGCCGTCCTGCCAATGGAAGCCGTCGAATTGCGCGCCCTTGGTTTTGATCCAGAGGGAGGAATCTTTCTTGATGTGCATGACAACATCGGCGAGAGCTTCGGTCTTGGAGAGGCTCAAGAGGAGATGGAGATGGTCGCTCGTGCCGCCGATGGCGAGGACGGGGGAGCCGAGGTTGCGGCCGATGGTGACGATGTAGGGATAGAGTTCGGGTTCGATTTCGGGAGGGATGAGGGGCTGGCGGTTCTTGGTGGAGAAGATGGTGTGAATGAGGATGCGGGTGAGGGTTTGGGCCATGGTGAGTCTCCGGTGTGAATCGGGTTTTCCAGTGCGGAAAGATTATATGCGATGGGGCGTTTAGACGACCCTTACAGGGTCGAATGTTTTCTTGTTTTCTTCCGTGGGTGGCGCTCGCTCCTTCGTCGCTCGCTGACCCACGGCTACTGTAGGGCAGCCTTTCAGGCTGCTTATTGAAAGTAATTCATCTGCCTATTTCAAATATTTCGCCCACTTTTCGGTGTCGTGCGGGGTGAAGGTTTTCAGGTCGGCGGATTGGGCGACGAGGGCGCGGCCGGCGGCCAGCGACGGGAGGGTGCCGGTGGCGATCGCCTGCAACATGATGTTGCCCATGGCGGTGCCTTCGACGGGGCCGGCCAGGACGGTCAGTCCGGTGGCGTCGGCGGCGAACTGGTTGAGGAGGTCGTTTTGCGAGCCGCCGCCGACGATGTGCAGGCGGCGGAATTTTCGGCCGGTAACGTCTTCCATCATGCGGACGACCTTGGCGTACATGACGGCGAGGGACTCGAAGATGACGCGGGCGAATTCGCCGGGTGTTTCCGGGGGGCGCTGGCCGGTGCGGACGCATTGGGCGACGATTTTTTCCGACATGTTGCCGGGGGTGGCAAAGGCGGGGTCTTCGACGTCGAGGATGGCGGTGTGGCCGGGGCCGGTGGCGGCGAGCTTCATGATGGTGGCGTAGTCGAGGTCTTCGCCCTGGCGGGTCCACTCGCGGCGGCATTCCTGGAGGAGCCAGAGTCCGGCAATGTTTTTGAGGAGGCGGATTTTCCCGCCGACGCCGCCTTCGTTGGTGACGTTGTAGGCGGCGGCTTTTTCGGTCAGGACGGGCTGATCGACTTCTGCGCCCAGGAGCGACCAGGTGCCGCTGGAGAGGTAGAGCCAATCATCGCCGGTGGCCGGGACGGCGGCGACGGCGGAGGCGGTGTCATGGGAGCCGACCGCGATGACGGGGATGCCGGTGGCGCCGAGGGCGCCTGCGATGGTGGACTGGACGGGGCCGAGGATGGAGTTTTTCGTGCCGGGCTGGATGAGTTTGGGGAAAAGCGATGGGGAGATGCCGATGGCGGCGAGGATGTCTTTGCTCCAGGTGCGGGTTTGGGCATCGAGCATTTGGGAGGTGCTGGCGATGGTGTATTCGTTGGCGGCGACGCCGGAGAGCCAGTATGCGATGAGGTCCGGGGTGAAGAGGAGCGTCTTGGCGGATTTGAGTTGGGGGGAGTTGGAGGCGCTGAGGGCGGCGAGGTGGAAGAGGGTATTGATGGCCATGGTCTGGATGCCGGTGATGCTGTAGATTTTTTGCCGGGGGAGTTGGGCGAAGACTTTTTCGACCATGCCGTTGGTGCGTGCGTCGCGGTAGCAGACGGGGTTGCCGAGGAGTTGACCTTGTTCATCGAGTAGGCCGAAGTCGACACCCCAGGTATCGACGGCGATGCCGGAGATTTTGTGGGCGGCGGTGGCTTTGGCGATGCCGGTCTGGACTTCATGCCAGAGGCGGAGGATGTCCCAGTGCCAGGTGCCGGTGCCGGAACGGACGGCGATGTTGGGGAAGCGGTGAATTTCCTGGAGGTGGAGGCGGTCTGCGGAGACGGTACCGAGCATGACGCGGCCGGATTCGGCGCCGAAGTCGATGGCGAGGTAATTATGGTCGGGCATGGGGATACTCCGTTTTAGGGTTTTGCGGAGGGGTATTGTAAGGGGGAAAGCGTCGGGTGTTGAGGGGTGGGTGGGGGGAAACGATGAACGATGAACGCTGAACGATGAATGGGGGCCCGCGTTGTTACGTGCAATCGGTATCAGAGGGTTTGGCGGCGCCGCATTTCCAGCAGGCGGCGAATTGGGCGGCGTGGGTTTCGCCGCAGACGCAGGTCCACGAGGGGCCTTGGGATTGGGCGCGATTTTTGAGGCGGGCGCGGTGTGCGTTGACAACCACTTCGGCGGCATGGAAATCTTCTTCGCGGACGCAGACCTTGGGGAGGGAATCCATGGTGAAGGGAATGTCGCCGCGGATTTGCTGGAGGAATTCGCCTTCGATGACGGCTTCGATGCCGGCGTTTTCGAGGAGGCTTTTGACGAAGTGGGCCTCCATGGCGTCGCGGGCGGTGAAGATGCGTTTCATGGGGGCTCCGGTAAGGAAAAGCGTTCGCGTGTGATGGCTCGCGATCAAACGGTGAGGATGAGGCCGTCGTGGAGGACGCGGATGTGGGGGGGGAGGTCGCGTTCGATGTCGGCGTGGGTCATGTTGTGGGCGACGTGGGTGAAGAAGGCGCGGCGAGGGTGGAGTTCTTCGATCAGGGCGACGGACTGTTCGAAACTGAGGTGGGTGGGATGCGGCGTGGGACGCAGGCCGTCGATGATGAGCGTGTCGATGGGACCCCCCCACTCGGGGGAGGTGAGCATCGCGCGGCTGGACGGGGGGATTTCGTTGCAATCGGTGCAGTAAGCGAAGCCGCCGATACGAAAACCGAGGACGGAAAGGCGGCCGTGGATCATGGGGATGGGGATCCATTTTTTGCCGAAGAGGTCGAAGGGGCCGGCGATGGGGTGAGGGATGAGTTCGGGGCGATAGAGAGCGCCGGGGACTTTTTCGTGCGGTTCGAAGGCGTAGGCGAATGCCCGTTGGATGATGTTCAGGGCGGCCGCGTCGGCGTAGAGCGGCAGCGGCGCGTGGTTGATCGCGTTGTAGCGCCGCAGGTCATCGAGGCCGAAGATGTGATCGGCATGGGCGTGGGTGAAGACGACGGAATCGATGCGATCGATGCGGTTGGCGAGGGCCTGGATGCGGAGTTCGGGGGTGGTGTCGACGAGGATTTGGCGATCGGCACCTTGGCCGTGATAGGCGACGACGATGCTGCAACGGGAGCGTTTATCGCGGGGGTCGTCGGAGGAGCAGACGGGGCAATGGCAGCCGATCATGGGCACGCCGGTGGAGGTGCCGGAGCCGAGGATGGTGATGGTGAGGGGGGAGGTTTGCATGGTGTCACTGTATCCGCAGGGCATAGGCCGTCAAATTCGGGCTCGGGGGTTGGGATCGTGGTCCGTGGGCCGTGGTTCGTGGGCCGAGAAGCATCACCTACGGACCACGGATCACGGATCACGGACCACGAATCGCCCGACTGGCAATTCAGGCTGTATTTGCTAGACTAATCGCTCGTTTTCTCGGCCTTGGTATACGAAACTTTTTAACTTTTTCCGAATTGGAGTTGTTGCATGTCGTTGATTATTGAATCTGTCCGCGCCCGCGAAATTCTCGATTCCCGCGGCAATCCGACTGTGGAAGTCGATGTCATTCTGGAGAACGGTGCACTGGGCCGGGCCGGCGTGCCGTCGGGCGCTTCGACGGGCGAAAATGAAGCCTGCGAACTGCGCGATGAAGACCCGAAGCGTTACGGCGGCAAGGGCACGCTGAAGGCGGTCGATAACGTCAACAAGAAAATTGCACCGGAAGTCATTGGTTTGGACGCCCGGGATCAGGAAGGGATCGATCATTTGATGATCGAGCTCGACGGGACGAAGACGAAGTCGAAGCTGGGGGCCAATGCCATTTTGGGCGTGTCGATGGCGACGGCCAAGGCGGCGGCGGAGGCTTCCGGAATGCCGTTGTATCGGTATCTCGGCGGGACGGCGGCGAAGGTGTTGCCGGTGCCGATGATGAACATTCTCAACGGCGGCAAGCATGCCGACAACACCGTGGACTTTCAGGAATTCATGATTCAGCCGTGGGGTGCGACGAGTTTCGCCCACGCGCTGCGGATGGGCGCGGAAGTCTATCACGCCTTGAAGAAGGTGCTGAAGAAGAAGGGGTATAACACGGCCATCGGCGATGAAGGCGGGTTTGCTCCGAATCTCAAGTCGAATGAAGAAGCGCTCGAAGTGATTGCCGAGGCGGTGAAGGCTGCCGGGTATAAATTCGGCAAGGATATTTTTGTGGCGCTCGATCCGGCGACTTCGGAACTGTGGAACGAAGCCAAGGAAGACGGCAAGAAAGGTTATAAATTTTTCAAGAGCTCGAAGGAGATCGTTTCTTCGGAACAGCTCGCCAAGATCTGGTCGGCCTGGGTGGCGAAGTACCCGATCCGCTCGCTGGAAGACGGCATGGCGGAGAACGATTGGGAAGGCTGGAAGACGCTGACCGATACCCTGGGCAAGAAGACGCAGCTGGTCGGCGACGATTTGTTCGTCACCAACACCGCGTTCCTGCAGAAGGGCATCTCGACCGGCACGGCCAACTCGATTCTCGTGAAGGTCAACCAGATCGGCACGCTGACGGAGACGTTCGAAGCGGTGCAGCTGGCAATGCGTAACGGCTACTCGGCGGTGCTTTCGCACCGTTCGGGCGAGACGGAAGACGCGACGATTTCCGACATTGCCGTGGCGACGAATTGCGGCCAGATCAAGACGGGCGCCCCGGCCCGCAGCGATCGCGTGGCCAAGTACAACCAACTGCTCCGCATCGAAGAAGAGCTGGGCGATCGTGCGGTGTACGGCGCGAAGTTCTGGACGAAGGGATAAGCGCGAGGCCGCGGAACGCCGCATGATTGTGCGGCGATGCGTTCTCTAGCATTATTCGGTGAACACTATGAAGCCCCGGCCTTACGGTCGGGGCTTTTTCGTAAGCATGCGCCTCGCACTTCGCGCGATGACGAAGATAAATTAGCCACAAATAAACACGAATGAACACAAATGTGTGCGAAGCGAAGAGGTGTAGGCAGTAATCTTCAGCCCTTTTCTGGTTCTGTATTTGTGTTTATTGGTGTTCATTTGTGGCTAATTTATAGTGGTTAGCACCGCATGACCATGCGGTGCTCCCTTCCCTCGTCCGTGCTTTGCCGTTACAACATGCGCACCGATTTCACTTCTCCACGGAGTTCTCATGAATCTCAGCGGCGTTTGGCGCGGGCATTATACGTATGATGAGCATGCGACTCTGACGCGGCTGCCGGCGCATCCGATTGCGTTTGAGATGACGCTGCGGCAGAAGTGGTTTGGCATGGTGGCGGGGACGGTGCAGGATGATCCGAAGGATGGTTTTCCGGATCTGGGGAAGATTCGGGGCAGCTTCAAGAATGGCACATTTTCGTTTCGCAAGTTGATGCCGACGCTGCGGATGGTGCATGAGGGTTCGCAGGCGACGCTGGAGGAGTGGGCGCAGCGGCGGAACATTGCGACGAGCGATTTTCCGGTGGCGCATCCGCCGATCCTTTTTCGCGGGAAGCTTTCTGAAGACGGGCAGACGCTGGAAGGCGTGTTCAGCCTGGCGGAAATGACGATCGAGGTGCCGGGATATTACCGCGGGCTGCCGATCCCGCTGATCACGGGGACGTGGACGGCGAAGCGGGCCTGAATGCGGTGCGCCAGCGCTGCAGCGATTGCCGACGTAAATTAGCCACAAATGAACACGAATGAACACAAATTTGTGAGATAGGTGGGGGCGGTGGCCTTTGACCTTCTTCTGGTTCAGACTTTGTGTTTATTTGAGTCGCTTGGCGTCCCTGCGGGCTATGGTTTCTTGGCAAAGCGTTCCCAGCAGTAACCGGCGGCGAAGGCGATCAGGAGCAGGTACTGCAGGAACGTTCCCGCGATCGCTGCGTAATGGTGCAGGTTGTACCAATCCATGTGGAGGAGGATCGCGAGCAGGATGATCCATCCGAGCGCCGCGAGGAACATGAACAGGGCTGCACCGGCCTGAAGCAGTGCCGGGCCGGGCGCCGCCTTTTTCTTTTGCCAGGCGAACATGGCCGCCGCCGCGATCACCACCCAGGGCAGCATGAGAACGAACGTCTTCACCAAGAGCTCAAACATGAGCCGTCCTCCAGTGCGCTAAGATAAAAACAAGAAGTCACCCACTAATCGCCGGATTATATCCGCAGGAATGGCGACGGGAACATAAATCCCGGTGATTTCCTGGCATGCACTGGCAGGAGCGATGGGCGGGGGGCTTGGGCCGGGCGGGTTATTTTTCGCCGTCGGCGGGATGGGCCTTTTCGGCGGCTTCGATTTCCGCTTTGGCCTTATCCAGCTCTTTTTTGAACGCCGGTGACTCCAGAAGTGCCTGGGCAACCGCCTGGCCGAGGACGCGGCCGGCGACGACATCCGAGGGGTAGTGGACGCCGGCGATGCAGCGGTCCCAGCCGATTTCCTGACCGCGGTTGAGCAGCGTTTCGCGTTTTTCCGGGAAGGCGTCGGCGAGGACGAGGGCGAAAACCATGCCGCGGGTGGCGTGGCCGCTGGGGTAGCTGGGATCGTTGCCGACATCGAAGAGGGGTTTGATGCGTTTGTCCACCAGGGCCGGGCGGCGGCGGCGGAAATGGTCCTTGGCCGGGCGGGTGAAGATTTTGATTTCGGCGTCGACGGTCTTGAAAAACGCATCGGTCTGCGGAAGGTTTTCGGCGGTGAACCATTTTCCAAAGACACTCTCAAAGGCGGTGAATTTGAGGCCGGCCTCCGACTTGACCCGCGCAATTTCGGCCGGGGTACGGGATGTCTGGAGGGCGAGGAGCAAGTCGATTTCCGCTTTGGCTTCGGCGGAGTTTTCAGCCACCGGCGCTGGCAGGAGTTTGACGCTATCGATGGCCGCGGGACGAAGAAAGATCGGTGCAGTTCCTGCGCCTAGGGCCGCAACGAGGAGCACGGCGGCCAAAGCGATACGAGGCGTAAATCGGCGCATATCGACCTCTCGAAGAATCAGTAACCCTTTGGAATATACCATGTTCCGGCGAAAGCTGTTTTTGCATAATACTGCAGCGCCGACGACGTAAATGAGCCACAAATGAACACGAATAAACACAAAGAACGAAACAGAATATGCGGAGGAAAAGCATTTCTGATCCGCGGGCGGCGTGCCGTCCGATACTCATCGAGTTCCAATTATTTTTATCATGGACCACTTTTGAAAGGATCTCCCGTGTCCACCGATGCGCCTTCCAAGCCGAGCCGTATGATCGTTTCCCTTCAAGTCGGCGGCGTCTTCTTCGCCCTGGCCAATGTGATTTGCGTGGCCATTCTGGCTTGGACGTATATGAGCGTGAAGCTGGAGCCCAAGACCATTGAGGTGAAGGGTTCAGCCAAGAAGGCCATCGTTTCTGACCTGATCACATGGTCGGCGACCATCACGTCTCGTAATGCCGACCTCACCAAAGCCTACGATAAACTCAAAAGTGATGGAGACCATGTTGCGGCCTTTCTCAAATCGAAAGGAATTCCAGATAAGGAGGTGACCTTTTCCTCCATCAACACGCAAAAAATTTACGCCCGTGAGGTCCTTCCCTCTGCCCAGGTCAAGACGAGCGAGGAGAATGCTGACGACAATGACAATAATTCGGAAGAAACCAAATCATCGTCACGAAGCGGCCGACCGATTGTCGTGACCTCTCACAAAATCGAAAGCTACGTGCTGACGCAGACGATCATCGTTGAGAGCCACGATATGGAACGCGTTCCCGAAGTGTCGCGTTCGGTCACAAGTCTAATTAAGGATGGCTTGGAGATCGACTCCGGATCGCCCAATTATCTATATACAAAGCTTTCGGAGTTGAAAATTGACATGCTTGCAGACGCCACGAAAGATGCCACCACTCGCGCCACCCAAATCGTTGTGAACGCCAACGGTAAACTTGGGAAATTGGTGGAAGCCAGGATGGGCGTCATGCAGATTAATCCGAAAGGTTCGTCAGCGACGAGTGCCGAGGGGAACAACGACACGACCAGTTTCGAAAAGGAAATCACATCGGTGGTGACGGTGCGGTTCCAATTGAACTGATCACGTGAAGCCCCGTCCGAGAATATCTCTTGCGTTTTCGCTATCATGGCCGATAGAAGACTATTAAGGATCGTCCCGCGCGCGTTGCGTGGGGGCGAGGCCTGAGTTGCCGGGATGGCTGATTCTTCATGAAACCACGCACACCTACTTTCATCTGGATTCCGTTTGTGTTCTCGGTGGGCACGATCAGTTGGGCGCTGTTGCTGGCGGGGCTGACGTTGCTGTGTGCCACGGCGCTGGCTCCGGCGATGCAGGATCGGCGGGCGGCGGAGGTGCAGCGGAACAATCTGCAGGCGACGCTCGATCTGCTGGATCAGAAGATTGCCCTGCAACAGGAATTCATGAAAGCCGCGACCAAGGATCCGCTGCTGATGGAGCGGTTGGCGGCGCGGCAGCTCAATTTGAATCGGCCGGGGGAGGAAGTGATCGTGCTGGATCGCGAGGCGCGATTCCGCGACCACAGCATTTCAACGCTGCTGGCGGAAAGTCTGACGCCGGTGACACCGCAACCGGTGGCGGCGCTGCCGTGGTATTTCGCGGCGCTGCTGCAGCCGGGGATTCGGCCGCTGGTGGTGCTGGGCGGATGCGCGGCGCTGGTGCTGTCGTTCTTTTTGGGCGTTCGGTACGAGCGGTCGTAAATCTCTCAGTTTATTAGTGCGGCGGAAGGACCAGATACTCATATGATCGCTGTTGTTCAACGCGTGGTGTACGGGGCGGTACTGGTGGATGAGCAGATCATCAGCGAGATCGGGGTGGGGATGGTGGTGCTGGTTTCGGTGCATGCCAAGGATGAGGTGGGGGATGTGGAGTGGATGGCGGGAAAACTGGCCGGGCTGCGGATCTTCCGTAACGGCGACAAATATTTTGATGCGGACGTGAAGCAGTGCGGCGGATCCGTTCTGCTGGTGAGCAATTTTACGGTGGCGGCGGAAACGGCCAAGGGACGGCGGCCGAGTCTGAGCCCCGCGGCAGGTCCGGACAAGGGGCGGGAGCTGTTCGACAAGCTGGTCGCGGCGGTGCGGGCGCAAGGGGTGCAGGTGGAGACGGGGCGGTTTCAGGCGGAGATGCGCGTCGATATTGCCAATGATGGGCCGGTGACTTTCATTGTGGACTCACGCGAAAAATAGAAAATGAAAAATGGAAAATAGAAAAATGTGGGGGTGGCTTTTGTGGGGTTACTGGGCGGGGCGATTGTTGGCACGCCAGCGGGTGGTGAGATCCAGGGCCATGGCGGCGGCGAGGATGAGGAACAGGGGCATTGCGGCGAAGCGGTAGCGGTTTTGATCATCGTGGGATAGCGCGATGGTCGTGGCGCATACGTAGACAAAATTGAAGAAGCAGAAGAGGAGGAGGCCGAGCCGGGCGGTCTCTTCGGGTGCGCTATTGCGATGGCGCACGATACGCCAACAGGCGGCACTCAGCACGATCGTCCAATAGGGGATCACGAGGAGCAGGGCGAGGGCGGTAATCCAGCCGGGGCCTTGAGCGCCGATCTGGCCGGCGAATACCCGGTTGAAGCGGTCGAGCCAGGGGCGCAGGGCGATGGCGTTGGCGTAGTCGGGCTGGTTGAAGGGGACGCACTCGTTGGCGGGCTGCAGGCAGCGGAAGAAATTGTCCTGCACGCTCTCCCAATAGAGGTGGGGGTAGCGGCCGGCGACGAGGCGGGCGTCTTGATAGTAGAGGTTCGCCACGAGCGTCATTCCGTGGTGGTGCCAGTTCGGGGCGCCGGTGGATTTCAGGGGGGTATCGAGGAGGGGGATGCCGGTGTTTTGCAGAGGCGGGAGGAGGTCGGCGTAGTCGAGTACGGAGCGGCCGTAGAAATCGATGCCGCTGGCGCGCGAGAGGGTGCCGTCGGCGATCAGGCGCTGGAGTTCCTGTGGCGGCAGGTGTCTGGTGCGCATACCGCTGTAGTTGAATTTTCCGTAGGTGGCGCCGGTGAGCAGGTCGCCGTAGAGGAAGTAATTTTTCGCGGTGGGGAGGAGGGCCAGGAGCACGAACGGAATGCCGCAGCGCATCACCGCAGTCCAGCGCATGCCCGGCAGGGCCGCGAGGGCGGCCAGGATGAGGATCATCCAGAGCGGGTGGAAGGTGCCGCGGGTCCAGACAATCAGGGCGAGCATCAGGAAAAATGCCGCGCCATAGCGCGTTTTGTTGGTGGAGAGATAGCCGTAAAGGAAGGCAGCGGCAAGGATGAGCAGGGCCGCGATTACGTACTCATAGAGCAGCCAGTTTTCGAAGAGCAGGGTCGTCGGATGCACGGCATAGAGCAGGGAGATGACGGTGGCGACGAGCGTGGGGACTTTCAGTTTCAAGAGCAAGCCGTAGAGTGCCGCGGTCAGGGCCAGGCCGAGGACGATGAAGCAGGCGTTGAAGACGAGTGCGTAGTCATGCGGGGCAACTTTCAGCACGACGCCGAGGAACAGATTGAAAAGCGGGGGCTGCTCGTGCAGGTAGTAGAGGCTTTGCCACAAGTGCGTGCGGAGTAATTCTGGATCAATGAACTGCAGGTAGAAGTTGAGTGGCTCGGCATCGAAACGCACGCCGAGTAGGCAATAGGCATACATGCGGGCGCAGACGGCGGCGAGGAGCGTGAGGCCCAGGCCGATCCAACGGGCTCGAGCAGACTGCGGGCGATTCATCATAGTGCTTCTAACAAAATGCCTTTTCGATAGCAGGCAGATTGTGACATGAATAGTGAATTGAGAATAGTGAATAGTGAAAGGACGCTGCCGTGGGAAAGAAACACCCCGGCGCGTATTGACCCATTTTCTATTCTTGCGTTCAGGCGTGCAGAAGTTCGATGGGGGCGAGGAGTTGCTGATCGAAGACGGACTGGAGGACGATGCCGCAGGCGCCCATGGCGACGGCCTGGTTGCCGAGTTTGGAGATGAGCAACTGGCGGTTGGAATGTTTCCAGGCGTGTTTTTCGATCTGGTGATTGAGTGCGGGGAGGTAGTATTCGCGGCCGAGGGCCAGGGGGCCGCAGAGGACGATGAGCGAGGGGTTGAAGAGATCGATGAGGTTGGCGACGCCCAGGCCGAGGTATTGTCCGAGGCGTTCGAGTCCGGCGCGTGCGGCCAGGTCGCCGGCGGAGGCGGCCGCGATAAGTTCGGGCGCGGTGGCGGGGCGGGTGGCGAGGATGGCGGCCAACGTGGGGGATTGATCGGTTGGCCGACTGCGGACAAATTCGTTGATGGCGTGAGTGGAGCAGAAGGATTCGATGCAGCCGCGATCGCCACAGGCGCAAGGCGGACCGTTGGGATCGACGGTGATGTGGCCGAATTCGCCGGCCAATTCCTGCGAGCCGCGATAGACGTCGCCATTGAGCAGGATGCCCATGCCGATGCCTTCGCCGAGGTTGATGCAGAGGACATCGTCGGCGGCGGTGGCTTCGCCGAACCAGCGTTCGGCCAGGGCGAGGCAATGGATGTCATGTTCGATGAGCACGGGGACGGGGATCTGGGCCTGGAGGTGATCGCGAATCTGGACATTTTTCCAGCCGGGCATACGGGGGGCGAAGCGCATGAGCCCGCGGCGGACGTCCAGGGCCCCTTGGGCGGCGATGCCGACACCGAGGCACATGCGCTGGCGTACCGAGGGTTCTTCGAGGGCGCGGCGCAGCATGCCGGCGACGAGGTCCAGCACTTCGGCGGGCGGGAGGGCCAGATCGAAGCCGCGGTTCTCCGACCAGAGCGTTTCGCCGGCGAGATTGAGCGCCAGGCATTTGAGCGAATCGGGCGCGATGTCGACGCCGACGAGCACGTGACTGGCGGGATTGATGGCGAGTTTCACCGGTTTGCGGCCGGACTTGGTGGCGAGCGCACCTTCTTCACGGATGAGGTTGCGGTTGAGCAGCTCGCGGGTCGTGTTGGTGATGGTACCCCAGGAGAGACTGGTGAGGTGTTGCAGGTCGGTGCGCGAGACCGAGCCGCGTTCTTTGATGGTACGAAGGATGTGCAACACGCTGAGAGTGGCCATAGTTCACCGTCAATGCCGAGATGATCCGGAAGCTGTCCGTGGTCGCGTTTGGGCGACGGCGGAAGCTTCCACTAGACGATCCATCGGGTGGGACATGGGTGGGCTTAACAGCCGGAATAACTCAAAAATCGGCTTTTTTCGCATATCGGAGCGAAGCAAGGGGCGATAATGTGGCGTGTGTGAAAATGGGGGACCAATGGACGTTGGAACTATCAATTACCTGAACAGGCTAGGTAGAAGATAGCGCGTCTTGAGCGGCTTGTCGGTGAGCGCTTCGATCTGGCTGAGCAGCAATTCCAAGGCGGTGGAGAGGGCGGCGGGATCGGCGGGACGGTCGGAGGGACGCAAGAGGAGTTCTGATGGCGCGGGCAGGCGGGCCAGGGCGATGAGGATGCGGGCGGGAACGGTAGTCTTGTGTGCGTAGCCAGTGGTGGTGGCTGATCCCCCCCTACCGCTGGCGACCGTTGGGACGCGGGATGAGCAGGCGGTGCAGACCACTCCGCCTGCGGATGGGGCGAAGAGCGTTGGTGTTTCGGGGGCGGCGGTGGCCAGCGACTTGCCACAGAGGGCGCAGGCTTCGAGCTGCGGGGCGTATCCGGCGGCGACCAGCGCGGCCTTGGTGTAGGCGAGCAGGCCGCGGGCGAACTGCGGGCCGCCGAGGAGCTTAAGCGCCGCTTCGAGTTCATCGTAAAGCTCGGGATGGGGATCGAGCGGCTGCAGCAGGCGCAGGGTGACTTCGGCGGCAACCATCGCGGCGTTGAGGCCGGGGAGGTTGGCCCGCAGGGTTTTGCGATGATCGGCCAATTCCCAGGCGTGCAGGGTGCCGAGTTCGGCGGTCTGCTTGGGCGAAATGAAAACGACCTCGCCGGAGGTGAGCAGATCGAGCGGACCGGACATGGTGGATTTCTTGGAGGGGCGTTTCGAGCCTTTGGCGATGAGGGGGAGCAGGCCATGGGTCCGCGCGAAAACGCCGACGACCTGGCTGGTCTCGGAGAAATCGGTGACGCGAAGAACGATGGCGGTGTCGGAGAGGTAAGTGGGCATCGGGAGATTATAGGTTATTTGCTCGAGGTATAGCAGAATCGATGCTACACATTGTCGTGCGAACGGCAAAAACCCAGGTATGGGCGTCGAAATGAATCCCAATTTTTTGTACTAATTTTCTCTAAATTAGTAATTGGCGTTTGCGATGGACGCTGATGCGGTCGTCTGGACCATCGCTTCGCGCGGCGTGGGCCATTGCTTCCCGCGTTGAAATCCTCACAATGAGCGGTTCAACTTTTTCTGGAGGATGTGATGAACATTTGCGTGATCGGCGGAGCGGGGTATATCGGGTCGCATGCGGTGAAGCTGCTGGTGGAGAAGGGGCACGCGGTCACGTGCATCGATAATCTTTCCAATGGGCATCGGGCGGCGGTGCATCCGAAGGCGGCGTTTTATGTGGCGGACCTGGCGAACACCGCGGCGATCATCGCCATATTTCAGAAGCAGAAGATTGAAGCGGTGATGCATTTTGCTGCGTCGGCGTATGTGGGCGAGTCGGTAACCGATCCGCGGAAATATTATCGCAACAACGTGAGCAACACGGTGAGCATGCTGGATGCGATGAGCGCGGCGGGGGTGAAGAAGCTGGTGTTTTCGAGCACGTGCGCGACGTACGGGATGCCGCCGAAGATGCCGATCACGGAGGATCTGCCGCAGAATCCGATCAATCCGTACGGCGACAGCAAGTTGATGGTGGAGCACATTTTGAAGGATGTGGCCAAGGCCGAGGGACTGGCGTTTGCGGCGCCCCGGTATTTCAACGTGGCGGGTTGCGCGCCGGACGGGGCGATCGGCGAGGACCATCGGCCGGAGACGCACATTATTCCGGCACTGCTGAACGTGGCGCTGGGCAAACGGAGCCACATGGATCTCTACGGCACCGATTATCCGACGAAGGATGGAACATGCGTGCGGGATTATGTGCACGTGTGGGACCTGGTCGAGGCGCATCTGGTGCTGCTGGAGAATCTCAAGCCGGGGCAGGGGTTGTTTTACAATTTGGGCGTGGGGCGCGGGTATTCGAACCGCGAGATCATCGATGCGGTGCGGCGGGTGACGGGCAAGAAGATCACGATCATCGAAGCGCCGCGGCGGGCGGGCGATCCGCCGGAGCTGTTTGCGGCGCCGGATAAGATCAAGCGCGAGCTGGGCTGGTCGGCGCGGTTTACGAATCTCGATGAGATCGTGCAGACGGCGTGGAATTGGTTCAGTAAGAATCCCAATGGTTATGACAAGTAACAACGCACGGTAGCCCAGGGACTGCAATCCCTGGGCTTGGATTGATGCGTGTGTTTTCCTATGCGGCTCAATGTGTCAGCGTATAGACGAGGACGTTGGTGCCGAGCTTGAGGGCGTCCTGGTCGGAGTAGGATTTGGCGTAGGGGTTGGGGAGTTGCTCCCAGCCGTTGGAGAGGCTGATGCGGCTGTAGATGACCATGGGGGTGCCGTCCTTGATGACGGCTTCGAGGGTGGGCTGCTTGAGTTCGGGGTGGTCGTTGGTGACGGTGGGGGTATATTCGACTTCCCGGATTTTGAAGACGTTGGAGTAGATGGGGTGGTCGGATTTGAGCACTTCGAGGTCTTTGTTCAGAACCTGTTTGATGAGGCGGCGGAATGAGCGGTCGAAGGAATCGGCGCCCATGGCGGATTCGGCGAAGAGGATGCCGCCGGCGTTGAGGTAATCGCCGAGGCGTTTGGATTCCTTGTCGCTGAGTTTGAAGTCGCGCAAGCCGGTCATGTAGAGGAGGGGGTGTTTGAGGACATCGACATCGTCGAGGGTGACGGTTTCGCGTTTGAACTGGACGTTGAGGGTGGAGTGGGTGTCGATGAATTTGAGGAGGTTGGGCAGGCCGTGGGGCGTGGGATCCCAGTCGCCGTTGTGCTGGAGTTGGGCGACGACGAGCTGATCGCGGGTGGCCAGGTCGGACTGGTGATAGATCTTGGTGACTTCAAAGGCGCGGCCGTATTCGTAATTAGCCAGGACGTAGGTAAGCATGTTGGCGCCGAGTTTGAGGGCGTCGCCCTGGTCGAAGAGCGTGCCGCCGTCGATGGGATGGGCGTTGGCATCCCAGCCCCAGGAGACATCGACGGGGGAGAAGATGACGGCGGTGCGGCAGCCGATGTTCATGCCCATGAGGGTGCGTTCAGCGGGGACTTCTTTCCAGGCGCCGGTGCCTTCGCGGAACTTCATGGTGTCGATCTTGTTGAGGCAGGAAAAGATGGGGTGATCTTGCGGGAGCCAGCCCATGGGGCGATCGGGAAAAAGTTCTTTCTGGAGTTTGAGGAAGCTTTCGTTGAATTCCATGCGGCCGCAGTTGGCGTGGACGACGAGAGTGCCGCCGGCCATGAGGTATTCGCGGATCTTGTCTTTGGTTTTGTCACTGAAGGCGGGGAGCGGGGTCCAGCCGGTGATGTAGAGGACAGGCAGTTCGGTGGGCGAGAAGGAGAATTGGGTGAGGTCGGTTTCGACGAAGCGGTAGCGGAGCTTGAGCTGGGAGTTGGTCCAGCTCATGAGGTTTTCGATATCGAGGGTGACGGAGGGGTACTGGGTGACTTGTTTGCCGTCGACGATGTTGAGGTTGATTTTGCCGACGAGTGCGGGCGGTGCGGGCTCGCGCTTTCGTTCGGTGCGGCGCACGGGGGTGGCGGGGAGCGGGAGGGGCGGTAAGGATTCGCCGCCGGAGATGCGGTTCTGTTTGGCTTGCGGGGGGACGACGGCCTTGGGGTTCTTGAAGTCTTCGGCGCGGGCGGGCAGTGCGATGGCCAGGGAGAGTGCGGCTGCAAGTGCGGCGAAGAAAAAGCGCGAGGTTTTCATGGCGGCGGCTCCCAATAGGCGGAAAGGGGGTTTTCCCATGTTCCATCTTATCGACTAAACGCTTGAAAAGGGGGAGTGTTGCGGGGGGAGCGTTGGGGGTGGCGAAGTGTCGGGGTGAGGGGGTATGGGAGAAACGGGGG
>Ga0114951_10002307_pt1 | contig 21712 bp, 23 predicted proteins | sample AM7aDNAmetaG_FD_88677 | JGI IMG/M metagenome (GOLD analysis project Ga0114951, IMG submission 88677) | Freshwater microbial communities from Finland to study Microbial Dark Matter (Phase II) - AM7a DNA metaG | ecosystem: Environmental > Aquatic > Freshwater > Lake | place: Finland: Lake Alinen... | reverse complement strand
AACAAAGAGATGTAGATGAGAAGGCAAAGCTCATCAATGAGCGACCGAGAAAAAGACATGCCTATTTAACCCCTTACGAGATTTTTGTGGAAGGTAAAATTGCAGTTCAGGCTAGAATGTAGCAAGGCGAATTGATCAGCCTAATAGTATATTAAAAAGATAGCCGGTGAAAATGATGCCGGCGCCGACAACTCCCGCGAAGATGAGGATGAGTTTTGGCTTCATTACTTTTTTCAAAATCATGAATTCCGGGAGCGAGAGGGCGGTGACGGCCATCATGAAAGCCAGGGATGTCCCCATGGCCACGCCTTTTTCGGTGAGTGCTCCGACCAAGGGAATCACGCCGGCGGCGTTGGAATAGAGCGGAATGCCGATGATAACCGCCAGCGGCACGGCGTACCATTTATCTCGGCCGGCATATTGCGCCAAAAAATCGGCTGGGACATAGCCGTGAATAAACGCTCCGAGTCCGACGCCAATAATAATGTAAAGCCAAACTTTTCCTACAATATTTAATGTGTATTTTTTGGCATACTTGATTCTTTGTTCCCAATTTAATTCCGGAAGATGTAAATTTTTTCCAGTTCCGTTTAATGCTAATTCTTCTAAGAGTAATCGCACATCCATTTTTTCAATGATTATGCCGGAAAAGATGGCAATCAAAAGGCCGCTGATAATGTAAATCAATGCGATTTTCCAGCCAAACATTCCAAGAAGAAGCACTAGTGCTACTTCATTGATCATCGGCGCGGCTACCAGGAAAGAAAAAGTCGTGCCCAGTGGGACGCCGGCTTGCACAAAGCCGAGAAAAAGCGGTACGGCCGAGCAAGAACAAAAGGGCGTAATGATGCCAAGAAGTGAGGCTAAGATATTGCCGATATATTTTTTTTCGTGCGAAAGAATCGTCCTGATTTTTTCCGGCGGCAAAAAGGAGCGGATAATCGACACTGCGAAAATTATGACAAATAAAAGCAAGATAATCTTGATGGTATCAAAAATGAAAAAATTGACTGCACTGGCCAGTAGGGTTTTGGGGACTATTCCAAAAACCGAATAAGTCAGCCAGTCGGCCAAAAGTTGTAGGGGATAGAACATGATTGTTATTTTATTATGTGATTAAATATCTGCTTATATTCTTTGAGAGTTTTTTTATTGAGTGAATAACGAATGAAATTGCCTGCGCGTTTCTCATCCACTAACTCAATTTTTTTCAACTGCTTCAGATGATGTGAAACTAACTTATTTGAGATGCTGATTATCGGCACGAGTTCACAGACGCAGTGCGGGCTGTTTTTTAAAACGCAGAGAATTTTCAGCCGATTAGGGTCGGAAATGGCGCGCAAAAAAGCATAGGTTTTCCCAATTTCTCGGCTCTCTTGTGAACTTTTGGCACAGCAATGGAACTCCATAAACAAAACTATTCTAATATATATTAGAATAGTATCGCAGGCGAGGGCTGGTGTCAAGCAAAGAACAAACAGGTCGCAACCCCTCTGTCTCGAGTACGAGACATCTCCCCTGGGTACAGGGGAGAATGAAACTCTTGGAGCTTGACAGATCCATTTGCAGGTGGTATGATTGCTTTTTATGTTAATACTTCTCGTTATAGCTGACATAAGTATCTAAACATAAAATATTTAATTTTTTATGTATTAATACATATGTACAGAAGGAACAACGCGCGCGACGCGCGTAAGGCTTCGGGTTGGAAAAGTTCCGGCCCAAGCAGTGGTAGACGTGGTGGAGGAGGAGGTCGCTCTCGCTTTACCGGCGATAAGATTGATATCAATCGCTTTATCAGTAAGGCTCAACCGCAAGAAGCGGCGGACGTTTTCAAGTCGGAATATTTGTTTTCCGAGTTGCCGATCAATGATAATTTGAAGCGGGCAATTTTACGCCGCGGTTATTCTGACCCGACGCCCATTCAGGAAAAAGCCATTCCGGCCGTGCTTTCAGGACGCGATGTTATTGGCCTGGCCAACACCGGCACTGGCAAAACTGCGGCTTTTCTCATTCCGATGATTCACAAGATTCTCACCAATCCGGAAGAGAAAGTCCTGGTAGTCGTGCCGACCCGCGAGTTGGCCATTCAGATTGAAGAAGAATTTTTCGCTTTTGCCCAACCTTTGCGCTTATACGCAGTAGTAGTGGTGGGTGGCGCGAACATCGGCCGCCAGATCACGCAACTGCGCCGCCGACATAGCATGGTCATTGGCACGCCGGGACGCTTGAAAGATTTGGTTGATCGCCATGTTATCAATCTCTCGCAATTCAGCAATGTCGTTTTGGACGAAGCTGATCGCATGCTCGACATGGGCTTCATCAATGATGTGAAATGGATATTGTCACTGGTCGCCTTGAAAAGACAGATTATGTTGTTTTCAGCCACTTTTTCAATGGAAATTGAAAATTTAGTCAAGACATTTTTGGTTGATCCGGTGAAAATTGCCATTGCGACCAAGGAGACTTCCAAGCAGATTGACCAAGATATTGTGCGGGTGGCCAAAGGAATCGACAAAACAGATGTTTTGCATGATTTGCTCAACAAAGCGGAATTTGAAAAAGTGCTGATTTTTTCCCGCACTAAGCACGGCGCCGACCGACTTTCAACCAGTCTCTGTCATCGCGGTTTCAAAGCGGAATCTATCCATGGTGACAAGCCGCATAACAAACGGCAAAAAGCTTTGCAGCTTTTCAAAGATAATGTAGTGGAAATTTTGGTGGCGACGGACGTGGCCGCGCGAGGCCTCGACATTCCGAACGTTAGTCATGTCATCAACTTCGACATCCCGGCGACCTACGCCGACTACATTCACCGCATCGGCCGCACCGGCCGCGCGGATAAGACTGGCACAGCTTTGACTTTCATTGAGTAGGAAAAAGCGTAAGAAAGAATTACGTAATTAATTACGTAATGATAAAAAGAACGAGCGCGAGCTCGTTCTTTTTATGTCTATTTTTCCTTGCGAGAATTATTTTTTAGCAATAACATTCAAGATCAATGCCACTACTTTTTCTTTGTCTCTCGGGCTACTACTGGCGACCAAGATTGTGAGAGCAGTGAGGGCCGGCGGTGTCAGTTTGGCAACATCCAAGATGCTAGCTGCGCGCAAGAACCACACAAAGGCAAAGGCCCCGCTGCGTTTATTGCCGTCCACGAACGGATGATTTTTGACCATGAAATACAAGAGATGAGCCGCTTTTTCTTCGGCACTGGCATAAACTTCTTGGCCGCCGAAAGATTGCATCACGTTGCCAACAATGCCGGCTACCGCGCCGTGCGTTCTTTCTTGGCCGAAAATTTCCGTGGCGGATTTTTTATTGATCAACTCGGTTTTCAATTCAATTAGGCTGGCAGCAATCTTCTCTGCCGTCAGTCCTACTTTTTTCTTTGTTAATTTTCCCTTGGGTAATGCGTCCTTGTCATAGGCATCCAAGGAAAGCCAAGTGTCAGCAAACAGAGCTATCAGCCCAATAACATCTTTGGAATCTATGGCAGTATCTTGGGGCAGTAATTTTTTCATATCCTCAACCACGCGTAAAAACTGTGCATAATTTTTGGCAATGCGATTTTTGTTTACAGCAAAACCATCCACAATATAACTGCGCAGAGTCTTGGTGGCCCACTGGCGGAAAAGTGTTGCTTTTTTACTGTTGACCCGATAGCCGACAGAAATAATAGCATCTAAGTTATACATCTCAATAGAGCGCTGAATTTTCCTCCCGCCTTCAATTTGAACTGTTTCCATTTTGGAAACAGTTGCTTTTTCGATGAGCTCGCCGGATTCAAAAATATTTTTGAAATGTTTTGAAATAGCTGCTTTTTGTACACCGAAAAGACTGGCTATCTGATTAAGATTTGCCCAAATAGTTTCCTTACCAGCATCAACTGAAAACTCAATGGCGCCAGTTTTGGCTTGGTAAATAATTACTTTCTGCAATGCTTTTTTGTTTTGCATATTTTTGTGCTAACTTGTTACAATGATATTGTATCATCATAATTAAATATGTGCAAGTCCTACGAATTGTCATTGCGAGCGTAACGCAGTGGAGCGTGGCAATCTCGTAATTTATTTCACTAGACTAAAAATTAAGATTGGCAAACTAAAGCACAAGATTGCCACGGTCGTTTCGAGTACAAAACTCCCTCGCAATGACAGGTAATATTTGGTTTTGCCAGAAATAAAAAGGTTCAGGCGAGGACGCCTGAACCTGCGAAAGATCAAAACCGCCAAATAACTGGATTAAAAAAATCGGCTCGAACTTTGTTTTGTCCAAAATCAAACTTTATCTTTAACCCTTTAATAATAATTCGGATTATGGTAATATGTGCTTATTACCTACCTAAACATACTTTCCTAACTCTACTATCATACTATGGAAAATAAGAAAAGTAAAAGCAATAGTGAAACTATTGGCAATAAAATCCAAAAAGCGCGTAATAAGCTAGGATTTACTCAAGAAAAACTAGCAGTTAAGGCCGAGATACCCTACGCTACTCTGACCAAAATTTAGTCCAATGTTATTACAAAGCCGTCGATTCAGACTGTACAGAAAATAGCTTCCGGTCTCGAAATAAGTATTGATAATTTAATTAGCTAAAATATTTCTATGAACAAAAAATATTTACTTATACATGGCGCATATCATGGAGCTTGGTGTTGGGAAAAGGTTAAGGAGTATCTTGAAGATGGCGGAGATACCGTATATACCTTAGATCTGCCTGGTCATGGATTAGATAAAACGGATAGAAATAAGGTTGGCATAGAGCAATATGTTGCTAATGTATATAACTTTGTTATCGATAATAATTTGACTGATTTAGTTCTTGTCGGTCACAGTTTTGCCGGAGTTGTTATTACGAAGGTTATGGAAAAAATACCGGAACGCATTGCTAAAATAGTGTTCATTAGTGCCATTATTTTGGATAATGGCGAGATGTTTTTTGACTTTTTGCCGGAGGCAGTTAAGGAAAAATACACCAATCAAGCTAATGAAAATGGCTTGGGATCAGTTCTCCCTAACTATGACTCACTGAGAGAAAGATTTTTTAACGATATAAAGGATATTGAAGAATTTTCTAAAATTTTCGAAAAATTAACACCGCAGCCATTGATGCCATATCAAGAAAAAATCTATTTGAATAATATCAAGGATGTTAATATTCCCATGTTTTATATTTTTTTGAAAAATGACATATCTTTACCAAGGGAGTCTTTTGAAAAAATGTCATTAAAGCTGCTAAACACAATAAAAACACTTGAGTTAGAATCTGATCATGAAATTATGTTTTCGCATCCAAAATTGTTGGTAGACACTCTAAATAATATTTAAATGAATCTCAATATTATGGAAAGGTACACTCTAAAACAAGCTGAAACAGAGGCTGAATCAATAACTGATAGCTTGAAACAGCAATACCCTGAAAAAAAAGGATCATTTACTAAGGAGCAATACGACGAGGCAGAAAAAAAGGAAGCTGAGGAAATTTATAAAACTGCCATGGGCACTATTATGGATTTGGCGTTATATGCCAAAATACCAGGCGCAAAAGAAATTTGGGAACACTTAGCGGATGAGGGTTTTTCACAAAAGGTTGCTGGCAAACCTCATTTATTGGAATTGCGTTATAAAATGTCAGAAAAGGTCATAAAAGAATCAGCAGAAACGGATGGCGTTAAGCAGGCCGTTGAAATTGCCTCTGGATTTACGCCGCATGCTTTAGAATTAGTTAAAAATGCGGGGATATTGAATAAATACATAGAGTCTGATTTTCCTATTAACGCGAATAAGAAACAGGCGATAATGAAAAAATTATTTCCCGAATTGCCGATAGACTTTGTTCCTGGCAATATCTTTGAAGAAGAGACTTGGGTAAGAATTGAAGATAAGCTAAATGAGGGGCCGGTTGCTATCTTTACTGAGGGATTTATATTATACACTACCGAAGCAGAAAGAGATCAATTGGCAAAATATATAAAGTCGATTCTTGAGAAGCATGGCGGATATTTTTTGTTTGAAGACTCGATGCGCTATCATCCGGAATTAAATAATCCCAATTTTAAAACATTTCTAGCAAGATTATCGCAAGTAAGCCAACGTGAAATGAACGCAATAACGCAAGAAAAAATGAAACAAGAATGGGAAGATAGGGGTTTTGAGGTAGAGCGTGTACCAGAAAATCTACCATTAGTGTCAGAAAAAGAGTTGCCTGCTACAAATGATGAATTGGACGTAACTAGAAAATATTTCCAAATGTGGAAATTATCATTATCCAAAAAGTTATTATAACTGGCAATCTCGTGCTTCAATTCGCTAATCTTAATGTTTAGCCAGGTGAAATAGATTACGAGATTGCTTCGTCCGCTACGCTCCCTCGCAATGACAGATAATATTTGGTTTTGCCAGAAATAAAAAGGTTCAGGCGAGTACGCCTGAACCTGCAAAGGGTTGCTGATTAACTTACGAATCATCTTTTTTTCGAGATTCATAGTCCTCGTCCGTATTTTTGTGATATACCTCTAGTACTTTAACTATATAATAGGTACCTCTGGGTTGACTTTTTTCAATACTTTCAATCTCATGTCTGACCGCGGCTTCATCATTGAAGGAGTCGGAGTCGGTCACGATGGATTTCCACAAAAGATCTACTCCGGAGTTAATCTCTCTACAGTGATTACATACGTTTCTTGATGGTATTTTAATAACCATAGATGTATATTTCGACATAGCACTCTCCTTCTTATTGTTGATAGTTTGCTACTTTGAGTTGTAAACTGAACTGCTCCGATTGAAATGACTGAGTATAATCATCCCGGTAGGAATGATTTATGTAGTATGATATTTAAAGAGCAATGTTCTACAGTAGCATGTTTTTATAAGTATGTCCAGAACTAATGATGGAAATGGAAAAATAACGTTACCCCTCCAAATCCAACCTCTCATCCATCCTAATCTGCTCCACAAATTCCGGGACGTGGCTCACTAGGATCATGGCGCCTTGGTAATTATCCAGCGCTTTGGCGATGATGGGGAGGTGGCGGAAGTTGATGTGGTTGGTGGGTTCGTCCAGAATCAAGAGTCCTGGTTCTTCGAGCATGAGGCGGGCGAAAGCTACGAGACCTTTTTGACCTTCCGAGAGCGAGCCGATTTTGGCGTAGACGGTTTCTTTGGTGAGCAGAAAGCCGGCGGCGGTCGAGCGGAGGAGTTCTTCGTCTTCGCCTTTCATAACAGAGGACAAAGTTTCGAAAACGGTTTTTTCAAAATCAAGGTTGGAAAAGTCTTGACGGTAGTAGCCGACTTTCACGCCTTCGGCAATGTGGGCTCCGATGGCTGTGCCTTCGGCCAAGGATTCCAGGAGGGTAGTTTTGCCGATGCCGTTCGGACCGGAAAGCAAAAGATGCTGATTCTTTTTGAGTGAGACTTTTACTTTTTTCTCGGTCGGTTCATAATTTTTCATGACAGTGAGCGAAGAAATATTAATTATTTCACCGCTAAGTCCCTCTTGGGCGGGAATTTCAAAATGGCGGATGGCTTTGTCTTCTTTGCGCACAGCCACTTTGGATTCCTCCATTTCTTCGGCTTTATTGCGCATTTTTCGGGCGACCAAACGCATCTTGCCACCCTTGTTGGCAAAAAAGTTAGCCTTTTCTTTGTTGGCGATGATTTCTTTTTCATACTGCGCGTTCTTGCGCTCTTCTTTTTTGATCTGTTCAGCAATTTCTTCCATCACAGTGAAATAGTCGCCGATGTGTTGGTGGATTTTTTTGGTGAAGACGTCTAAATAAAGTACACCGTCCGTGAAGCAGTTCAAGAAGTTAGCGTCATGGGAAATGACGATGCAAGTTTTTTCATACCCCATCAGGTAGGTGATCAAGTGGCCGATGCCTTCTTGATCCAGATTATTGGTCGGTTCATCCAAAATCAAAAGATCCGGGTCTTGGATAAGGGCCGAAGCCAGGAGCAAGCGGGCTTGTTGGCCGCCGGAATATTTTTGGATCTTTTTTTCGTGATCTCCTTTCAGGTTTACGATTTCCAGGACAGCATCTATGCGGCGATCGATGTCATAAATCTTCCCTTTGCCGTTCGAGGCTTTCAAAAGCGCGGCGCCGGTAAAACATTTTTCAAAAAATTCGCGCGTGGTCAGCTCCATATCTTCTCTGGGAATGACTTGCTTGGCATAGGCGATGACGAGCGACGGCTCGACAAAGATAGAGCCTTCGTTCGGCTTAAGTGACCCGGTAATCAAGTTTAAAATCGTACTTTTACCCGCCCCGTTCTGGCCCATAATGGTGAATTTGGAGCCTTGGCGGAGCGCAAAAGACACTTCATCCAGGATGGGTTTGTCTTTCCGATATTCGAAAGAAACGGTATTAAATCTTACTGCAACGTCATTAGTGGCCATTATTTTAGAGATAAATTTTTATGAAAAAATGCACTGAGTTTTTATTCTAGCGCATTTGACAGAAAAAGGGAAGGGGGCTCCGCTAAACCTAAAGCTCGGCTTTAGGAAATTCCTAAAGCCGAGCTTTAGGTTGAAGTTATCGATAATCTTCCAGTTTCACAAATTTAAAACCAGCTTTTTGCAATTTTGGCACAACTTGCATCACGCCTTCGGCCGTGTCTTTTTCCGGGTGGTTCATGTGCAAGATGATGATGGCGCCGGGCGGGGCGGCCAGGAGGACTTTTTCAATTTGGGCAGCGGAATAGGTGGCGCCTGCATCGCCTAGAACATTGAAGCTCACGACAGTATAGCCCAACTGATGCGCGACTTGCGGACAAATTTCATCGGTGAATGCGGTGGCACTGCGGTAGAAAAGTGGCTTCTTACCCGTCAGACTTTCGATTTTTTGGGCGTTCAAATCCATTTCATCAATCATCGCGCTAATATTTTTTGTGCCGGTAATGTTGTAGGCTGAATGTCCGTTGGCTGAACAGGGGATATGGTTGGTGCCGTGATTCTCAATTTCAAAGAGGGGATCGGCGGCTATTTTTTGAAAATTATCGGCATTAGTCGCCAGCCACTGGCCGTTAATGAAAAGGGTGGCGGGAATTTTTTCTTCAGTCAGGAAATCAATCAATTTGGCGTCATAGCCGTCGCTGCCTGTGCCACCACAAGCGTCAAAAGTGAGAGCTAGTACTTTGTTTTGGGTTGGTAATTTAGTTTCGACGCCTGGTGCTTGTTCACTCCAGACTTTGGGCGTCGCATGCTGAAATTCAGTCTGGAGTTTAGCGCGTAAATTTTCCGGCGCTATTTTTTCCGTCGGAAGAGCTTCCTGGGTGGTCTGGGCGGGAATAGGTGCTGCCGGCGAAACATTTTTGGCCGGTTTATTTTTCGACCACCAGAAAAAGGTCAAAAGTAAAACTACCGTCAAAATAATAAGCAAGCTTTTTTTCATATGCCTTAGTATAGCATAAACATAAAAATATTTCGGTGTCAGATAGGTCGAAAGACGGACTGAATAATTCCGCCGGGTCTCTTGTACTAGGAGAATAATTAAGCTATTCTGAGAGTAAACATTATGCACGAATACAGGTATTATATCAAAAAAATCACGAAAAATGAGGAAGATACGATAATTTTAGAACTGGGGGATGTGCGCGGAATCCCAGTTTTTGATTTCGTTCCGGGACAATACGCAATGATTTGCTACAAAGACGCAAATGGTAACCTTACGCAAAGACACACTTTTTCCATCGCCAGTTCGCCTACGGAAAACGGCTCTATCCGCCTAGGCATCAGATTGGGCGGCGCTTTCACAACCGGGCTGGCGCAGTTGTCAGTTGGAACAGAAATTTTTGTGGAGGGGCCTTATGGTAAGTTCACTTTTAAAAAAGAGAAGCATACAGACTTGGTTTTTTTGGCTGGCGGCGTAGGCATCACGCCTTTTATCAGCGCTTTGCGTTACGCCACGGCGCAGCGCCTGTCCAATCATCTTACGCTACTATACAGTAATCGTACGCTTCGCTCGGCGTTATTTTTAGAAGAACTTCTGGAATTGGAGAAAGAAAACAAAAATATTCGCACCCTTTTCAATATAACGGATGAAAAGTTGCCCTATGAAACGGCCGGAGTGTTGAACCGGCGCTTGGACCCTGAGGTTATCCAAAATTTTATCGGCCACGTTTATGGAAAAACTTTTTTCATCTGTGGCCCGCCGAACTTTATCCGCGCGATGACGGAAAATTTGCAGAGTATTGGTGTGCAGGCTTCCCAGATTGAAATGGAAGCATTCTCTATGATACCGGATGATGGTTGGTACGCGAAATTACGCAATACTATTTATGCGGTCGGGTTTGCGGCGCTAGTTTTTCTGGTGCCGTTCTATTTTATCCAGCAAGCGGCAAAGAGTGCAACAGTGGTCGATAGCAATGTTCCAACGGCCGATTTAAATTCTTCGGCTGCTGCGCCCGTAGGAGAGATTTCACCCGTGACTGTTTCTGCGCCCAGCGCCGCACAAGTTCCGGCCACAGTTGCCTTGCCGGTGAGAAAAACCAGAACATCCTGATTTCTGTGCTAGAATTTAAGGGGAGGAAAAATGTCGGAAGATGGTTATAAATATTTTTGAAATAATTTATGTCAGATACTATTATCAACAATTTGCCTTGGTACATCACCCGCGCCGCGGCGATTACGGCCTATATCCTGCTGTTTCTGCAGATTGTTATGGGCGAAAGCATGGCCAGCGGTGTGGCTTATAAATTTATTACCCCGCCACGCGCGTGGTTGGTGCATAAATATTTGGGGATTTCTTTCGCTGTGGCGCTACTTACGCACATCGGGTCACTGCTATTTGATAATCTTTTACCATTCAGTCTGGCGGATGTGTTGATCCCATTCCATACCAGTTACCAACCATTCTTCGCCGCCTTCGGCACGGTAGGAATGTATCTGGTCCTGATTGTAATGGTGAGCTCTCTTGTTGGCCGCTGGCAGCGTTCAGCTTGGTGGCGCACGCTGCATTTTTTGGTATATCCGTTATTCGTCTTAGCCATAGCGCATGGCTTTTTTATCGGTACGGACTCAAGAAGCGTTTTTATGCTTTGGCTTTATGGCGTTACAGGGGCCATTTTCGTGCTTCTTTTGCTCCATCGCGGGAAACTTTATTTCCGCCGCCGGTAAAGAATTATGCAACGTCCGTTGTGTGAGTTTTTATTTGAAGACCTTGGTGTTGATAAGCAGGGCCGCGGAATAAGTGGAAAAAATATTCAAAAATTCGATGTCTTGGCTGGAAAAATCCTTTTTGCTTTCAAAGCCCAAAAAGATAAAAGCCTTAAGTTTATTCTCCCAATTAAAGGGTATCATCATGCAGTAGTTCAATTTTTTTTGAAGACTGAGTTTCCCGAGTGGCAGATTGCGGCAATGTTCCCGCAGACAATATTTATGGCAGGTAAACATTTTCATAATCTTGCGCGTGTCTTTGGCGGTTATTTCAATATTGGAGGGTGCGGTATAATGTTCCGCATTGACGCTGGCTAACACTCTAAAAGTTTTAGTTTTTTCTTCATCATACTTGAAAAGCGCTCCAAAGCTCGCACCGGTGAAATTGAGCAGGGGACGCAGCATCCTTTCTGAAACGACTTTCTTGTTGTGTTTATGTTTTATGGTCAACTGGTTCAGTTCTGCCAGGAAAGATATTTTGCGATTGATGGTCCCTAGGTGCTTGTACGATTCGAGTAGCTGTTCCTCGCGAACTTTTCTTTCTGTATTATCATTGCCGACCGAGAGAATGCCTTCTATGCGACCTTCCTTGTCGTAGAGGGCCTTATTGCGCCAGATTATCCAGGCTCGTTCGCCGTTCTTTTTGATATTTTCATTTTCATTGCGGGCATACTTCAGTGGATTTTTTAGGAGGCTTTTAATCATGTTTCCGAGGTCACGGCCCGAGGATTCCTTTTTGGGGATAATCGTGCCTATGGAGTTGCGGCCGATGATTTCTTCTTTTTTGTATCCGAAAAATCTTTCCGCAAATTCATTGAAGAAAACGATGTTTCCGGCAGTATCCAGGCGCAAGATAATACTATTGGCATTTTCGACCAATTCTCGATATTTCATTTCACTTTCCCTGAGACCATCAGACGCCGTGAACTTCTCAATGCCTTCGCCAATCACAGATGTCAGGGATTCGATAAATTCAATTTTTTCCAACGTGAGAAGATCAGGTTTTTCGTCGGCTAGATGGATAGCGCCGATGATTTTCTTCTTCATGCGGATGGGGATGACAGCGAGAGAGGTTAAGCCGCAACGAATGCATTTCCCGCGGAACCTTTTTTGTTCGTGGTCTTTAAGATTGGAAATATAGTTCAAGCTGTCGCCGGTGTAAAATGAGCCGAAGCGAGTCATGGCGGCTTTGTCTTGTGGTTCATGTTTGCCGGCAATGACTCGGATGCAGATGCAGTTGTCTTTGGCCAAGACAAGCTCATTCTCTGATCGATGAAAATCATAGCTGAATCCGATAGTTGAGTTGTAGGGGATAGCGCCATCTTCGCTGCGGACGCGGATGCCGATATGGTTACACCGGCTGATTTTTTTGATATAGATCGTTACATTATTAAGGTATTCTTTTTTTGAATCTGACTGCTGGGATAGGCGGAGCAGTCTGTTGGTCGCTGATAAATATTGTCTGGATTTCTCAAAGGTTGCATTGTCAAAGATAATCTGGCCAGATCGGTCAAGCTTGATGGCTGGGTTTGGTTTGAGCCTGGAGAAAGAAGCTAATTGTTTGCTGACAGAAGGGAGAGTTTTTTTTGTGCTTTTGCCCATATGGATCAGGCTATGTTGCTTTTGATATAGTATACCAGAGAGAGCCTATTTTTCAAGTGGCTATATAAGCAAAGATATGTCTGGAGCTAGAATTTAGAAAACAGGGACGCCCGAGCTATAAACTGCGCCAGAATCGGTATTGGAAAGATCAACAGGAGTAGTGCTGCCATCAGCAGTGACGAACTCTATTTGTTTTCTCACCTTATCGGCATCGAGCTTGCTAGCTTTTTCGGCAGAAATTTTTTTGCCGCTGGCAATTTTAAAATAAGTAATTTTGACTTGCTGCTGCGAAGCATCAGCTAGCTGCTGCGAGGTGGATGATAGATCGGTGGCGGATTTAGTATAGGCGATAAAATCTTCATTGGGATAATTTCCTAGGACTTGTGACATGAATTTGTTCCAAATCGGCGCCGCGACAAAAGATCCATCGGCGCCGGCTCGCATGGGAGAATTATCATTATTGCCGGCCCACACGCCCACGGCGATGTCAGGGGTGAAGCCGACTGTCCAAGCGTCATGAAATTCTTGCGTGGTACCAGTTTTGGCGGCCACCGTTCGGCCGGGAATGAACAGTTTATTATTCGGTCCGAAAATTGGCACTCGCGCAGCGTTGTCAGACAAAATGGAATCAATCTTCCGGGCGATTTGCGGGTCGAGTACCGGCAGGTTAGGGGCTTGGTTAGTTCGGATAACACGGCCAAAGTTATCGACAATTTTCAAGATGGGATCGACCGGATTTCTTTTTCCGTCATTGGCAAAGACGGAAAAGCCGGAAGTCTCGTCTAGGAGGGTCACTTCGCCGCCACCAATGACCAGTGACAATCCATAGCGGTTGCGATCATTGAGAGTGGTGATGCCGAGGCGATGCGCCATTTCCAAAGCTGCGTCCACCCCGACTTGGCGGAGGGTTTTTATCGCTGGGACATTGAGGGACATCGCCAGCGCTTGGCGCATTGAAACCACGCCATGGAACTTACTGTCATAATTGTGGGGGACATAATCTTTGCCTGAACCATCCGGTCCGAAATCAGTGGGAGCATCCAGCACTAAAGTTTCCGGTTGGTAGCCATCTTCAAAGGCTTTAGCATAAACGAAGGGCTTAAAAGAGGAGCCTGGTTGGCGTGGACTGGTGGCGACATTCACCTGGCCATCTATTCCCGAATCAAAATAATTTTTGCTGCCAACCATCGCCAAAATCTGGCCGTTTTTCGGATCAATCGCTACCAGCGCGGCATTCCCGGCGCCATATTGCTTCAGTGTCGCATCACTGCCTTGTAAGATTTGTTCAGCCAGTTTTTGTTTGTCATAATCCAGTGTGGTGTAGATCTTAAGGCCGCCTTGTTGCATGATTTTTTGGCCGTACTGCTTTTCCAATTGGTCTTTGACATAGAAAACGAAATGCGGCGCCGTGATTTGTTGGGTAAAGGGGATAATTTTTTGCAAAGTATTTTGTGAGGCTGCTACTGTCACTGAAGCTTGACTAGCTAATTTCAAAGTGGCAATCTTTATGAGAATCTGTTTTTGCCGCGCGAGAAGTGCCGCTTTATGCTCGCCGTATGGCGAATAAAAAGTGGGTGCTTTCGTTAGGGCGGCGATGAGGGCTGCTTCGTCCAAGGTTAAATTTTTAGCCGGTTTTCCAAAATAAGTTTCCGCCGCCGCCTCGATGCCATAAGCATTAGAACCATATGGCACTTGATTAAGATAGGCGTCCAGAATTTCATCTTTACTATATTTGCGTTCAATCTTAACCGCATAGACGGCTTCCATAATTTTTCGTTGGATGGTTTTGTCGCGGCTGAGGAATGCGTTCCGGGCCAATTGCTGGGTGATGGTGGAAGCGCCTTGGGACGAAGTGCCGCTCTCAAAGTCGACTTTCAACGCGCGGAGAATGGCGGTCGGATCGACGCCCGGATGTTGGTAAAAATTTTCGTCCTCGGTGGCTACGGTGGCAATCCGCATAGTGTCCGGAATTTCACTGTGCGTCACGATAGTCCGATTCTCCTCGCCGTGCATCTCGTACAAAATATGCGTACCGGTGCGGTCATAGATAAAGCTGGTTTGGGCGATATTTCTAGTGTAGAGGTTGCCACCGAGCGGGGTCCTGATCATGAGATAGGTGAACACGCCGCCGGCTATGAGAATGAGCATCACAAAAACGTAGGCAGAAATCAATAGGACTTCTCTTAGGATTAATTTAAGGATGGAACTGATTTTTCGGGTGACTGTTTTCATGTTTATTACTACTGTGTTAGGTCGAAATTATTTTTATTTTGCAGAGCTCAAGTAAGTAGCCAATCTTAACGCGCATCCGAGCTCTTGTCAAACGGACGCCATGATAAGCGGTTTTTTAGAATATTCAAGTGCGGCTGTTGTATTATGTGACGAGGAGTGCTATTTGGTTGACCAATTTAGCACAAATCAATTTGAGTGCCTAAGGAGGCACGGCGTAATAGAGGAATGGTCAAACGAAAAATAACGCGGGAGGGAGAGTATGAAAAAAATTATCATGTTCTTTTTAGTTATGTTCATAGCTGGAGCGGGGTCGGCGCTAGCCTATGGCGGCGGCCATGGTGGCGGTATGCATAGTGGTGGCATGAATAATATGCGCAGTCAAACCTTTCAACAAGGAGGCAGAAACTTTAGCCATGATAGGCCAATGAACTTTGGTCATAGACAAGGGGGCTTTGATCGAGGGAGATTTGACGGCAGGAGAATGGACTTTGGTCACGGGAGAATGGATTTCGATCGCATGGGTAGAGAAGGGGACTTTGGTCATCGGTCAGATTTTGATGGGCCGTCAAGATTTTCCTCTTCACGCTTCAACTCTCCAAGGCGAAGGTTCTAATCCAAGACGTTGTAAATGGTCAGGGCTTCCCAGCGAGGATTCTCTGACCGATTTTTTGTGTTTGAGGCGATTATGTATTATACTCGGGATATAAATATAATAAAAAAACTATGAGAATTATCATGCGTTGGCTGCTCTATGCCTTGGCCATCATTATTACGGCCTATCTATTGCCTACTGAAGCGATTTTCGTACAAAGCTTTTTTACGGCGCTGGTAGTAGCGGTCGTTCTAGGATTTCTAAATAGCATCATCAGACCGATCCTGATTATCCTAACTTTACCGATACAACTTTTGACCCTTGGCCTTTTCACCTTGGTCATCAATGCCGCGCTCGTTATGCTCGCCAGTAGCTTGGTGCACGGTTTCTATGTGAAAAGTTTCGGGTGGGCCCTGATTTTCAGCTTGGTGCTCTCACTGGTCGGCGCGGCCATTAATCACTTCGAGCCAAAAAAAGAGGAGTATCAAGACTAGAAAAATATTGGCGAATATAACAGAATAATCCTTAGCTAGTAATGTAATATACAGCAATAAGACGCTGTCTAATATTTAAACGTATAATCACTATGAAAAAATTACTTTGGATCATTGTGCCGGTTGTGGCGCTAGTGCTGTCAGGTTGTGGTCAAACAGCCAGCAATAATCCCACCCCCACAAAAACGTCATCTCAATTATCGGCATCATCTACAATGGTGAAGTTTTCTGACCAGTCCTATTTCAAAAATGCCTATCTAATATCCGGAGACACCTTAAGCGCTGATGCCACTGCTGCGCTGGCTGGATTCAAGATGGAAAAAAAGGTCTTGCCGGACGGCACGGTGCAAATTAACTTGAAGGCGGAGGAAGCGAAGTACCACGACCAGTCCTACACACTCAAGTCTGGAGAGCAGCTTTATTTCATCGACAAATTTTTGGGAGATGATCAAGGCAACACAGAGTCGAACATCGGTGACGATACAGCTGTCGTTGTCGATAGCCAAGGCAATGTTACCCAAGTACCTGCCGGATTCTAAACCATTCTAAGAAAAATAAGTTACGCATTCTTGCATACACGCGCCAAACGAAAAAATTACGTAATTAATTACGTAATTTTTTTGACTCACGCAATGGTCCTAAATAGCAAGTCGATGATCGTCTTCGACTTCACCCCTAACTCCCTATCGTGCCGGTTTTGAGTTCGCCGGCTGGCTCGTAGGTCGCAATGATTACCCCGGTGGAAGCAGTTTTGGTTTCCACTAACTTTAGCCCTTGCGCCAGTGTGCCTTCTGCAAAAAGTCTTTTGCCTTGGCCAATGGTCACTGGGAAAAGCCATACGTGCATGCGGTCAATGAGCTGCTCGGCTAGAAGAGTCTGAATGAGGTTGCCACTGCCATGCACCCACAAATCAGGACCATCCTGACTTTTTAAATCTTGAATTTTTTTCACCACGTCGCCTGTAATCAGTTCCGAGTTGTTCCAAGCAAGCTCAAGTTTATTGTGAGAGACAACATATTTCTTGTTGGCGTTAAATTTTTCCTTAATTTGAAAATCGTCCTTCGCGTCCGGCCAATAGCCCGCGAAAATATCATAGGTCTTTCTTCCTAGTAGCAGCTCGAAGGGGAGATCGATGAAGCCGCCCATGACGCCGCCCATCATTTCGTCCCAATAACTGAATGTCCAACCCCCGTACTTAAAACCTCCTACAGTGTCTTCTTCTGGTCCGCCCGGCGCCTGCATCACGCCGTCCAGCGACAGGAAAGTTGTAGTTATTATTTTTCGCATATTAGTATTTTTTATTGATTACCTATCTTGTAGCGGCCAAGAATTTGTCCAGCTTGTCCAGTTGCTGGGTAAAACCGGCTTGCATGCCCTGGACGGCCAGCTTGGCTCCGAGTCCGGCCTTGATGATGTTTGCCACAATTTTTAATTTAGTTTCCCCATCTTTTTCAGTTAAAGTAATTTCCGTGGCTTGGTCGATCAAGGTTTGCTCTTTTGCGCCTTCGGTCCAAGCCTGGGCAATATAAGCCAGCTTCGCATTCGGTTCAACAGCAGTGAACTTCGCCAGCATCGGCCACTTTGTCCCCTTGAACTGACCCATCGCTTCTCCGGCCTCCATGACGATATAAAATTTACCGCCGACCCTGAGATCAACTTCACATTCTGGAATTGTGACATTATCCGGCCCCCACCACCGCTCTAACATTGCCGGATCAGTCCAAGCCTGCCAGACCTTTTCCCGCGACGCACTGACTGTGCGCTCTAAAATCAGCTGATTTTCCATAGTATTGTTTTAACTCTTAAGTTATATATTTTATTACACACGCCAAACAGAAAAATTACGTAATATGGATATATTTTTTGAAAATAAAAAAGCAGCCTATCCAAGTTTCCTTGGCAGGCTGCATACGCTGTTTTAGCGTTAATTTTCGGCTATTCTAGTCAGTCTTTTTACCTCGTTCCAGTCTACTGGGGAAGTTGAATTTTCCAGTTTTTCTAGATAGGTAAGTCTTGCTTCTCTGACTGTAGAAAGTCTCTCTGTCTGTTCGGCTAATTCTTTTTGAAGAGCAGTGAGTTTTTGAATTATTGTTTTTTCTGCGATTCGCAACTCTTTAAGTCGCGCACTTATAGTCTGCTGATTTTCTACTACACGTAGCACCGATAAAGAGTCTTTCGCGAAGTCGAGCTTCTCTTGCAGAAGCCTGGCATCCTCCTCTTTTTGCCTCTCGAGCTCGAGCTTTCTTTCGTGCTCTTTTAGAATATCAATTCCAGCTGAAGCGATCTCAATTATTGGTTTCCTATTCGCAGAAATCACGCTCACTAGACCTTTCTTAAAAAGAAAGTTTACGAGCATCTGAACGGCGATAGTAATGCCTAATTTTGAAATCACCTCCCTGAACTCTCTCTGGGATATTCTCTGCACGCCCCCTGTGTGTTTCATCCAACTTAGAAATATCTTCAGAATCTCTTCGTCGGTGATAATTGAGGAAGTTACAATTCTTTTTTTTCTCGGTTTAATGCTGCTATTAACCGCCGCTGGACCGGAGTCTTCCCTTCCTGCATTCGTATCTGGTGGAGGAGTGGGAATCTTTTTCTCATCGCCTGGCAATGGTAGGTTTTCGTTTTCCTCTTTGCAGATAGCGTCAGCAGCCTCTTTTATCTCGCTAAAGAAGATATCCGTATTTTCCCAGATATATTTATTTGGGTTGATAGTTATTTCCCAAAACTCACTATAGCTTCTTAGCAATATCAATATAGTGGTTAATTTGCTGTTCTTATCGAGACTAACCTTGATGTCGGTTCGGTCAGCTTTCTTGCTGCTCTCAGTGAAATCTATAACTTTTATTTTTTTAGACTCCAGATTTTTGACTGATGTTTTAGAGAGTATCTCCTTAATCAATCTTATCAACTCCGACTCACACTCGACGTAGTGGTTATTCTTTAAAAATTCTGGATTACACAGTATGCATGCTTTTTTCGTTCTGCTCATTTTCGTTTCCTTCTGGTGTTTGATTTATTTGGTAAAAAACTGGGTTTATTTCCTCTTCGGAATATCTATTTAAGCATATTTCAAAGACGGTGTCAATCAATTGGCCTCGAATTCTAATCTGAAGTGCAGCTAACCTTTAAACAAAACAAAAAGCAACGTTTCCGCCGCTCTTGTTATATATTGCTCCGAAGCCTAGAAGAAGTCCGAATCGCATTTATCTATCCAAAATAATTTTCCACTGCAACTTCAAATTGTTGAACAAACATTTCTTTTAGAGGACGAAGATTGCTTTGTTCGTAAAAAAGTAAAGTCGCTTTTTTGTAGTCATTCTTATTAACACTTCTGTAGGATAACGGACAATACTCACAAGCTAATAAAATGGCATTCCCTAAAATTCTGGCAGTTCTCTTATTTCCATCTTCAAAGGGTTGAATATAGGAAATTAAGGCAATTGCGGAAAGTGCTTTTAATAGAGGATGTAAATCTATATTGTTGATAATCAAGAATGTTTCATGCAGAGCCTCTTTTATTTGGAATTGATTATCCAATGGCTTATAGTCAGTCCCCGTTATTCCAACCAATGTTTTTCTAACATTTTTTTCAACTCCAAGATTGAAAGTGAGCAACTGATGCAAGTCTTCAATTTTAGAAAGAGTCAGTTCTTTAAAAATTTTAGGATTATTAATAATGTAATCCAAAGCTTTTTTGTGATTTAGGATCATTTGCGTTTCTGATTTTGTGTGACCGGAAGCCTCTTGATTTTCCTTTATCAAAATTTCTGTTTCTATCAAGGAATAGGTGTTTCCTTCTATCTGGGATGACTTCCAGCTCAATTCTATAGTCAATCTTTCAAATTCTTTTCTCAGAATAGTCGGAGAAAGTTTTGCAACTCTTTTTCGATAATTGTTGTTCAGTCTATCAAGATCAGTCAATTCTTCTTTCAAAAATATTGAATTATTGAAATTTTTAAAAATATCAAAGTTAAAGTTTTTTTGAGAATTTCTTTCTTCCATAGATTGCTCAAAATATTTATCAATATCATAAAAAAGCATTAGGGGATTTTCGATTAGTACGCTATAGGAAACGCCCCTTCCTTTCCCTGTTTTCTTAATTAGTTTTTTTGTTATTAAGACATCGATATCTCTTATGATTGTAATTCTATTCAATGTCCCTGTTTTTAACTCCTGATATTCTTTAATTTCCTTGGTGCTGGCTTGCTCTTGATTTTGTATAAATTCCAGTATTGAATTCTGACGAGGAGTTAATTTTTTCACAAGGTTACTTTAATTGTTACATTAGTTTACTCTAATTGTAACATTTTGTTACATTTAATGCAACAATTAAATTTAGACTTAAACAAAAAATGGCTATAGTAAGCCATTTTTTAATTTGCTCCGCGGATAGGACTCGAACCTATAACCAATTGATTAACAGTCAACTGCTCTACCATTGAGCTACCGCGGAATAATATTCTATTGTTAATTTGCAGTTTTTTAAATAGCCCCTGGTAGGACTATTTATAGTATACAAAACAAATTGATTATAGCAAAGATACAGAAAAAGGCAAGAGGTGAAATTTAAAAAAAGCAGCTCTGGGCACAAAGTTAGTGCCCAGAGCTGGAAATCTGGAGATGGGACGGGTAAATCAGTTGCGATCGCAGTAAAGCACCTTAGCAAATGGGATGCCGCCGTAAGTACTTAGCGATTTACTTCCTATTGGAAGGAAGGCGATGTATATGGGGCAACCATTGCGATTTATTTCGACTAAACCGCCACCATTATGATATCGCTCACCACTTACAGCTGGATAAATTTCTAAATACGAATTAGCACATGAATCATCATCACATCCGTAAAAAATAGCGACCTGTGCTTGCTTCATCTTATCGCTACTTCTCGCTGTTTTTTCGCATATTTTCAGCGGGAGATAAATGATGACGTCTTCATTTTTTTCTATTTTCGCGCGAAAAAGTAATCGGTAATCCGTCAGAATCGCGCGCAACACAGTAGTGTCTTTTTTCTCAATTCCGCGAAGACTTATTGTACAAACTTTTTCGCTGACTGGACATGGTTCTATTGCAAACATGCCCATAGGTGGTTTCTGCTGTTTTCTCTGCATTGCTTTTCTTCTCCTGGATTTAATTTAAAAGGTTCTTGTGACATTGCACACTGTAGTGTTTATAACACTAAACATGAGTTATTGTCAAGAAAACTTCCCTTGACTTTTCTCTCAATATGCGCTATACTTATATTATAAAGAAACGGGTGATTCGCCCGTTTTTTGTATTTTTAAGCTAATAATTAATTAAAAATTCGGACTTTCTTGCGCTTTATGCGCCAAGGAGGGAACCGACAAAAACAAAATGGTAAAGCAAATGTCTTTGGAAAAGGACGAATGCAAATGCCCGGAATGTCAAAGACGGGCGGAGGAACATGAAGAGTCTGAAGCTTTCGGACTGGCAGTGCTCATCGCACTGGTGCCCATCATGACTCTCACACTTTTCGGACATATTGGACTTTTATAAACCAATATAGTTGAAAAGGTTACAATTTGATATAAAAACAAAAAAGGGATCCTTGGGGGTCTCTTTTTGATTCGCCTCATCGGCGAATTGGTATTTTGAAGGAATTGGGGATTT
>Ga0114951_10002306_pt1 | contig 21719 bp, 8 predicted proteins | sample AM7aDNAmetaG_FD_88677 | JGI IMG/M metagenome (GOLD analysis project Ga0114951, IMG submission 88677) | Freshwater microbial communities from Finland to study Microbial Dark Matter (Phase II) - AM7a DNA metaG | ecosystem: Environmental > Aquatic > Freshwater > Lake | place: Finland: Lake Alinen... | reverse complement strand
GATAGCAATGGTGGGTATCCTGAAGAGCCGTATGAGGGAAAACTTCACGTACGGTTCCGTGAGGGGGTTCATAGTGAACTCCGCGATAACTTCAAGGAGGTGGCTATGAGCCCTACTCGACAATTTTTAAAGGCGATCGGTAAAGCTCTTTTTGGTTCATCCATACCCGGGAAATCCTCCAAAGCGAAAGCTAAGGCCCCGAAAAAGAAAGCCCTAATAGCTGCGAAGAAAAAGGTTTCAAAGCCGGCCAAAAAGAAGATCGTCAAAAAAGCTTCCCCTAAACCGAAAGTTAAGCCGGCGAAAAAGAAAACGGTAAAGCCGGCAAAGAAAAAAACCGCGGCTAAGAAGATCCCTCGCCTTGTCAGGTCGGCGATCGCGGCGTTCCCTACGGCTGAAGTGACGCATTATTTCCCGCATGTCAACGTTGCTGTTCTCCGGATCAAGATCGGAGAGATCCGCGTTGGAGATGAATTGCATTTTAAAGGGCACACGACGGATTTTATGGAAAAGGTCCTTTCTATGCAGATCGATCACCAGCCGGTCCCAAGCGCCAAGAAAGGCGATGATTTCGGCGTTAAGGTTCAGGCCCGCGTCCGCGCCGGCGATCTCGTATTCAAAAAGCAACCTAAACGGGGCTGACCCCTTTTTGAGGGCTTCGCACAATGTCACAGCATTATCTTCGCACCTACAAAGCTTTCCAGTTGGAAGAGGTTAAAAAGAATCTGCTTATTATCGGCGATCTGTCGGGTAACTGCGCGAGCTGTAACGCGCTTGGGATCAACGCTTATGATACGAAAGCCTGTCCCGAATGCGGTACAGTGTTCAAATATATCGCGAGCCGGCGATTGGAAACTCATCCCTCGGAACGGTTTCAGCTTGCTCGGCGCCTTGCCGAAAAGAGACCGGATCTGATGCTGATCGATTATCTGGATTATCAGAAAGCAGCGGGCGATAAAGCGGCCCGCGATTTTTTCAGCGTTTAAAATACGGAGTGCTATGGAACGGGGACCGATGGATCTGAGCGGGCCGAAGGGACTGGCGGCGAAAACGATCGCCAAAACACTGAAGGATTGCGGCTTTACCGCCTATTTCGCCGGAGGTTGCGTCCGTGATCATCTAATGGCTCAAACCCCGAGAGATTTTGATATCGCGACCACGGCGACGCCGGAGCAAGTTGAAAAGATCTTCCGCAGGACCATTCCCGTCGGCAAGCAGTTCGGCGTCATGATCGTGATCGAGGAGGAAATGCCGTTTGAAGTAGCGACCTTTCGCTGCGAAGGCGGCTATCAGGACGGCCGCCATCCTTCTCATGTTTCCTTCACCCAACCCGAGGAAGACGCCCGCCGCCGTGATTTTACGGTGAACGGCATGTTCTATGATCCTTTTGAGGAAAAGGTGATCGATTTTGTAAAAGGCACCGAAGATCTTCCGAAGAAGATCCTGCGCGCGATCGGCGATCCGGCATTGCGTTTTGATGAGGACAAGCTGCGCCTCCTGCGGGCCATCCGGTTTGCTTCCACGCTGGATTTTCAGATCGAAGAAACCACCTGGAAAGGGATACTGAAAAAAGCTCCTGAAATTCATGCCGTCAGTCCCGAAAGGATTCGGGAGGAACTCGTGAAGATCTTCACCCGTCCCGGTGCGGCAAGAGGCATGGTTTTGCTATCGGAATCCGGCCTTATGAAGGAGATCCTTCCCGAGGTCGAAGCGATGCGCGGTGTGGAGCAGCCCGAGAAATTTCATCCCGAGGGTGATGTGTTTGAGCATACGCGATTGCTGCTCGAGCATCTCAAACCTCCGGTTTCGACCATTCTGGCTTTCTCGGCGCTTTTTCATGATATCGGCAAACCTAAAACCTCAGCGATCCGGAACGGCCGCCTCACTTTTTATGAACATTCCGGTGTGGGAGTGATCATCGCGCGCCAGATCATGCAGCGCCTTCGCTTTTCTAACGATGCTATCGACGGCGTTTGTGAGTTCGTGGCCAATCATATGAAATTTATGGATGTCCAGAAGATGCGCAAGGGAAAGCTGAAACAATTTATCAGCCGCCCGCTTTTTGATGAGGAAATGGAACTGCATCGCGTGGATTGCACTGCAAGTCACGGCATGCTTGATAACCTTACTTTTTTGAATGAAAAGCTCAGGGAATATTCGCATGAGGAGCTTAAGCCGAAGTCCCTTTTGAGCGGGAATGATCTGATTGAGCTTGGGATGAAGCCCGGGCCGGCCATGAAGCCGGTACTGGAAGAAGCCTACGAACTGCAACTGGAGGGAACTCATAAGACCCGGGATGAGGCGATCGCTTGGGCGCGGCAAAAGATTGGCCTGTGATTTTGCAAAATAGGTATAATAAGAAAACCACAAGGAGGACTAAATGGACCGTTTTATGAAACTGATCTTGATTCCGCTCTTGGTGCTCTCTCTTTCCGGGTGTATGTCCTTGTCGCAATCCGAAAAGAATGCGACGTATGAACTGAAATCTTATGGGGTGAATACCGGGGATGTGAAGATCAAGGATCCTGCCGTGGCCGCATGGCTGAATCTGCTGCCCGGTGTCGGACACTTTTATTTGGCCTACGGCTCGGATGAAAAGCAACTCTGGAACATGGCATTCTTCAACCTCTTCACCTATCCGCTCTCCTGGTTCTGGGGTATTCCGGGAGCCTATAGCGATGCCGGGGTGTTGAATCAAAAAGAGCAGGTGCACTTCTATCAGTATTCACCGGCCGGTCAGGAGCAACTGAAAACGCTCCGGAATAAATACCGGACCGTGAATCTTGGCTTAAATGAAATCGATTCGAATGACGGGAGAGTCAGGGTCTCGTGAGATCCTTTGTCAGGTGTTTGTTCCTGATCTGCGTCGGGGTCATTGTGCCCTCAGCCCTGCTTTTTGCCGCTTTGGTAAAAGATGTCGGGGCTGACGGGACGCTGAATTTTGAAGATGGTAAGCGCGTGGTGCTGGCCGGGATTCAGATGGATGAGGAGGGGATCTCCGTTCTCCGGGTTCTCGCGCAGAAGCAGGATGTCAAACTCCAGCTGATCCCGGGAACCCTGCCGGATGGAAAGAAATCGGGGTATGCTTATCTCCAGTCGAAATATATCAAATTTCCGGAGAAAGCAGGAGTCATTCCCGCTCAACAGGAAGTTCTTTTGAATGAATTCCTGGTGAAGGTTGGCGCTGCCAAAGTCGTGGAAACTCAGACGTTCAGTCAAAAAGCACGGTTCCTGAAGGTTCAGGCGGAAGCCCGTAAGAAAGGCGAGGGAGTATGGTCGTACGAACCTTCCTAAAGATCACCGGAGGATTCTTAATCGCGTTGCTCGTCCTAGGGCTCATCCTTGGCGTGACCGGTTATTTCATGCTCCGGAATTTCGACGCGAACAAGTTCCGCCCTGAGTTGGAGCGGATACTGTCGCGACAAACGGGCTATCGTGTGGAACTCGGGACTATCCGGTTGCAGTGGAAGCCCGCGCCTCAACTCCAGGTCTCAGGGGTCAAGATCCTCCAGCCTCAAAGCCTCGATAAGATCCTGCAAAGCGCCCTGGTCCAGATCGAAATTGATCTGACTTCGGTGTGGCGGAAGCGATTAAGCGCTTCCCGGGTGCTGCTCCAAAGTCCGGAGATCTTTCTTAAGCGTGATCGGCGCGGTATTTGGAATTGGCAGTTGATCGATACGCCGCAAGTCTCTCCCGTTTCAGGCGCCCCGATGCTTTCCAAGAGGAGTCTCATCCCCATAGCCGAAGCGGCGGAAGTGTCCGGTCCTGTGTCTGGCATGAATCTGAGCGGCGTTACTCAGGGCTGGGAATTCAGACTCGGTAAGGTCCTGATCCGGGATGCTTCGGTTCACTTTATTGACGGGACGGTCGAGCCGGCTTTTGCCCTTGATGTGACTCATCTGGAAACCGAGGTCCGGCAGAAAGGTTCCGCACTTTTCTTTCATTTTATCGCATCGGGGAATATCTTCAGTGCTGCGACAAAGAACCTGGAAACAGAGGGGGATCTCGATCTGGTTTCCAAGACCCTTGATCTTGTGCTCCGTTACGGCCCAGACAAAGTCATGTTTAAAGGATTGCTTAAGATCATCGGCACGATGCCTCACTTTGAAGGGGCGCTTGAGATCCGGGATCTGGATATGGAGCCATTGATCCCGGCGGCCTATAAACAGAGGGAATATGTTTCCGGCCGTTTGAGCAACAAGGCGCAGCTCTCGCTCGATGGAGCGAACCCGTTGATCATCAAGCGATCTCTCAAGGGAGGAGGCTCAACCGGGATCAAGGACGGAGCTCTGAAGAACAGGAATGTGGTGAAGGAAGTATTCGATCAGCTTTCGTCTGTCCTGGCCATAACGAGCGCTATGGGGGCTGAGTTGCCGCCGGAATTGAATGCGATGTTGAAAGGCCGGGATACACCTTTCCAATCCCTTCAGGCGGCTTATACCGTTGAGTCAGGCAGCATGAGAGTGACCGAGTTCCGTCTGATCCATCAAAGTTATCAGCTGTCCGGTAAGGGGAACTACGGGTTGTTGGATCAGCGCGTGGACGCTTCTATCGAACTTCTTTTATCTCAGTCCATTTCCGCCTTTATGATCAAAAAGATCCGGGAGCTCGGCCTGATCGCGGACCGGAACGGTCAGATCATGATCCCGTTCCGTTATGCCGGCGTGCTTCCGAAGGCTTCGATCCAACCCGACCTTTCGTACATTACCTCGCGGGTCCTTCAGGGGGGCGCGGATCAGTTGCTTAATCAGGGGATAGGAAGGCTTTCTGAGATGCTCGGGGGCAAGAAGGCCGTTCAGTCATCGACCTCGACCACGCCGGTTTCCGGGACTACGCAGACAACTCAAGCTGTTTCCAAAAAGAAAAAGAAGCAACTATGGATCGACCAGGGGTTGAATATTCTCAATCAACTACAGGAGCCCGCTCAACAATGAAGAAGATCATGATCACGGTAAGCGGTGAGGACAAGCCCGGAATTATCGCCAAGGTAAGCGGACTTTTATTTGCCCGGGGCTGTAACCTGGAAGATATCAGCATGACACTGCTTGAAGGACAATTCGCCATGATGATGACAGCCTGTTTGCCATCAGAGACGGTGATGCAGCGTGTTTTGCAGGGGGTGGATCTCCTAAGGGGAGTGCCGTGGTCTCTCGAGTGTCATCTTACTGAGCTTAAGAAAACAACAGTCAGCAAGAAGCACGCAAAAGGATCGATGCCCTGCATGATCACGGCTTTCGGCAAAGACCGGACGGGGATCGTCTATGAGGTGAGCCGGGCGCTTGCGGGGCTTCGCGTCAATATCACGGATCTCGATAGCCGGATACTCGGAAAGGGCGGAAAGACCACGTACGCGATGCTCCTTGAGGTGGATCTTCCGGGGAAGGCTTCGTTGCCGAAGATCAAGTCGCTGCTCGCGAAGGTCGCGCGGCAGCTGAAAATCGAGATCCAGATCAAACCTTTGGAACGCGTTTCCTTATAACCAAGATGAGATCTGTTTCCATTCGTACCTTTCCTGATCCGATCCTCCGGAAAACATCACAGCCTGTCAAGGTCTTCGACCGGTCGCTTCTGAAGCTTGTTGCGGCGCTCATCCGTTCTATGAAAAGCCAGCCTCATGGTATAGGGATCGCGGCTCCTCAGATCGGGGTTTCGAAGTCGGTCGCTGTTGTGGATGTGTCTAAGCGCGGAGCGGCGGCTGAAAGGCTCATCCTGGTCAATCCAGTGATCCTTGAAAAGAAAGATCCCGAGGTCCGCAAAGAGGGGTGTATGAGCCTTCCGGATTACACCGCGTTTTTAAAGCGCCACCGCTGGGTCCGTTTCCGTTGGCAGGACGAGCGGGGCGGAGTTCATGAGAAAGTCAGCATCGGGATCGAAGCGATTTGCGTGGAGCACGAAGTGGATCATCTGAACGGTGTGCTTTTTATTGACCATGTTACATGTCTCAAGACGGATCTTTTTCCGCGATCTTTTTCTAGATAGTAATTCAGCAAGCCGCAGAATTTTTTATTACGGAATTCTTCAGGACTTTAAATTTCCAGAGATGAATTATTGAAATCAACACACGCTATTTTAAGGCATTTCTAACGGTTTACAGAAGCTGTCAGATTCTGTAAAAATCAGTCTGTTTCAAGAGAGCCGAGATGATCCAAATTGCTATATTCTGACAAGCAGCGCATTATTAAAAATCTCGCAATTTTGCATATAGCAGCATTCGATGTTATGTTTCCGACAACTCTGTCAGAGGAACTCTATGGATAAATTCTCTCTTAAAAAAATCATAGCAAGCAGCACTGCGATCTGCCTTCTGGTGACGCAGCTTTTGTCCGTCACTCCGGCTTCGGCGCAGACGCCTGTCCGCGGCGGCGAAGTGAGCGTCCGGTCCAGCCTTTTACTTGATCTGCCCGCCTCGCTTGGGACTATCGAAACCTCTCACGCCGGCAAAGGTTCGCTTGTGATACATATCCAGGAAGCGCATGGCAATGCCGAGGGGCAGGAGAATATCCGCCGGATATTGCATCATCTCCGGAAAGCCTACGGCATCGATCAGGTGCTGCTCGAAGGCACTGCGTTTAAACTTCATCCCGAACTTTTGAATTTTTATCCCAAAGATCCCAAACGAAATCATGAGATGTGGTCAAGGCTCATGGAAGCAGGCCTTCTTACCGGTCCGGAGCAGTATCTTGCGGAGGATAAAACCGCCTCTGGCTACGGCATTGAAGAGATCGCGCCTTATGTTGCAAACGGCCTTGCCTTTATCGGGACGCATCAAGCCCGCGAACGGTCGGACCGGTTCTTGAAGGAGCTGGATATCCAGATCGAACGCCTGATTTCGACGCATCTCAATTCCGATCTCCGGAAATTCCTCAAAGCAACGGAGCAATTCGAATCGAAGGTGATGACGTTTGAAGGTTGGCTTACGATCCTGAAAAAAGACGCCAAGGAAACTCTGAAGCTCGATCTAGAGGATCCAAGGGAACAGATCGAGTGGCCGATGATGCTCAGGCTTTTCACGCTGAAGCGCATCGAGGAAAAACTGGACGCAAGCGCGTTCTCACAGGAAAAGACGGCTTTCCTCACGATCCTCTCGAAATTCATCGCAAAAGATGAGCCGCTTTATAAGCAAATTGAAAGTCTTCTTTCCGGCTCATCTCAGGAAAAATCCCTGACCGATCCCGAGACCGGTCTTTTATTCGAGGCGATGGTGGAACGTCTTCCTCAGGATTTCCCGTATAGCCGGTATCCGAATGTGAACCGCACGATCGGGCACATGATCCTTCAGAGTGAACTCAAAGGCGGCCGGCTCTTCCAGGAGATGGAAAAGCTCGAGGCCCGGATCTCGGACGCGCTTGCCAAAGGCTCTGAAGAAAAAGAGATCGTCTCTATCCTTAAGGATTACAAACTGCTTCAGAAGCTATTCGCGCTGGAATTGACTCCGGAAGATTATGAAGTGTTATTCGCCCGGAAAGAATCGATACGGCCGGGAGCGGTGATCGGACGTTTTTCAAAGCTTAATTTGGATAAGCTCGTGAAAGATACCGAGTTCAAGCCCGATGAGAACATGGAATCGCTTTTTGACAAAGCGATGGAATTTTACAAGATCGCCAAGGAACGCGACGGGATCATGACCCGGAATATCGAAAAATTTCTCACTGATCACAGGTCTCAGGCGCAAGTCACAAGTCTCAAGTCACAGGGCACAAGCGACAGAGCGGTCGTGGTGATTACCGGAGGCTTTCATGCCAAGCCGTTTGAAGATACGCTGGCTCAAAAAGGATTTGCTTATGCCCGTATAACTCCTCGCATGACACATCCCGGCGGGAGTCAGAAATACACGCAGCTCGTGATGGAGACCTTCAAACCCAAAGCCTCGACTTGGAAGGCCCCACCGCTTCCCGCAACTACCCGCAGTGAATCAAGTCGTCTTGGATTCGACAAAAACGCCTTTCAAACAGCTGCCCGCAGAGCTCTCGGCTTCCCTTTTCCCGGGAAAGTTCCAATCCATGCCGAAACGGCTGAGAAATCATCGCAAATCAGATCTGTTGCAATCGTGGTCGATTCGGCAGACACGGAAACGCTTCAGGCGCCAAACGATCCGGACACTTACCGCCCCCGCTCCGAGATTCGCGAGCCGCATTTTACTTCGGAAGAAATGGCGTTGCTGATGAAGTGGGAGAAAAAGGGTGCCCACCGGCTCACGACTGAATGGAAAATAGCTGACGAACGTCGTATCAGGGAGCAGATCATCGAAATCGAGACCGCGCTCGGGAAAGCGGGTGCTGCTTCCACGGCTAATGAAGTGCTAGCGTTCGTGAGATCAGGTAAATTTAAAGGTGAAGAACTGCACATTCTTGATGGCCTTGGTCCGGATGCCCGGGTCATCGGCCGCATTGACCGGAAGATTGCGGAGAAATTCGGCTATATTCACGAGACCGCAAATATTGTTTTTGTTGCGCCCGACGGAACGATCATCCTCCAAATGCGGAATAAGGACAACTACGACGAGCACCTGGCGATGTTCGGCGGGCACCTTAAAGTGGGCCAGTTGCATCGAGCTGCGGCATTAAAGGAAGGTAAAGAAGAATCAGGATTGAAGCATTTCGCCTACCGGCAAAAATTCCTGGGTTTTGAAAACTACGATGAGCCTGGTGACACCAACCGGGAGCGAAGGTCCTGGTTCATCCGTCGTTTGACCGCCGAAGAATGGCGGCAGATGCAGGAAAAACTGGTAGAGGAAGCAAGGGTAGCGGGAGTGACTGATGACAGTTCCAGGTCTGAGCACAAGGCGAGGTTGAAGAAACTTTGGGGACAAGGCAAAGGAGAAGTGCTGCGGTATTTTGCCTTTACGCTCGATCAGATTTCAAATGCCCCTCGGAAACTGAACCCGGCTTCACCGCTTTTGGATAAAACGAGCCGTTTCCTGAACGTGACCGAGACATACCCAGGTGTTTTGGTCACGACACCGGCCTTCTTCACGCCGGATGCGCTCGATCATTTGGTCAGTGACCCCGTGCTTTGGGGTAAAGTTAAAGCGTATACCCGCTCCGAGATGAGGGGGAGTAAACCTTGGGTCTGGCAGCCCAATGGCATTAACCTGGATGGCCGGAGGACCGACAGAGAGTATCCGAAAGATCCGCTCATGGACGAGAGGAATGAAATATTGGCAGCGGCAGGAATCCCCGAAAGCATCAAGATGCCGATCGGTCATATGCCTCCAAGAATTTATCCTCGGAGTATCATTCATAAGAACATCCCTTACCATACGGAACTTCCTAACTTGGCGCTTCAAATCGCGCTTCAGGTCATGCAGGATGAGGGCATGTTTACCGGTGACCATGGGGGCGTGATCGCCGTCATCAATGAATTCTTCTCGGCTTTGGGCGGCCGTCCCGGGATCGTGGAGCTTCTAAGAGACGCTATTGCAAGTGCGACAGCCATGGGAGATGCCGAGAATCAAGGCGCCATAGCCCGCATTGCCGGATATAATTTGAGAGAGTTGGATCGCGGTGTGAAGTTTGCGGTTATGAAAAAGACAATTGATAGTGTTATCGTAGATCAAAAAAAACATCTCGGAATTTTAAAGGAGGAAGAAACCCAGCCGATTAAATCCTCCCAGTCAGAGAAACCCCGAACGCTTCAAGATCGCTATATGGAATTTTGGCATCTTTTCAAGATCACTCATGAGGAGTTGGACAAGATTGCCCATGACCAAGGTCATCTGAATTTTCCACGGGATGCCCATCAACTTATGAAAGATTATGAATCCGCGGGTTTGCCTCCCGCAACTTTGGGACGATTGATCGTTAAGAATTGGGATATTGTGAATATACCGAGGAATGATTTTTCCGCTCAATTGGGTCTTTCTCTTGAGGAAGTAGTCCCCGATCTCGATCTTGCAGTCAAGTTGCTGACGAATTCCGGGTATAAGAGTTACCGCTCGACTTTTAAAAGAAAGGTAGAGATTCTTCGCGACGCGGTTGTCCCGTCCCGGGATGTTCTGTCCGGTCTCAAATCACTCGTCAACTATCATGCCGCTGTTTTGAGGTTTATAGTCGATCAGGCGAAGCATAATCAAATCGCCGTGAACCGTCCCGAAACTTTACGTCAACTTTATGACGGGGTTCTGGATATTTATGGCAGGAAAGAGCTATTAGCTGCCTTGGGTGATAGGATTACGATTCCCGCTGATGTTGCGGAGAAATTGGGAAGACAATTCGGTGAAGTCCTGGATCAGCGGATGCCGCCTGATTTCAGGGAAGTGGTGATTGCTTATGCCCTTGAATTGGCGGAAGATCTGGGGCGTCCCTTGCCGGCCCAAAGATCTGACACTGTGGTGCTTCATGCCGCCCTTTATAGCGAGATCGGAACACAGTATCGCCGGTATGTTAAGGAAGAGGAGCCTTTATGGCCGGACGCTCAGGACCGGAAATTGCCTGAGGAAATGACCGGTTTATACGAGACCCTAAAGAAAGAGGGGCTTCCTCAGCGGCAGAGCGTAACCTTGTTAAAAAAGATCCTGGTCGAGTCGATCCTGGCAGTTCTCGTGAATCTTGAAACGATGCCGGTGGAGCTTCTTGAGAAAATAACAGACTTTCCCACGCTGGCGAAGATGTTTGGCGTTTCTCCGGGATTCATCGGGCAAGATGCCAATTTGAATTGGGCTGTGAAGACGCTGATTTCGCTTAAACCTGAGGAATTAAAAGATCTTCCCGCGAAGGCAGCGCTCATAGCTCCGCTTGGTTTTAGCGAGAGGGATCGATTGTTGGCCTTAAACAGCATCACAGAGGCGAACCTCCTTGTTCTGGAAATTCTTGCTGAAGCGGATGGTTTTGCGGAATATCTCAAGTCAAGCCCCATAGCTCTCCATAGACTCTACCTTCTTCTTGAAACGGATCTGAAGAAACCTTCTTTAAAGGGAATTCTAGAAGCGGCCCAAAAGGATGTTCGCCGAAAGCGCGGATCTCTTGAAAAAGATAATTTGCGTACATTGCTGTTGCCGTATCTGAAAGTACTCAAGGCGTCGAATTTTGAAACGGCAGTCGCGCACACACCGGAAGCGGCAGCCGCTTCACAGGTGGAGGCGTATGAAATACCGGAGGCGACAGCGAGAAGGCTGAAGTTGCTCATGCAGTTTTGGCAGGGGAAAAAGAACGAGCCTGGAAGCATTCTCGGAGCATTCTTTGATATTAACCACGATCTTCTGGATCTGGTGCTGGATGTTTTAGCCGGAGAAAGAGCCGTGCGGCATGTTTTTGAGTCTGCCGCGATGTTCCGCACATTGATTGGCGCGATCAATAAGGCTCTTGAGAAAACTTATATAGCAGAGAAGTCGGGTGCTGAGAAAACTGAAAAAAGCATGACATTCAGAGTTTACATGGAGGGGCATCCTGATTGGCGTAAGGGCTTGAGAGGTTTGGTTCGAACGGCCATTCAGGAAAACCTGGCACAGCGTAGAGCCGCTCCCGGCATCGAATTAGCGCCGCCGCCCGATCAGCTCTTGAAATTTATGGGGCAGGGGCTTCTTGACGTCGGGATGAAGCCGGAGGCCATTAACCGCGCTTTTACATCCGTTTCAGATATCGATCCGGCGCTGCTTTTTTTTCTGACCCGGGAAGTCAGGCCTCAGGGCCGCGTATTCAGCACCGGTAATCAGGTGAAGGCTGTGGCAGTAAGACTGACGGCTTACTTCTATCCCTCAGAAAAAAAAGCCCCCCCGAAAACCGAGGGCTTCACGCTAGAGCAACTTATAAAAAAGCCTGGAACAGAATGGCCCAGAGGGCCGAAGCTCGCTCTCACCAAGGCATTTAAGTTTGCAAGTATCCCCGGCGAAGATCACCGCACCCGCTCCGAGGCGCGCTTGGGACCGGTTTTGGATCGCGCGGAAATCCAGCGATTGCTTAAGCATCTCATGTCACAAATTGATGGCAACGTGGGACCGGAAAATTTGAATGAGATCAATAGGGAGGCTTTGCTGGGTATTTTCGAATATAAGCCTGATACAAGGTTTCGCCTTAAAGGCGGCTCTATGCTTAGCGCTCAAGAAATTGTCAGGTCTCTGGCTAATCAGGGCGATGTTTCAGCCATGGCAGCTTTATTGAGGAATGATCCTTCAGCTATGCTTACGGAAAATCTTTATGTGACGGAAGTACTCAAGGGTATCGTAAAAGAACGGAGCGACGGTTGGATAGAATCCGCTTTGGCCCTTTTTGAAGATTCGCCGATGGCAACGATCACGGAGAAGGGAACTCCCGGGGGAGCTATGTCTGAAAGAGCGTTGAAATTTATCGGAGGTATTCTTGCGGATGCAAAGGGGAGTATGACATCGTGGCAGCAATTCCGTTTTGAGTGGATCGACAGTCACTCCGGATTGGAGCGTGACTTTATCATGGATCAGACGGAAAAAAATGTCCGGAATGTCCCGGGTGCAAAGATTTTATACGAGCCTGACGAGTTTACTCTTGGGGTGGGGATTCTGACCGAAGGGAATCGACTCTCAAACGCGGGTTGGATACTTAATGCCGGCCAGAGAAATGTGAGCTTGAAAACGCCGGAAGAGGTGATAGGAAGTTGGGCGAAAAAAACTTTCAGAGATTTGGATATTCTTTTCAGGGATCAGCTGGATCCCCTGGAAAGACGTAGCATTTTAAATGAGGGGAATGTCCTTTTTGATCTTACCAGCCTTCCTACTGCCGGCATCGAAAAAATGGGACCCAAAGCTTACTTGCAAAAAATAGAGAAGGCGCTCAGAAATCTCAAGACGGTCGTCATGCGATACGACTCATCCGAGGCAGTAAGGGCGGTTGCAGCTTTTGAGCTGAAGCTCCGGGGCCTCAAGAAACAATTCTCATGGCGTTTTTCAAAACTACTGGCGCCTTTCAGTGTTGGGTATATTGCGGCGAAACTATTCGGTCGTGGATCGGTAGAACTTTATTTGCCGTCCACCCGGAGCATCTTGCTTTTTCTATGGAGGGAGTTGAATGATGCAGACCCGTATTTTTTACTAGCAGCTGTGGGTCTGTTCATTATTCTCTTAAACATTATGGGCCCCGTGGTATTCATGCAACTTTTTTCCGTTTCCTCGATGGCTTCTGCAGGAAACTGGTCTTTACTTTTGGGAGGAATCATTGCTGTGGGGTTGAGCCTTTATTCGGGGAGACGAAATCTGATCCGTAAATTGCCAGGAATCTTAAAAGCGCGAGCCGAACGCTTTTCAATCATTCGGGACTTGTTTCGGATTATGAACAGCATCGATTCCGTGGCACTTCCTCACGGTTATGTGTCGGTAAATGCTTTGACATCTGAGTTGGAAGCGATGCTGAAAGCCAATAAAGCCGGTTCGTCTGCCCCTGTTAAAAGTTCACTAACGGAACAGGCACTTGCCACAGCGCCATCCCAATCTTTGCAGGATCAAACGAAATCAAAACAACCTGCCAAAGAGCTTGCCCGTTCCGAGGCGCGGGGAAGCGCCGGAGATCAGCTTGTGATGTTGCCGGTTTTTCACGAGATGTTGTCACAGCAGACGTTGAGTGCCGCGGCGTTTAAGGTTATGCAGGTTTTTCGTGATGGAATCCTTCCGTTAAGTCTTGCTGCTGCCGCGGTCTTAAAATATGTCGCACAGACCTTCCAATCGAAGAAGATCCGGTTTTCTGCTAAGATCTCGGCGGCCTTGCACCGATTTCCTCAGCTGGAGAAATTGACTGGATCCGGTCCGAGGATGGATGAGCCAGAGAGAATTTTAGATCTGAGGGAGGGAGCGAGTCCCGATCCTGCGGATCTCTTGTTGACTGTTAGCTATCTCATGAAGCATTCCGCGGCTCAATATCATTTGTTCGTGATCGCTTCGCCGGAAGAGACAAAGGCCTTTATGCAAAAGTTAGAGGCTTTCTTGGGATTTGATCCGCTCGCTGCCTTTGGTAGCCGTTTTTCAGTCAAATCCGCCACTGAGGCCTCAGCTCTTCGGCGGCTCTTAGCGAGCGCGCTGAATGCCAGGCAAGTGCCCACAGTTGTTTTAGGGGCGGATACTGATCTCAAAAGATTCCCTCGAAGTGCGAATTTAGCGCTGGTCGGGTTGCATGGTTCGGAATTACGCGAAGTGGCTCCGGTCCTTGCTGCAATCCAGATTCACAAACTGGTCGAAATCGCATTGAGATTGCGCAGGATTTTAGGGAAAGCGGAGCTGCTCTCATCTGATTTCTCTGCAGATCTCGCATTGCAGATCTCGGCTCTCAAGAAGCTCCTTTCCGCCGCCTAGCGTAAAAAGCCCATCAAGATAATCGTGCGTTCGAGCTGTCGATGCTGAGTGATTGCTTTTTTGAGGCTTCTTCGCATCACTCGATTTTACGATAGGTTGTGAGATTGATCGTCTCGCCTCGAATGACAGCTTCTTTTTTAACGTTTCAAGCTGTCTCTGTCAGCGTGTTAAAATACGCCTTTTAAAACTTAAGTTAATTTTAAAAAGTCGACCGTGAGAGTAATGTGTAAGTCATGAAATAAATAAAACGATCAAGACATAGCATAAAACAGCATGTCCGGAATTGACAAACTGTTGTTATGCGGATAGACTCATATAGAGAGTTTAGTTAGCTCTAAATTTCATTCTCTAGGGAGTTATTCGAAGATTGGTTTTCTTGGTGTTTATGCTCGATTTTTTTTATCGTAAGAATTGATAAGTTAAGTAAGAAGGGATCGCTGTTATGTTAATCGCGTATCACGGCGAAAAAAAACCCTGGGGGATTAAGGCGGTCAGCATCTTTGTGATCGTCTCTTTCTGGTTCACGCAAAGTGACGTTCAGCTAGCCTCCGCGAATGCAGCATCAGTCACTCCGCTTCCTTCATTGCCCGCTTCGGATCTTGGAAAAAAAGATAAGATCCATTTCATGCAGGATTTTAGTAAAAAACAGCAGGATCTCGAGGGACAATCAAATCAGAATCCTTTGAAGGCTGTCACTCCGGACCAGAATGAGCAAAAGCCATTTGTTGGAGATATTCCTCAAGGGCAGACCCCTCAGATCTCCACTTCTTTTTTAACGGGTCAAAATCCTTTGGCCGGAAAGAGTGAGAAAGGCGCGACCCTCCAGGATAACGCAGATACCGGCGTTGTGACGGTTAACTACACGGCGGACGGCACCTACTTCAAATACCAGAAGACGAACAACAAGATCCTGGAGATCTGCGATTTCACGCGTCCTGTATTAGATTCGGAACATAAGATTGCGGGATACGCGCTTGAGACCCGCAAGTTTTTTTATGAAACAAGCTCGCTAAGCGGGACTACGGCGTTATATGCTCGAGTGGTGACGGTGGGGCAAAATGGAGAAATCGATACCTATCAAAAATTTTCCACCACCGCAGACGGGCTGCTTGATCAGCTTCTGGAATACGGTTATTGGATTTGGGATCCCGAGCAGCAGAGAAACATTCAAGCCGTTTTGGTCCGTTATGACGAAGACCGCCTGACTGTTTTTGACCGTAGCGGAGGTTCTGCTTTTTACATCGAAAAGGTTTTCCAGAAACTTCCGGGGGGTGTGACCCGTCTTTTGAGTTATCAGAAAGTCGAGGATCTGGATTTAACTCCTGCCGGCTATTTGCCTGTTGCGACGGTCAATCTCGAGATCCGGTATGATGATGAAAAGGGTACGATGACCGTGATCGACCGGTCTCAGAAGGACGCGGTTAGACCTGAATCGGTTCCTTATTGGGAATACAAGCTTACGGCCGGGCATACTCGTGGGGAGCTTCTTGCAATCGGAGCGATGGAGAATAAGCTTACTGATGCGAAAATTCTTTCCCGCACGGACATTACTGAGACCACTTACAGGATCACCGATGCCCGGAATCCCGGAAGGATTTTTATCTTCGAGCGGCTTCCTAACGGCGGTTTTGGCCGCGTGCTCCGTTATAAGGATGCGGGCATCGATCTGGAGTATGTGTATGCCGTAGATCAGACTACCGGGATTGAAACCATTTCGGTTCTGGATCACACGTCACATATCTATGTCAAAATGAGTTTCATAGAAGGTAATGGGCCGGATGCGTCGAGTGGTCTGATCGATAGCTTCAAGAACATACTTGAAGCCGGGATGTTCACGATGGTAGGGAACAATCCTCAATATAGTAAGACCCTCGAAAAGGCTCCAAGTGGTGAATGGATCGTTTCCGATCCAAAGGACGGACGGATTTTTGATGTTTACGCGGCGTTCCCAACCGACGAATGGGGCGGATTAATGCGAAGCCGCGGGCCGCCTGAGACCGGCGCAGCGAACCTCGTTGATTATCGTTATGAATACGATATCACGAGCCGCCGGGTTTACGCCTACGATGTTACCAATCTCCGCTACGCGCTTTACGATTGCAGTACCCCCGAAATACCACGACTTCTTGAGCAGGGCAATATCGCCGTTTCATCTAAGGGAGAGATCTCACGTCTTGAACCGGCACCGCAGGCAACTTACGTCTATGACGCCGGCCAGACAAGGACTTTTGATTACGCCTATGATCTTCTGAATCAGGAAGGGATCTCAGTCGCGGTGATCGTGGATCGCCTGACCGATGCCGATCTCAGGCGCCTCATCGCTATGAATAAGGAAGTCGGGATCGCTGTTCTGAATGGTCAGATAGTGCTCTTCACCTCAAGCGGCCGTGGTGATATACGGTTGTCTCCGGCGGCTGTCCAGCTTATTTCTCAGGCAACATTTATCATGCATACACATACGGAGGCGCAGGGCCCGAGTGCTATCGATATCGCGAACGCCGGGGCTCTTAATGAATACGTGATCAATCCGCGGGGACAGGTATTCTGCTTCAACCACCAGGGTCTTCAGAACTCTTCAGGAACTCTGACGACTGTTGCAGCTATCCTGGCGCAGGCAGTGGGAGCATGGCAGGCGCAGCCGGGGGACGAGGCGCAGGCTCGCGCATTGCTCAATCAATTCATTCAGGCCCTTGATACGCAAAGCGAAGCTGCTCGTGAAGCAGCCGCGACTTATCGCGCGGATGTGACTCTTACTCCGGCGGAAGAAGCCGCTTTTCAATCTGCCGAGAATGCCCTTCAAACCCGCTTGAAACTCAGCGATGCTTCATCCTTCACCCGCGGGACGATCACGACGATGTCTCCCGGTTTGTTCACATTGATCCTGACCCGCAGCGGCATTGACTATTATTTCACTTATGATGCCACGGGAGGGACTTCTCTTTTGCTTAAAACACGCGCGCCAAACAGCTCTCCTGCCGGAACGTTTACGGTCGTGGAGTTTAACGCCGACGGCCAGAAAGTAAAGAAGAGCAGTGAGGATGCGGCAGGGGTTCTGACCGTTCTCGAGAACTACGTTTATGAGACAGTCAGCGGGGTCACAACGATCCATGGAACCGACGCTCAGGGACGTAAGACTTCCGAGACGAGGGTTAGCGCGAATGGTTCCGAAATACTTCTTACGACCTACCGCTATGAAAACCCGGGAGAGATTATCACTATCGATGAAACACTCCAGACGATCACCGTTTCCACTCTTTTATCTGATGGAACGGTGACGTTCACGCTAAGCAGCGGTTCATTCGGAAGCGATAACGCGACAGGCCCCTGCTATTCACTTCAAGGAACCGGTACGAGCGATGCTTTGACCTGGTATGACTACGGCGCGGACGGCATCATGCTTACGGCGGACGATCAGGTTACGATAGCGCCGGTTCGGGGCCCTGCAGTTACATCATCCGCTTCCGGTCTGCTTGGCGGCGGCGGAGGGAGCGAGGACTTTTACGCGGATATGCTGCTTAAGCGATTGCGCCGCGAGACCCGCGATTTCAAGAAATGTATCGATGAAATTCAGAGGCATCAAACCCCGAGCAGTAATTGCGAGGACTATCTCGATAGGATTTCGTCGCTTCAGAAAAAGCTTGAGGATGAGCGGCCGCCCTCCGGAGGTGGCGGTGGGTTAGGGAGCAACGGCAGCTCCACCAATGATCTGAACTATCACGATCCCGCAACACCCACGACGCCTTTGCCGCCGTCCGCGATCAGTTTGGGGTCTGCGCCGGTCAACAATCCTAATGCCACCTTCATAGGGTTGGATGAGCAGGGGAATTCGATCTATGAATTAGACGGTTATCGCCAAACCTGGAAGCTGACCTCGGGTGCTGGAAAAGATGAGCTTGTGAACCTCACGGATCTTGCGTCTGGAACGAATTGGGCCTATGAGAACGGCCGGGTGATCTCGGCCAAAGACAAGGACGGCAAGCTTCTTGCCGAGTATGCCTACGATGATACGGCGAAAGTTCTCACGCTGACCCAGACGGATGGTTCGATCTATAAATACGCTTATACCGACGCGGCCGATCCTTTCGGCACCGGACATGTGAGTGAGGCCCATTTCAAGCAAGCCGACGGGACATGGGTGACCCAGAATTATGACGCGAATGGGCGCATGACTAAATCCTGCGATGCTATCGGCAGCTGCTCGGAATACACCTACGATCTTTTGACGAATCTTGTGACGATGACGGACGCGACGGGAACACGCATCTATCAAATGGGCGGCGATCAGAGATTCGGCGGCGGGGATGATTTCCTGGTCGGCGGAACATCGTCTCAGCTGACAAGGAATGCTGACGGTTCGATCGTGGATACTAAGACGGGTATTCTGACGACTTACACAAAAATTAATAATGAGATGCTGGTCACGGTGATGCTGGATGGGACGACGCTCGTATCCGCGGAATTAAGTTTGGGAGCGAGTGGTCAGTTAGGTTCCGCGGACAATATTCTTCTTTCGCTCACGGGCACGCTGAACGGACACAATGTCGCCGAAACGTTTGACAGTGAAGGACACATGCAAGAGTCGCTGGGCTATATGGATATTGCCCGCCAGGATGAACTCGGACGGTATCTTCGGGCGGACGGAACGATCGCTATGACGGAGCAGGAAGCCGCAAAGGATATTAAGTACCAGCGCCTCAGCTACGATCGTAGCATCGCCGGGCAGGTGTCGATCTCTACATATATAGATGGCACCCTCAACAGCATCATGACCTATCAAGCGGGCGCGAACGGTGCTTTGGGCTCGCTTATCCAGGCGCAGCTTCATGATGCCAAGGGTAACTTCGATTATATGCAGCAATATGATGCTCAGGGCCGTGTGACTCTTTACAGGAATCTCTCTACCGGCAATGACCTCCGATATGCTTACGATGATGCCAAGGGAACTTTTACCATTACCTCCAGTTCGGGTTATTTCTCCCAGACTTACAAATACACCGAAGGGCATGCGGGGGACAGCCGATTTGCCCAGTTGATCGCCGAAAGCCGGGATGGAATTAACCGCAATTGGGATGAAGGGGGCGGGCTGACGTCTGTAACGGACAAGGACGGCGTGACGACCTATTACCGGAATGGTGTGATGCTGGCTGTTGTCGCGAAGGATGGGACCGTGCTTCAGCAGTTCCAGCAATATGTTAATCCGCTGACCGGCGAAGTCACCGGCGTGGGATTTGATACCGCCGGTGTGATGTCGACGACCTATCACGATTCCGGCAATAATTACCGCATTGTTTATTCTAATGGTGTCGTTGTTCAATATACGTATTCCCGAGTCAACCAACAAGCTACGGTTACTAATGTGACTTCCACCCGTGGAACAGATTTTTATCAGAGCGTGGACAGTCAGACGGGCTTTCTGACAGTTCACTTCAAAGATGGACGCCAATTTATCTATACGAATGTGGGCGGATTCTTTGAGTTGCAGCGATCCGTCAGTCTGACCGGTGAAAGCGAAACTTATTGTTACAACGAGGACTGCACGGCTCCGACTCAATCAGATACGGATGGGGTCCATCACTCTTTGAGAGCCGACGGAAGTATTGTGTATTACCTTAAAGATGCGAATGGAAAAACAATCCTTAATGGTGACCCTGGATCCGGAAATCCCTTCATTGATCGTATCGTAGCGACTGATAATGTAACGCGGTACTGCTATGACGAGCCGTGTGCTAATGCTACGGTCAATAATGACTCTAAAGTAAAACAGACCCGTACTTATCGGCTTCCGGTGGGAGTTGATGGCAGGACCTGCACGACAGAGTGTAACTCGAAAGTCAGTCTGACCGATTTTGACAGTTTCGGGCGGGTGAGTACCTCTTATCAATATGACAGCAATGGTACCAATATTATCAATCTTTCAATATATGCCTACAAGCCGGGCGGAGTAGAAGCGGACAGCGATTTTTATATGACTCAGAGTCTGACGCAGTACAACCTGCGTGGGCTCGGTGTGACGGATGTGGCCGGGGCACAGGCGGCCCATACGGCCCAAACCGATTGGATCGAGTCCGAAACGACTTATCTTCCTTATAGTACGGAGGCTTCAGTCATCCGGAAGGATATCTATCAGCTGGGTTTGATCGATACAATAAAAACCTACGAAAAACCTGTCACGCCCGGAACGACCGGGACGCTCAAGGAATTAACCTATTACGATTACGGGACCTTTGGCGCCGTTGGCTATTTCACGAAACCCTACCGCACTATTTCATACAAGCAGAAGGTTGGCGATGCGTCGATCTGCGGTGACGATGGATTGTCAGGCTGCGCTGCTGTTTCATATGATGTACAAGTCTATTTTCCGGCAACGCAAAAGCTGAATTATGTGAAGCATTATCTTGTAAACGGGTTGCTGGATGAGGATCCGGAAACGGCCAGTTTGAGCCGGGATGATACCTTCCAGAAGGCCTTCCGCCAGGTCCGTATCAATGAAACGACGACCATCATTCATAGCTTTGGTAGAGATCGTACGGAAGGCGGCGGGGACGACGAATTCACGGTCTTGACCGAGGTTCCAGTTCCCTCCGATCTGTTAAAGTCAGGGGAATCCGGAAATGGTGCGACCGCCAGCCGGTCGCAGGTTTATAGCGCAGCTGCGGGTCTCCACTCACCTGCTGATCTCATCACTGCATGCACGAGCACAGCAGGCTGTAACATCGAGGCCATCTACGCGAATATTTTGAAGCTTAACGGTTTTTCCGGTCTTAAGAGTGAACGGGTTCAGTATGACGTTAAAGCGGATGGTACGGAGGTCCGCATCAGATCCACCGATGTCATCTCGGGGAAGAAGACTTATATGGCACAGACAGTCATAAGTCCTACCACTAAGATCTTTCCCGGTACGGAATTCGCGGGTGATACGGTCAGCTCCTTGCTGTTGGGTGAAAGTCCGGACGCGAAATGGACCGGGCAGGACTTCACGCATGTCGAGACTTTTAATGAAGCTTTCAGTGGAACCCAGAACCTGGTGACCGATATTTATCAGATTTCCAGCCGCGATGAGCTGTCTTCCCGTATTGCATCGCGTGATGTTTCGAACCAGAAGATCGTTTTCCGCGATCAGACCGTCTGGTCGCAGGTTCCCGGTGGTCCGGATGTTCGCTCCGAACTTTTAGGGTCGCTTTCTTCCGCCGAAGATGTCCTCGAGATCAAGAGCTTCAAGAAGGGATTTAACACAGCCGAAGCCGACCGCGAAATCAACTCCCACGTCTGGCAGCTCGACCTCAACGGCGACGGCTCCCATATTCGTATGAAAACCATCGACCCCATAACTCAAAGAGCAAGCTGGGTCGAGCAGGAGAAGGTGGTGGATGATCCTCTGACGACGGGAGTGAATGAAGTGACTGTGTTAAAGACGGAGCTAGGAGCGTCCTCGAGTTTGGAGGATGTGATGAAGGTGGAGACTTACACGACCGCT
>Ga0114951_10002304_pt1 | contig 21731 bp, 2 predicted proteins | sample AM7aDNAmetaG_FD_88677 | JGI IMG/M metagenome (GOLD analysis project Ga0114951, IMG submission 88677) | Freshwater microbial communities from Finland to study Microbial Dark Matter (Phase II) - AM7a DNA metaG | ecosystem: Environmental > Aquatic > Freshwater > Lake | place: Finland: Lake Alinen... | reverse complement strand
TTGCCCATGATGCTTTCCTTTAAACCCCTTTGTAACATTGTCAATGGTAATAATGTTGGTGTCATTTATTATTAATGAAATATTGGGATCATTAGTGGCTAGTGGTGCATTAAAATGCATATAGTGCGCAGTAAAATCAGCAAAAGAAATTTGATTTATAGCCAGTTGAATTAAATCGGGCGACGCAGTGAACCCTATCAACGAATCATTAGGCAACACTTCCAATGTGCGTTCATCATAAACCAATCTGGCTGAGTCTGTGTAATTGTAATATCCTTCTACAACCAATTTACTCCAATATAATTCATTTGAATTTACCTGAAGGTTTATTATTATATCACTCACATAAAAGTTATTTATAGGGTAGGTCTTTTCCTGAAAATAGACATTCAATGTTTTAAGCCCTACAGTATCTAATAGTTTAACGTGAACATTCAAATTGGTGTCAACTGAAAAAATACTGCTATCAATGGGTTGAACCAATTCTAGCATAGTGGTATCTCTAATAGAATAAAAAGAGTTTGATGTGGATAAAGATTGGAACACTGGTGTTGATTGTTTGCTACAACTATTATTATTATCAGGGAAACCTGCAAATTTACTACTACTAATAGGTTCATTCAATAATTGCATAACAGTATTGCCGATTTGCAAATTATTGGTTTCTCTGTTTGATAATGGTTCACTATGTCCCACAAAATTATCTATTACTGTTACATTTGGGTCAGTACGTGAAAACCCTGCATCCTGACTTCCAACACCTACCACAAGGTCGCTTTCAGGAACAAAGGTTCCATAGTTGAAAGCATCCATTACAAGTGATACACTTTCAAGAAAACTTAAAGCATCATCTACAGGTTCAATATTGGAAATTACATCCTGCACAGCTTGCTTAAGCGCAGGATCAGTTTCATTTATTTTAGCTGCTTGAAAAAGATAGTTTACAAAATGTTCAATTGTATTATCTCCTGCGTTATGCACAAAATCTATGACTCCCTGAGGAATAAGCCCTCCAGGTAAATTTAGCTGTTCTCCAGGAAAAATATCGCCAGCAATTAAGTGTGCTTTAACGTTTGAAGCATTAAATGGAACACCATCATTTATTCTTAAATCCATAACAGCATCAGTTGCTTGAAAATTCCAATCCGTTAAACTTAAATCTGTGGGTATAATAAAGTTAAAAGGGAAAGGTTTTTGAGTATAAAAATACCATCCTTTCAATGTACCCGCTGCCAAAGGTGGAATTCCACCCACATATCTATTAATAATATTAGCAAGTGGTGAACCTTTATGCGGAGTACCAATTGTAATTATTTTATTTACATAACCTGCTTCATAATTTTTATATGGTTTACTGGAATAATTTCCTGTTCGTGTAAACAATGAATAATAATGGTCAAGTGCATATCGCAATACTGAACCGCCCATACTGTGCCCGATATAATCTGCTTTTACTGATGCATATCCTTTCGATCTCATTTGACTTATCACACCTGGCAATGTATTGTTGAAATTACTTGAATTACCCATTGTAATATCATAGGCATTGTTCTGAAAACTTGCTGAGGGGTCAATACTTATTGGAACAACAGTTTTGAACTTATAATCATTTGTAAAATTATAAGTATTGCCAAAAAGATTTTCTCTGAAATTATCCCAGGTAGAAGGAGAACCACCTAATCCGTGTACAAGTATAAGAGGTGGTCGAACAATTATTATTGGTTTCACTATTGTTTCTACAGTTGCATCAGCATAAGTAACAGTGAAAGTTGCATTTACTTTTCTGTTACTGCTGCTTGCATCAGCAGGGTCATTCCCAGCATAATCATCAGGAGCCACATACCAGAAATAATAGTCGGAAAGATTAGGTGTACTATTGATAGCGGTTAAAGTGGTTATTCCGTTTGCTTCACTGCTGTATGTTGTAGTATTGGTAGCAACCATTACTTTGCCTAATTTATCAATTCCTGTATTAACGCCACCATCATCCAACGCCACTGAAACACTGCTGATAGGACTTCCAACGCCTGGATTTGTTTTAGATAAGTCTAAATAAATACGTGCAGTGCCATCTGCTGCAACTCCCTGAATAGGGGTTGAAGGTTGTGGAAAACTCCAATCCCAATTAAAATTCACTTTCAGGTTACCTGTTACAGTAGCCGGGTTTACAGTAAAAACAGGAGTTGTAATAAAATACGAAGGGTGGTAAAAATCAGTAATTTTTATTTGATAATTTGTTCCGGGAGTAGGTATAGAAAAGAAATATGGTAAATTAATCCAGTGGTTAATTAATTCCTGATTTGACAAACTTCCTAATGGAGACCATGTATTGCCACCATCCGATGAAAGTTCCATAACATAACTATATAGCCGCTCGGAGCCTGAGCCAGAAACATGGTAATCAGCACCAAGCACCATTTTATCTTTAAATCCCAACATAGGGGTTTCATTTGCATTAATTGAATTAGGAGGGGGAAAGCCATCTAATTCAAGAAAACCATTTGTAGCAACCGCATTAAGCGTAAACGATTTAAAAGTAGTGATTAAACCAGAAACATTATCTTTTGCTGAAACGGTATAATTCCCTACAGGCATAGAAGAAGTAGTTGTATAAGTCTTTGTAAATGCACCTGTACTGTTCGCAGTAGCAGTTATTACATCTGAAAATCCGGCAGAACCTTGCAAAGTTATTGTTGCAGTTCCATTGGCTGCAAAATCAGAACCAGTAATAATAATGTTTTGACCAACATTTATACAGGATGTATTTAGAGTAATTTTGGGATAAGTTATATGTGTACCTATCATTTCAATTAATGGACGAATCCAAACACCGCTACCAATAGTACCTGCAAAAATATTGTCATTGCTTATAGCTAATGCAAATACTCGGTTGAAACCTAGCATATCATAAGCGCCTAAATTCAAGCCAACATTTACAGCAGTCCAACTGCTTCCATTGTTAGATGACATATATACACTGCCATCAGATCCTGCAAAAATAATATTTCCGCTTATAGCTAATGACCAAATCTCAGGGTAGTGACCGTTTTTATATGGTAAACCGCTATTGACTGCAATCCAATTGCTTCCATTGTTTGATGAATAAAAAATACCATTTGTTGTTCCAGCAAAAATATTATTACCATTTATAGCTAAAGACGTTACCCAGCCACTTGTTGAAAAAGAAGTCCAACCGATACCATTATTTGAAGACTTTAATATGGCTCCATTACCACTACCAGTCGAAACCCCTGCAAAAATATTGCTTCCACTAGAAGCTAAAGCCCATGGGGTATAATTACCTGAATTCACTCCAGACCAAGTACTTCCATTATTTGAAGATCTATATATGTAGCCAGCACCATTCCCCTCAAAAATGTAACTTCCATTTATTGTTAATGCCCTAATACAAGTACCTGATGATGTACCTTCCGCAGTCCAACTGCTTCCATTGTCTGAAGATAAATATATACCTCCTTTATCAGTTCCTGCAAAAATGTTATTCCCGCTAATGGCTAATGCCATAACATAGTCATTATTAGGCACACCTGTATTAATGGCAGACCACGAATTACCATTATTTGTTGTTAAATAAACTCCATTGCTATTTGCTCCTTCTTTTACTGCAAAAACATTATTACCTTGTATAGCTAATACATCTATAAAAGTATTTGCTAAACCTGTGTTAACTGCTGTCCAACTACTTCCATTGTTTGAAGACAAAAACACTCCACCACTCTGAGTTCCAGCAAAAATGTTGCTCCCATTTATAGCTAAGGACACAACCAAAGTATCTGTTAAACCTGTATTCACTGCCGACCAATTATTTCCATTATCTGAAGACATATATATACCATTTTCAGTTCCTGCAAAAATGTCACTTCCGCTTATAGCTAATGACCCCGCATAAGAATTTGGCAAACCTGTTGCATTCATTGTAGTCCAACTGCTTCCATTATCTGAAGACATAAATATATGGTACACATTAGCGCTAGCATTATTCCCTGTCCCTGTAATTATAGTGCTTCCGCTTGTAGCAATTGAATAAATATACTCATCTAATCCAATAGAAGTCCATGTACTTCCATTGTCTGGAGACATATACATACCTCCTCCAATATCTCCTGCAAAAACAATATTTCCACTTATAGCAAATGTTGAAATTCTGGATGTGTATATATTTAAATTAGCTTCAGACCAACTGTTGCCATTATTTGAAGACATAAATAAATGATTCTCTACCCCTGCAAAAATGTTAGTTCCATTTGCAGCCAATGAAGAAACATTGATATTTGTCAAACCATTATTAACGGCTGTCCAACTGTTTCCATTGTTAGAAGATATAAATACTCCTCCATTCACAGTTCCTGCAAAAATGTTATTCCCGCTTATAGCAATTGAACTAACTTCAGTATTTGCTAACCCTGCATTTACCCCAGTCCAGCTGCTTCCATTGTTTTTTGATAAAAATATACCACCACCATCAGTTCCTGCAAAAATGTTGCTTCCGTCTATGGCTATACAGTTTATTTTTCCACCACTTGGTCCATTAGTTTGTTGCCATTGTGCATTGGAGTTAAAAGTTGCAAGTAAAAAAAATAAACTTAGGAAGGAAAGGAGTAGAAGTTTTTTCATATCATTAATTTTAAAATATAAAATAATATTTTGCTACAAAGGAGTTAGTTTATTGAATAATTAGTTTTTTGTAAACAATTTGTCCTTCTAATACCATTTGGACAAAATAAACCCCTTTTGTTTTTGTAGATAAATCTATTTCGGAATTGTTAAATTCAGATTTATAAACAATTTCTCCAATTATATTATAGATTTTGATTTCTGTCAAATGTAAATTACCTGTTTCAATAAAGAATTTACCATTGTTAGGATTTGGAATAATAATAACAGAATTATCTTGGTTTAAAGTTGAAATGCCCAAATTGGTAAAATTGAATGGAGCAGAAGTTGCTGAACAACCGTTAGAATCAGTAACTACAACGGTATAATTACCATTTTGAGTTACTGTATATGATTGTGATGTTGAACCATTAAGAATATTACCGCCCAAATACCATTGATACTCATTTCCAGAACTTGATATTAATGAAATCCCATTTTGTGTAATAGTTGGAACTGAAGGCAAGGGATTTATATTAATAACAACACTATCTATTTTTAAACATCCATAAATAGAAGTTACAGTTACTATGTAAGTTGACGTTGAATAAGGTACGAATGGCACATTTTGAGTTTCCCCATTATTCCAAATATATGTATTACCTCCAGTTGCAGTTAATGTAACTGTATCACCCATGCAAATAGCATGGTTATTACCAGCTTCTGCGTTTGGCAAAGGGTTAACAATAATTGTTGTATTATCCGAAGCAGTGCAATTATATGTGTTTGTGACCACAACAGAATAACTGCCTGTTTGTGATGCAAAAAGTAAAGTGTCGGAAGCGCCGCTTATATTTGTACCGTTCTTCTGCCATTGATAAGTCAAATCTGTAAAATAATTTGAAGTTAATAATACCGAATCACCTTGACAGAAAGATGTATTTCCATGAGCAGTGATGTTTGTTGTTGGAGAAGGATTAACCGTAATAAATGTTAAGTCTGAAGTATCCGTACCGCATGAGTTAGTTATTGCTACAGAAAAAATTCCTGAATTGTGAACTATAATATTTTGTGTTGTATCTCCACTTGACCATAAATATTTACTACATGTATTAGCCATTAAAGTTATGCTATCACCTTGACATAATATTGTTGAATCACTTAAGTTAATAGTTGCAATAGGGAAAGTATCTACTATAACTGTTATCGCAGATGGAGTGGCTAAACATCCGTTTACTGTCACTTTATAATTTCCGGGAGTAAAAATATTAATGCTTTGCGTTGTTGCATTATTGCTCCATAAATAAGAAGTTGCAACTGTTGATGTAAGTGTAACACTATCACCTTGGCAAAAAGCAGTAAAGCCACTTGCAGTTATTACAGGCGCAACAGAAATTGGAGGGTTATATTCCCAAAAATCATTAAAATTATAAAAATTGGTACCATCCCCAAAATATCCTGTACCTACATATCCTTTTGTCCCAATTGAAAAACCAATTGCAAAATCTCTTGAAGTTCCTCCAAAATTACACCTTTGTGTCCATGTATTAATAGTTGGATTATATTCCCAAAAATCTTTTTTAAAAGAACCATAAAATCCTGTCCCAACATATCCTTTTGTTCCAATTGAAAAACCAACCGCATCTAATCTTGCTGTACCTCCAGAACTAGCTTTTTGTGCCCACGCATCACTGCTTGGGTCATATTCCCAAAAATCATCTTCGTAATAATTATCAGCACCTGTGCCTATATATCCTTTCATCTCAACAGAAAAACCAACTGCACCACTTCTTGCTGTTCCTCCAAAGTCGGCTTTTTGTGTCCATGTTTCATTGCTTGGGTCGTATTCCCAAAAATCTTTTACCCAGTGTGAGGTACTATCATAATAAACTCCCGTTCCTATATATCCTTTTGTGCCAATTGAAAAACCAACAGCACCATCTCTTGCTGTTCCTCCAAAATCTGATTTTTGAACCCATGTGTCACTGTTTGGGTCATATTCCCAAAAATCTTTTAAATAATGAGATATAGTACCATAATAAAATCCTGTTCCAATATATCCTTTTGTACCTATTGAAAAACCAACAGCACCATCTCTTGCTTTTCCGACAAAGTCTGCTTTTTTTGTCCAGGTGTCGTTGTCAGAATCATATTCCCAAAAATCTTTTGTATCTCTTGTCAATAAATATCCTTTCGTTCCGATTGAAAACCCAATAGAACCAAATCTTGCAGTTCCTCCAAAGTCAGCTTTTTGGGACCAATCGCCCATATTAGCAAAAACGTTAATAGAAGATGAAGGAGGCGAGGTGCATCCATAGTTATCAGTAACTTTTACAGAATAACCGCCCGATGAATTTACTATAGTAGTTTGGGTTGTATCTCCATTAGACCAAAGATAAGAATTGAACAAACCTGATGTAAGGGTAACACTACCTTGACAAAAAGAGGTGGGACCATTAGCTGTAATTGAAGCAAATGGTAAAGGATTTACAGTAATTGTAAGCGTTGAGGAATATACACTTGCACATGTGCCACTGGATAAAAAAGCCCTGAAATAAGTAGAAGAAGTTAATGTTGTTGAATAACTTAATGAGGTCGCACCAATAATATTGTTAAAGGAAATATTGTCTAAAGAAGATTGCCACTGAATGTCTCCTGCGGCACCAGTAGAGGTAAGAGTTATAGAATCTCCGGAACATATTGTACTTAGAGGTGCATTTACTGCACCACCACTTAATACATTAACAGTAGTAATATATCCTGTTTTTGTTTTTGTAGAAGTGCCATTTGCATTGCTAACTGTTAAACTTGCATTAAAAGTACCCAAAGTATTAAAAGCAATAGCAGGATTTTGAATAGAAGCAGAAGAGGGTGTGCCACCTGAAAACGACCAAGCCCAACTTGAAGGTGTTGTGCCATTAGATTGATCAGTTAAATTAACTATGCTACTAACACAAATTGCAGTGGGGGTTGCTGTAAAATCAGCATTTGGAATTGCCAAGTCGGATTCCCATAATCCTCTTCCATAAGTTGCTGCCCTTATTTTTCCGACACCGTATTGTAATTCTAATTCATCAACTATCACATTAGGCAGACCTGTGAAAAAAGGTTGCCATGAAGATAAAGAATTGCTGCGGAAATAAACACCTACATCTGTACCTACATATAAACCATCATTAGAATTATTTTGATATACAATACAATTGACAGGCAAATTAGGTAACCCTGTTGAAAAATTTGTCCATGTGCTACCTGCGTTAGTAGAAGCATAGACTTTGTTTCCACTGGAATATCCAGAAAAAGTTACCCAAACTTTTGTCGGGACAGTATTATTTACAGCAATATATGTTATACTAGCTGATGATGTAGGTAGACCTGCCGTTATATTATTCCATGAAGCCCCGCCATTGGTGCTTACAAATAATCTAAAAAATGTTGCAGCATAAATATAATTAGAATCTGAAGGCGCATAAGCCAAAGCCTGAATTTCATTATCCCATGATTGGCTTGTTGGTGGTGGTGGAATCGTGCCAATTTGAGACCAACTCGTTCCTCCGTTTCTACTGCGATATACTTGTTTTTTCCCAACAAGCAAAGTATTGTGATTTATAGGATTCATTATGTAAGGGGTTATCCAAGCTCCACTTGTGTCTACTCCAGTACTATCTGAATTAACAATGATCGTTGAATTATTATTAAAACCATCTGTAGATTTTACAATAGATCCATATTGACATTCTCCATATACAATATTTTCGTTTGTATAATCAATTATGCATTCCATACCATCTCCTCTAACTACTTCAGTCCAATTATTATTTTTTATTTGCATTGTGCCATTATCCTGAAGTCCGGTCAAATTAAAATTAGGATTTGTAGCCGAAGTACCCAATCTATACATCTGAGAAATAATTAATCCATTACTTAAATTTGTCCATGATGTTCCATTATCTGTTGATTTAAAAAACCCTCCATCGTTACCTGAAAAAAATGTAGTTGAACTTCCAGGTAAAAACTCAAGGGCATGGATGTCTACATGAGTACCATCAAGTTGTACCCATGTGACGCCACCATCAGATGAACGGAAATGGGTTAATCCACCAACATAAACATCATTTACATTTGCAGGATTTATTACTATGGATAAATCATACCATCCATAAGCACCAACAATATTAGGGCTATTAGATTGTAGAGTAAAATTATTTCCACTATCAGTAGAACGGTACAATCCATAATAGCTGCTATTATTGGCATCGCTTGCTAATAGATAAACACAATTTGTATCAGCAGGTGTAACTCCAATAACATAACGATTAATAGCTGATGCTGATGGAAGTCCAGATGTAATATTTGTAAAGGTGGTACCTCCGTTTAAGGAAATATAAAATTTTGTAGAATTTGTATTCTCAGTTGCAGCATAAATAATATTTGTATTGCCTGGTTTATAGTTTATATCATAGAAATATCCACTTTGGATTAAGCTCCAGGTTGTACCGGCATTAGTTGTTTTGTATATGCCATGTGTTGTTGCAGCAAATATAATAGTGGGGTTGTTCGGATTCATAAGTAGTTTACAAATCAAATAATATGAACTTACAGGCCAAGAAAGACCTGTTGTATTCCATGTTGCACCTCCATCTGTTGATTTAAGAACACCAATGCTACAGTTATCATTATGATCCTTATCTCCTGTAGCAAGGTACATAACGTTTGTATTAGTTGGGTCAATAAGTAAATCAGAACATCCAATTACAGTTAGCAAGTCAGTATTTGTATTCCATGTAGCTCCTCCATCTGTTGATTTCCATAAACCACCAGAAGCAGCCCCAACCCAAATAATATTAGAGTTTGTGGGATCAAAGCGGATAAAATTTATTCTGCCAATTCCATTAATGTTTGCAGGAATTGTAAAAGGACCTAATGGTGTCCAATTACCAGTAAGTGATTGGGTAGAGCGATTTGATTTTCTATTCAATATTTTATTCGAGTCAAGATATTTTTGAAACTCTTCCCAATTTCTGGAAGGTAGTGAAATATCACCTGTTGGGAAAACTCTTGGTTCCATAAACCACTCCCAGCGTTTATATTGCGAATAGCCAGGACATTTACCTTCATCTTCTCCTTCTTCTTTTGCTCTATCATTTTCTTCTTTTTTAGGTTTTTCTTTTTCTACTGCAAGTTGATCTTTTTCATATTTTTGAAATGCTTTTTGAATTTCATAAAAGTTCGTCAGCTTTGAACTATCAGCAGAACTCTTTATTTGCAGATAGGGAGGCTGCATCCATGGTTGAGCATTTACACTATAACAAAATAGTATAAAAGTAAAAATGAATAAGAATTTTGTGGCGGTTTTCATGTTATGTAATTTTTAAAAATTAGCGTTGCACAATTGTACTTTTTTACTTTTGTAAAAGAATAACTTAAAATTTATCGAACTGTTTTTCATTTAAAGCATTGATTATAACATCAGTTTTTGAAAAAACCTTATCTTTTCACAAATATTACAATGAAAAAAATAATTTGAAATAGTAATAATAGCATCATTAAGTAATGATATATTTTTTATTCTAACGTTGCTAAGAAAAAACTGGCTCATTTGCAGTTTTTGCTTTTATATTGCCATAGAGCACAGAAATGAGCCAGCCAAATGAAATTCTATTCCTTCACAATTTTCTTAAATTCAAATGCCTTTCCATTTTCCAGTTTTATTAAGTAAACACCTGTAGCAAAATTGTTTGTGTTAACGACAGTTTTTTCTAACAAGCTACCGTTAAAAATAATCTGGCCAATTGAATTATAAATTTCAAAGTTTACTCTTTCTTTATTTCCTTCTATCTCAATTATTAATTCGTTTGTTACAGGATTAGGATAGATTTTGATTATTTTATTATTTTCAGCCAGTATAATTCCAATAAGTACAACATTAATATTGTTTGATGTATCTGAACTACAACCCAAAAGTGTAACAACATCATAATAAACACCATCTGTTGTTACAGTGTAATCTTGATTTGTAGCAAGATTTATCAAACCATTTTGATTATACCATTGGTTGCCATTAGTAGCGTCAGAATGTAAAATATTACCATTAAGTGATATTAATGGAGTTGTTGGTATTAATGGTTGTGCATTGATTGTAACACTTGTTCCTTGCGATATGCACCCGGCAGAATTCTTTGCAGTAACAGTGTATGTATTTGAAGCTAAAGGAGTAAATACGCCAGTTGTATTGGTATAATCTGAACCATCAATGCTGTAAGTCATCCCCGGGCCTGTTGGTGCTGTAACTGTGATTGTTCCGGTTGCAACAGTGCAAGTTGGTTGCAGGGTTGCGCTGGCAGTAGGAGCTGAAGGCGTTGGTGGTTGTGCATTAATTGTTACACTTGTTCCTTGCGATATGCACCCGACGGAATTCTTTGCAGTAACAGTGTATGTATTTGAAGCTACAGAAGTAAATACGCCAGTTGCATTGGTATAATCTGAACCATCAATGCTGTAGGTCATCCCCGTGCCAGTTGGTGCTGTAACTGTGATTGTCCCTGTTGCTACTGTGCAAGTTGGTTGCAGGGTTGCGCTTGCAGTAGGAGCTGAAGGCGTTGGTGGTTGTGCATCAATTGTTACACTTGTTCCTTGCGATATGCACCCGGCAGAATTCTTTGCAGTAACAGTGTATGTATTTGAAGCTAAAGGAGTAAATACGCCAGTTGTATTAGTATAATCTGAACCATCAATGCTGTAAGTCATCCCCGGGCCTGTTGGTGCTGTAACTGTGATTGTTCCGGTTGCAACAGTACAAGTTGGTTGCAGGGTTGCGCTTGCAGTAGGAGCTGAAGGCGTTGGTGGTTGTGCATCAATTGTTACACTTGTTCCTTGCGATATGCAACCGGCGGAATTCTTTGCAGTAATAGTGTATGTATTTGAAGCTACAGAAGTAAATACGCCAGTTGTATTGGTATAATCTGAACCATCAATGCTGTAAGTCATCCCCGGGCCTGTTGGTGCTGTAACTGTGATTGTCCCTGTTGCTACTGTGCAGGTTGGTTGTAGAGTCACATTTGCAGTCGGAGCTGTTGGTAATGCGTTTACTGTGAGGGTAACAGTATTTGAAGCCACATTGCTAACACCACTGCAATTTGTAATATAGCATCTGTATTGAGGATTTACGGCTGTGGTAATTCCAGATATATCAATAGTTGATGTAGTTGCGCTTGAATATGATGCGCCTGCTGGAGTTCCATTCGTTGTATTTACCCAAGTACCACTATTATTATACTGCCATTGGTAGGTGTATGGATATGTGCCGTTTGCACTAACAGAAAATGATGCATTTCCTGATGTTACACACATGCTATTGTCTGCTGGTTGGGTTCCTAAAGTAACTGGCACACACGTACTTGAAACTGTTACAGTTACGGTAAAAGTTGCACCAATACAAGAACCGGAAGCAGGTGTCACTATGTAAGTTGCAGTACCTGTTCCTGAAGGAATAGTAAGGCTACCATTTATAATTGTTTGTGGAATTGTTTGTGCACTACCACCAGTTACACCACCTGTATAAGTTGGTGTTGTCCATGTATAAGTTGTTCCCACAGGGACTCCACTTGGGGTTACTGTAAATGTTCCTCCTGTTAAAATTGATATTGTTTGATTAGTAACTATTGGTGTTGGCGGTTGAGCGTTGATAATCACATTAGCTGAAATGACAGAAATACATCCTGCAGCATTTGTAACTGTAAAGTTATAAGTGCCTGCTACGAGGTTTGAAATTGTTGTATTTGTTCCTGATCCGGTAATATTGCCAGGATTTATTATCCAGTTACCTGAAGGTAATCCATTCAATAAAACACTTCCTGTTGACACAGTACAAGTTGGTTGTGTAATTGTCCCAACTGCTGGAGCTGGTGGTGTTACAGGTTGTGTAATTATAACAACATCACCTGATGCCGCTGAAGTACATCCCGCTGCATTAGTTACTGTATAATTATAAATTCCTGATGTAAGGTTATTAATAGTTGTACTTGTTAAAGAACCTGTAATGTTTCCCGGATTTATTGTCCAACTCCCTGAAGGTAATCCATTTAAAACAACACTTCCTGTTGCTAAAACACATGATGGTTGTGTAATATTTCCAGCTATTGGAGCTGTTGGTAGCGCATTTACAGTTAGTGTAACAGCATTTGATGTTGCATTATTACCACCACTACAATTGGTAATATAACATCTATATTGATGATTCCCTGCTGTGGTAATTCCGGTAACATTCATGGTTGCCATAGTTGCATTTGTATATGATGCGCCTAAGGGAATGCCATTTACAACGTTTGCCCATGTGCCGCTATTATTAAATTGCCATTGATATATAAATGGACTTGTTCCGCTTGCGCTTACTGTAAATGATACATTTCCTGATGTTGCACACATACTATTACTTGATGGTTGTGTTCCTATAGTAACTGGCACACATGTACTGGTAACTGTTACAATTACTGTAAAAGTTGCACCAATGCAAGAACCTGACGCAGGTGTTACTATATAAGTTGCAGTACCATTTCCTGAAAGAACAGTAAGGCTCCCACTGATATCTGATTGTGGAATGGTTTGTGCACTACCTCCCGTTACACCACCTGTATAAGTTGGTGTTGTCCATGTATAAGTAGTTCCAACAGGTACTCCACTTGGAGTTATTGAAAATGTTCCACCTGTTAAAATTGATGTTGATTGATTAGTAACACTTGGTGTTGGTGGTTGAGCGTTGATGATCACATTAGCTGATGCTGCTGAAGTGCATCCAGTTGTTCCATCCGTTACAGTGTAGGTAAATGTTCCGGCTGGAATTCCTGTAATTGTTGAACCTGTTCCTGTTCCCATTGAAGTTGTTCCTCCAGGAGTACTTGTCAATGTCCATGTCCCTGTTGCTGGTAAATTATAAAAAAACACACTGCCTGTTGCTAAAGCACAAGTTGGGTGAGTAATTGGTCCGACTGATGGTGCAATTGGTGTTACGGGTTGAGCATTTATAACAACATTTGAGGATGATACTGATGTGCATCCCGATGTTACAGTAAAGGTATATGTACCGGGAGCAAGTCCTGTTATTGTAGTACCTGTTCCTGTTCCGGTAGTAATTATCCCTCCTGGTGTTCTTATTAATGTCCAAGTACCAGTTGAAGGCAAACCATATAAAAATACGCTTCCTGTCGGTTCGGTACAAGTTGGTTGAATAATAGGTCCAACTGAGGGAGCTAATGGCGGTATACATGCTGCTGTGATATTTATAATATAATCTTGCGTAGACCCTGAACCAAATGAAGAACAAGCATCTGTTGCACCATTGGAATTACCTTCAGCTCGACTTCTTATTCTCATTCCGGTTTGACCAGGAATAGCATTTGCAGGAATTGTAATATTTACAGATGCAACTTGGTCTTGAGGAGTGGAAACTGACACTTGAGTCCATTCATAATCATCAAAAACGCCATTTTGATCAAAGTCAATCCAAACCGAAGTTATTGAACTATCTGAAGCACCAGTTGTAACATTGAAAGTGTAACTTAGTGTTTGTTGAAGATTAGCAGTAGTGTTGTTTGCAGCAGGATAAACAGAATAATTATCGAAAGTTAAATTATCACAATAAGTGTTCTGATTATTGAGTGTGGTATTTGAAATTGAGAATGCTGAAATACCTTCAGAGCTACAGTATCCGCCCAATCCAGTATTACAATAACAAAAAGAAAAACTATTCAATGTTATATAAGTAGAGTTTGAAATCCCTGTGCTTGGGCCAGCTGAGCAAGTCACCAAACAGCGATAATAAGTGGAAACTGTTTGTGACGTTGTTAATGTCGCATTGGTAGCTCCTGAGATATCTGTCCATGTATTATTATCAGGAGATGATTGCCATTGATAAGTAATTCCGATTGCAGAAACATCGTTTTGTAAGCTCAAAGTGAAATTTACACCTGAACATGCGGAACTTACAGTAGAGAGTGTATTGCCGGGGTTTGGTGTTCCTGAGCAAGGTATGGCTGCAATAACAGTAAAAGCATAATCTTCTGTTTCCCCATAATTCAACTGATAACATGGATCGGTAGGTGCACTATTATATTCTCCTCTTACACGCATTCTGTGTGTTCCGGGAATAACAGAAACTGGAACCGTAAAGTTGTCAGTAAATGTTAATGCGCCACCCGAATTATCGTTTGCAATAACCCATTCCGAAGTGTCAAAAACACCATCATCATTATAGTCGATCCAAACAGAAAACGCCATTGGATAATTATAGGAAGTAAATGACATAGCAGTATTGGCAAGTTGTGAATTTGATGCACTGATAGAATTACTGAAATCAGAATAAGAAGAACCGGCACAGCCGGTACTGTTATTAAAATCAGATACTCCGCCACTTGTTGTTATATTTGAAATCCACATATAAGTACATGCAGAGATTGATGAAGGGGGTACACATAAACCAGTAGTTGAGGCATTTCCTGTTAACGATGGTGTTAAAAAGCAATCAGAATATTCATAAACTGCATAATAATAGGTTGTCCCTTCTGTTAGTCCTGTTACATTTACAGAAGTCCCAGTTCCATTATAAACCACATAATTTCCTGTTCCAATTTGTGTCCCGTTACCAAAAGTTGTATTAGCAGTATATGTTGTGCCGCTAACAGGATCAGTATCAACAGCACTTCCTGCTCTGGCAACAACCAATACCGATGTGCCATTTCCACGTGTCCAACCTATTGTCATTGAATCATCAGCTAATGTTAGAGGGATAAATGTTGCAGCTTGTAATGTTGGATAAGCTCCTACTTTCAATACAACAGTATCTGAAAGAGTTATACCACAAGCATCAGTAGATGTTAAAACATAATTAGTTGTTGCTGCAGGTGTCGCTATCGGGTTACTAATACCCGCATTGCTTAAACCTGCTGCGGGCGACCATGAAAATGAAGATGTACAGTTATCAATAGACATACCAACTAATTGTACTGAATTTCCTGCCCCACAAATTGTTATATCTTTTCCGGCATATACAAACGAGGAACAACCAAGACTATCGGTTTTTATTACATAAATTTGAGTAGAATTGCCAAAGGCATCAGATCTTCCTACCATTACATATCCTTTATCGAATGAAGCAGTAGCTCCAATCATATTTTCATCGGTCACGTTACCGTACGTTTTATTCCAAACAAGGCTTCCAGAAGTACTTAATTTACCCAAAAATCCTCCACTACCGGATGCTGTTTGTTCTAATGAACAAAATATATCGAAGTGAATTCCACTAAATATATAACCATCTGCAACAGGTATTATTGAATTGCAAGTACTATTATATACACCCGAACTAAAAAAACTACTTGTCCAAATTGTGTTACCATTTAAGTCTGTTTTTATTTCTTTATCACTAGAACCAGATGAACTAAAAAAGCCTCCTAAAATATATCCATCAGAAATTGCCTTAACAGTATACGCTTCATCATTACCAGTACTTCCAAAAGTTTTATGCCAATTTTCATTACCAATACTATCTGTTTTAATAAGATACATATCAAAATTCCCTGATCCAAAACTTTTAGTTGCACCAGCAATAATATATCCATGGTCGTTAGTTTGCTGAACAGAAAATCCTCTATCTTCATACAAACCACCAAAAGTTTTAGTCCATATTACATTTCCGAAATTATTAGTTTTTATCAAATAAACATCATAGTTTCCATTGCCAAAACTATTTGTAGAGCCAACAAGAATAAATCCACCATCACTTGTTAATGATATACCCCAGCCTGATTCATCACCTGAACCACCATAAGCTTTTGTCCAAAGTGTATCACCAAATTTATTTGTTCTAATTAAATACATATCTGTATCATGAGCAACGCTAAAGCTATTAGAAGAACCAATAATAGCAAACCCACTATCAGGGAGTTGGACAATACCTCTGCAATTGTCTTTTCCAGTTTCTCCATAAGTTTTTTCAAATAAAACATTGCCTAAAATATCAGTTTGAATTAAATAAATATCATCATCATGTGCAAGACTGAAGCTATTACTATTACCTATAATAGCAAAACCCCCATTATTAGTTGCAATAATTGCTTGACCATAATCTTGTCCTAAACCCCCATAAGTTTTATGAAAGGTTGATTGAGAGGATGAAGAAACTGACATTGTTATAGCATTTGAGGTAGCAGGATTTCCTGTAGCACAGGAAAGATTAGAAGTTAAAATGCATTTTACAATGTCTCCATCAGTCAATGTTGAGCTTGAAAATGTGGAACTGTTTGACCCTACATTTATATTGTTAACTTTCCATTGGTAGGATAAAGGTAAAATACCTCCGTTAGTAGGATTTGCCGTAAAAACAACATTTGCACCGGAGTAAACTGTTCCTGAAGGATATACTGATATGCTTACACCAACTGGTAAGCTCGAACTTGAAACGTTCATAGCTATCGCATTAGATGTTGCAGGATTACCTGTAGCGCAGGAAAGATTTGAAGTTAATTTACAGGTAATTACATTCCCATTTGCCAATGTTGAACTAGTGAACGTAGAACTGTTTGTTCCAACATTTGAACCGTTAATTTTCCATTGATAGGTAGGCAATGGACCTTCATTTGTAGGATTTGCTGTAAAAGTAACGCTTGTTCCCTGGCATATTGCACCCGATGAATTTGAAGAAATACTTACACCTACAGCTAAGGTAGATCCTGTACTAATTACTATTGCATTAGAAGTGGCAGGGTTACCCTGTGCACAGGAAATATTTGATGTTAAAGTGCATGTAACAATATCTCCATTTGACAATGTTGAACTGGTAAAAGAAGAGCTGTTTGTTCCAACATTAGAACCATTAACTTGCCATTGATAAATTGGAGAAGCTCCTCCATTTGTAGGACTTGCTGTAAAAGTAACACTTGTACCAAGACAAATACCTCCAGATGGGTTTGATGAAATCGATACACTTACAGGCATAGGAGGACACCATTTATAAATACCACCTACAGTTGAACTTGAATTATATCCGCCAAACCAGCCAGTATTGCTATCATAGAATTTAACACAGGTATATTGAACAGAACCGGTATCAATATTTAAAAAACTAGAGCAATCATCAATACTATATGATGAACCTTTTCCTGGATATGAAGAACCCTCATACCAAGTTGACGAAGTTCCCGGGACAAAATCAATATAAGGATTCTTTGTATAAAATCCTGAAGGAGTAATTGTATTCCACGTTAAACCGCCATCAATGGTTTTTTTCATTCCTATGTATATACCATTTGAATAATCAACTCCAGTGACAATTCCAGTATTGGCATCTTTAAAGACTGGAGTAACTGCAGCTGATGTACCAAATCCAGTTTCAGACACAGTCCATGTCAAACCCTTATCTGTAGATTTAAAAATTCTTCCTTTAGTTGTTCCAAACCAGATGGTATTACCTATAGCATCAAACAAATTTGTTATGGCTGTTTCACTTGTATTGGCAATTGGAATATTCCCAACAGGAACTTGTGTCCATGAAGTTCCACCATTTGATGTTGTATAAATAATAAATTGATGACTTGTATTAGGATCACCTACACAAACACCATTATTTGCATCAAAAAAGTAAACAAGATCAAGCCAACTAGTAGAAAAATCGGGAGAATTTGTTATTGACCATGTCGTTCCTCCATTAGTTGTTTTTGCAATGTACCCTCCATTAGACGCAGACCAAGGATACATAGCAGCAAAGCATAACTGATTACTTATTGCATGGAGATTTGCAATTCCACATGTAGTAGAACCGGTGAAAGATATAGTCCCCGGCGTCCATGTATTACCGCCATTTATTGTTTTTGTGAATTCTTGTACAGAGGAAGAATTTGTTCCATCAATCGCAGAAGCCCAAGCAATATTTGAATTTACTATACTTATACTGCGAATTTCTCTATTTGCAGTTGAAAATCCTGTAGATTGTGCAATCCATTGTGCTTTTACACCAAATGCTTCAAAGAGCATAATTAAAACAATAAGTAATTTTTTCATATTTTTTAGATTTGATTTATTATTAAAATTCGTTATAAAATTGAAAAATTAGTATAAAACAAAAATAATAATTTTATAACATGAAAATTAAATTAATAGAAATATATTTTAGTTTTAACGGAAGTTTACTAAAGAAAAATTGTTAGCAAAGTCAAAAAAACATATACTTTTACAAGTTCTGCTCTTAGAGTTTTCTTTAGCTTCCAGATAATGTGCTTATCTTGATGTAGTTTTATTCCTTTACAAACGTATTAAATTTCACTCCTTTTTTCGTTTTCATTTCCACAATATATACACCGCATGGAAATGCAGAGATATTAATAATAGTTTTATTGCTACTTGCAGTAAAGGTTTTTATTAGCTGACCTTGAATATTTGAAATTTCTATTACTGATTGCAGAGGACATTCTATTGTAAGGTTATCTGTTGCAGGATTTGGATAAACTTTAAAAAAATCTATTACATCCTTAGAATTAATTCCGGTAATTGATGCAACTGTTGTTATAGCATCCGGACTTGACGGGGCAGGTTCAATGTTCCCTGCACTATCAGTAGCAATGCTAAAGTATCTATATGTCGAATCTAACTGGCCATGAAATAATTCAGAGGCAGCAACAGTATTAATTAACCAGGGTTTATAGTTACCACCATTTGTAGAATAATAAATAGTATAATTTTTCACACCAGAACCAATATCAGTTCCCGACCATGAAACCACAAAAGTTGTATCAGACTGCAATGGAACAAGAGAGTTAACATGACTTTGTGGTGGTATTCTATCAACTGTATTGCTCCAAGTATTTGTTGGAATTGGAGAATTATTATCGAAAATGATTGTCGCTTTATTTTTAAACTGTGCATTCTGAGGCAAAGTATTCAATGTTTTTACGGAGAAAAACACAGCACCATCACCTTCGGGTGAGTTAACATTAGGATGCAAAAACCCTTTCAAAGGATTGGTTATAGGTTGTAAAGTTAACGGATCAAGAGATATAAAATTCCATGTGGCTATACCAGTTTGCTCATTAAACAAAGCAGTTATACGCACTACAACATCTACAGGCAAAGGTATATAATGGTCAACTGCAAAGGATTTTTGACCTGGTGCAATTACTATGACTGTATCTACTACTGAAATGAAGCCAAATTCGAAAGTTGAGAAATCAAAGTTATTCGCTTTTAACGAATCTATTACGGTAACAGTTTGAACAGGTGCCGTTGCAGAGTCAGCATTTTCAAAAAGGATTTGATAAGGTATAGCTTGGTCTATCTTATAATAAGATTGAGTACCAGATCCTTTAGGACCAACTTTTTCATTTGGATCTATTGAGGTAACTGAATTTATATTTGTTTGATTTTTGGAATTTGGCGGAAATAGTGGAGAACAAGACTGATAAATATCATTAATACCTGTCGTTAAATTAGTCATATTATGTAATATTTTGATTCCTGATGAAACAAAATGAGCACCACTTAGATCAAACAAACAATCAACGGTTGTTTGTAATATGCTTCGACTTAAATCAATAAGCATTCCATCTGTGCTATTTGTTTGTGCATAGGATATGGCTGGATCTATAAGTGTCCGTAAAGTGCTATAAGCACAACTGGCACCGGGAGGAAGAGGAATATATCCAAATATAAATGAGGCTACATCATCAACGCATGCCCCCACTCCAGGATTAAGAGGCGAGGCATAAAAACGATTTGAAGCCCATGAATATAATTTTATATTTCCTGTAATAGAGGATTTAAGCTTGAAGTTAATTGTTCCGTTACTACCAGGAGGAATATTAGCGACAAGAAAACTTACGAGACTGTCATTCCCGATTGGCTGACCATCTAAAGAATCAATAGGGATAGCACCGGGCAGTGTATCCATTGCAAGCTGGGCAGGAAAACTGTATTTTGGAGAGAGAATCTCAATTTTAGCGGTATTAGGAAAAACAAGCCAAACAGGAACACCCTTTGCATTAACGTTTCCATTATTCGTGTAAGAAATCGAAAAGTTTTGCCAAGTATTTGTTCTTACCGTTGTTGACCCCAAAATTTGAGTAGTAATAACAGGTATAACGCCTGCTACAATAGAAAATGCATTTGTTAAAACCATAGTGGTATCTCCAACTATTTCTACTACTACATTCCATGCTCCAATAGCTTTGCCTGCAAGATTTACAGTGCCTCTAATTCTTGTGTGGTTTAGATTCTGAGTTAGAGAGTCAGCAAAAACTATGTCGGATTCACCTGTTTTAGTGAAGCGAAGAATAACGTTTCCAGGAAAAATACCATATGCGTTTACAGTAACTTCGCCAATGTTTCCACCAGAATTTGGGCTAATAAAATCCAATTGAGCAATTTGACCTGGACAAGGGCCGAACGTTATTCCTGTATTATTTCCCCCATCAGCACTTCCAACACTGGCATATACTGAAGCACCTCCTGTAACTGTTAAATCCTTTAAAGTAACATATTCTAAACAGACCGTTCCTGAAGTCTTACTTATTGTTGCTTTAGTTCCAGAGTTAGATGAATTAATCGTAATAATATTCCCTTGAGTCCCACTTGCATTAAAACTACCATTAATTGTTTGAGTATTGTTATAACCCAAATTATAAGTTTTCCCTGGTAAAAAGTAAAGATTATTAAAAGTATTGTTTCCTGAAATAGTGCCGTTTCCTGCAAAAGAGACATCAACATTAAAGACACCATTGTTGCCATTTATTGTTCCGTTATCTGCAAATGATACTTTATTGAAAGTGCTATTATAACTATACACATAACCGCTTCCATTAAAGGTTACGTTATTAAAAGTATTTCCACCGTCATTAATACTTCCTGAATTATTGCTACCGTTGTTAAAAATAAGGTTGTAGTAGGATTGCGAACCACCAGAGAAAGCAACGGTACTTGCATAAGTAAAAGTAATAGAAGAAATTCCCGTGCTAACTGCAAAATTTGTTGGATAACAATACCACGAAGAACCATAATTATTATTATATCCTGTGATTGTAACAACTGAATTACCCAAAATCAGACTACGAACATTGTTTGTCGTAGACATAAAGAAG
>Ga0114951_10002303_pt1 | contig 21741 bp, 16 predicted proteins | sample AM7aDNAmetaG_FD_88677 | JGI IMG/M metagenome (GOLD analysis project Ga0114951, IMG submission 88677) | Freshwater microbial communities from Finland to study Microbial Dark Matter (Phase II) - AM7a DNA metaG | ecosystem: Environmental > Aquatic > Freshwater > Lake | place: Finland: Lake Alinen... | reverse complement strand
CGATCATTCAGGTCATTCCATTCTGCAGGATCCCTGTATTTTTCTACCAATCTCCATTGCTGACGAACTATAAAACTCTCCTGGTTTAATGAAGCTGTCTGGTCAATTAGTAAGTTGAAAAATGCATCACTGTATTCCTTAAGCTCCTTTTCTGATTCGGGTTTTAAAATAATTGCAAGTTTTAACCTTGCCTCAAATATCCGCCTGCTAAGACTCTTTGTCTCTTTCAGCTCAACTCCTTGAGGATTTATGCCAAAGTATTCGAAATTCCCGCAGAAATCGAAGATCAGGAATTCTGATTTATCAATTCCTGGGGCAAACAAATTTAGGCTTAAGCGGGTTCCCCGGCCAATCATCTGCCAGAACTTAATCGCTGATCTTACTGGTTTAAAGAATACCAGGTTCACGATCTCCGGGATGTCTATCCCGGTATCTAGCATATCCACTGAAACTGCTATTTGGGGTAAATCCCCGGGATCAGAAAACTTCATCAGTAAGTCATAGGCAAATTCTTCATAATTGTCGATAACCCTCAAGAAGTGACCTTTGTACTGTGGATATTGAATATTAAACCGCGCTTCGATAAATTGAGCATGCTTATGACTCCTGGCGAAGATTATAGTTTTACCTAAAGTGTCTCCTCCATTGATCTTAATTCCATTCTCCATCAGACCCCCGATCACCTTATCGACCGTATCGATATTAAACAGCCATTCATTTAGCGCTGTGGCATCAATCTCATCCGGAAATTCACCGGTTATCGGATCGGCAAACTCTTCCTCAAATTTTCTTTTCTCCTCTTCACTTAATTCTGCATATTTTATCCCTTGCCGTTGAAACTTTGTCGTTACAGTTGGAGCTTTATAATCCACAAGGAATTTGTCATCCACACCTTGTTTCAATTCATAGGCATAAGTCGGATTATGCGGTTCCAAACCGAATAATTCATAGGTGTCACGATCTCCCTGGGAGGAGGGGGTAGCAGTAAGACCGATCTTCAGGGCATCAAAGTACTTGAAAATAACCTTATACTTATTGTATACACTGCGGTGTATCTCGTCAAAAATGACGGTATCAAAATGACCGATTCCATAAAATCGCAAATCGCCCTGGAATTCGCCGTCAATTTTGTTGATCAGTGTCTGGTATGTTGAAAAAACAACCCGGGCGCTGTCATCTTCCTTTTCTTTGGTCAGATTGATGGCGGGTAAATGGGGGAGGTGCTTGTTAAATGCGTCTTTTGCCTGTCTCACCAATGCGTTCCGGTCGGCCAGGAACAGGGTTCTTTTATTCCAGCCGGCTTTATTCATCAAATCGATTAATGCAGCCGCGGTTCGTGTTTTTCCGGTGCCAGTTGCCATAACCAACAACACTTCCCGGGTTCCCTTTTCAAAGACTTCTGTACATGCCTTGATGGCTTCCAACTGGTAGTACCTGTCAGTTATTTCATGATTGACCTTTTCATTCCGGAGGTCCTTTTTGTTGTTCCTTCGGTTTATGATTGCCTGAAGTTCATCCTTTGTGTGAAAACCGAATATTCCGCGTGAAGGGTAGTTCAGGTCATCCCAAAACCAGGTTTCAAAACCATTGGAATAATAGATCAATGGACGGCGACGATACTCTTTTTCCAGGCAGTTTGCATATAGCATCGCCTGATGTTGACCTTTCTTGGCATCAACCATCGTTCTTTTCGCTTCGACAACAGCAAGCGGTTTCCCGTCATCCCCCCACAAAACATAATCAACATAACCATCTCCGGTGCTTCCGTCCACACGAGGCATTCCCGTTACAGGAAATTCAGGTACATTCGGACCGGTTGGATCCCATCCGGCTTCTTTCAACAGGATATTGATATAGAGTTTCCGGGTGAGGTCTTCATTCGGATCAACAGGGGGAGGAACAAACCGGCTGTTTTTCTCTTTTATAGCTTTTACTTCGTCCAGTTCTTCCTGAAGTTTTTTAACAAGAGTTTGTGTATCGAGATACGACTTCTCAAGCTCAAGTAAATCAACACGTGGTTTTTCCTGCGGCTTTTCCCTGGGTATGAGTGACTCATCGAAGGCTTTTATTTCCGGCTTTGTTTCACTGTAGAGTGAAACAACCCAGGAAATAAAACCATGAAGAAGCCTGAGACTGTCAAGCGCTTCTTGCTGGGATACTTTAGCATTTACATGAACAGCCTGGTTCCCGATTTTCCGGACCAGATTGATCCGCATGATCTGATTCTGACCTATAAGATTCTTAAAGGGTTCATGATAGATAAGGGAACTGAGAGTGGAATCATATGGGGATCCAAGTTCTTCATCGTTTTCATAGATCCAACGAACCCATTCTTCCAGGCTTTTCCGGCATAGCATAGCAGTGTATAGCGGAGCCCGGTAAACATTCCGTTCAGCCTCAATAGCATTTAATGCTAATGGTTGCCATTGGTGCACCAGAAATGAGAAGTTGCTGGTCATTTTCTGTTAATTTAATCCGCCCTGAAACGCTTGTACCAAAAGAGATTGAAAAAGATTTTCTGAATGTTCAATGGTTGTTATTTTTTTAATTGTATTAATATTTTTAATTTGATTCACAAATTTAATCTGTTCATCCATCTTGGGTAGTGGAATATCAAAATCTCGTATTTCAATTAAATGAAGATCGGGAACTCCTGCACCTCTAATCCTTCGATCAGCTTGTTTTATTACAAAATCAGAATTTAGAACAAAATGTAAATATTCTGGAAGTACGAATTTTTGTGATGGCTTAATTAATGCAAGGCTAACAAAAATGCTAAATTCTCTATCAGTATCGACCAAAGCTGCTCGGCCATAAGTTGCACCGACTTTTGTGTATAGGATGTCATTCTTTTGAGGATGACAACGCTTAATAAATCCTTGATGATCTTGCAAAGAAATGTATTTAACCTCACTAAAATCAAGATATTTTTTCGTGGCATTTTTTACTGATAAAAATGGAATGCCTTCGGCTTTATATATGGGTTTTGCATGAACTCCGTCCGTAATTTTTGTACAAATTTTATTCAGTTTTATCACATTTTGATACCCACCAAACATATCAATAAAGATAGCCTGTGCCAGTTCATCATACTTTTTAATGAGTGCCTGATCTTTACGGCGCAGGGCATGGGCTTTGTCGAGGATTTCGGCAATACGTTTCTGAGTGGGGATCGGAGGAAGAGGGATATCTAGGTCTTTCAAGGATGTTCCATTGACATGGGGTATCGTGGCACCAGTCCTTTGGGACTTTATAAAATTAAATTTTGAATCTAAAAACCAGAATAAAAACATCGAATCGATATCCTTAGTTATTGGGCTTAGCCTTGCTAAGGTGCTACCAATAACACCTTGGAGGCTAGCCCCCACCTTGCCAGCATTAGCCCCATCCCATGCAAGTATTACATCATTGTCATTTACAATAATTCCATCTTCATTAGTATATTTTTTTTCATTTCCACCATGTAAATCCTCAATATTAATATAGCGGAATTTGGCCTGTTCTAACGGTACTTCTGTGTGTTTTTTTCCTTTTGAGATTTTTACCAACTTACCAAGTTTCACCATTTCCCATTTCATATTCAGGCGTTTTGAATCAATCATAGTTTTCTTCTTTAAATCTCTTCAGTTCTGCCTTTACCTCCTTAACCAATTGTTTTTCGCTGGGAAGGTACAGCTGATATTGGCTGGCCAGGATTGTCTTATTTGATTCCGGCAAGGAATATTTCACAACGGCATTGTTTTTATCGGCACAAAGCAATATCCCGATGCAGGGATTTTCGTCCGATAATTTTTGATTACGGTCGTAATAATTGACGTACATCTGCAATTGCCCTAAATCCTGGTGTGATAGTTTATGGGTTTTTATCTCAATAATGACAAAGCAACGAAGAATCCGGTTATAGAAGACCAGGTCAATGAAAAAGTCATCGCCATCCAAGTGAATTCGTTGTTGCCTTGCCACAAATGTAAATCCATTACCTATTTCGAGTAAAAACTCCTGCAAATGCGTGATGATGGCTTGTTCGAGATCTTTTTCGTAGTATGCAGCCTCGCGTTTAAGGCCTAAAAATTCAAGCACCATAGGGTCTTTAATGATTTCCGTGGGATGTTCAGGTATCTTTTCTCCCCTCGCAACGGCCAGAACGCTTTCTTTATCATTGCTTATCAAAAGCCTTTCATACAATTGACTGTTGATCTGTCTCTCCAACTGACGGGCCGTCCAATTGTTTCGGGTGGCCTCAGCGATATAGTAATCTCGTTTATCCTTATCATCCAACCGGATCAGGAAGCGATATTGTGTCCAGTTCAATTGCGAATGCAGTGCGTTCGCAATTGGAAAAATGCGGTAAAACTGCCGACACAACTCCAATTGCCTGACTGAAAAGCCGCTGCCAAATTCAGGTTCAAGTTCCAATGCCAGGTTCTTGATAATAAACTCTCCGTAGGTGGCCCTTTCCTGTCCGTGCTGTTCTTCTTCAAAAATCGTTTTACCGATGTGCCAGTACATAACTACCCGTTGAAAATCAACAGACCGGACAGCGTTATCCCGGGCCTGGAAAATAATTTCCTTGATTTGATGTATAAACTCTTTGCGTATCAGCATTGATTCAGGTTGTTTTTAATAATTCACTCAGCTCTTTCATCAAATCACTTCTTTCTTGATCTAAGGCTTTAATCTGCTCAATAATTACCTGAGGCTTTTCATAGTTCTTTTCTTCATAAACGACCTCCTTGTACCGGTTGATGCTGAGGTCATATTTGTTGTCATGTATTTCCCTGACCGGAACAAAAAAGGATCTATCTGTTCTTAGCCGGGAGGATTCATCTTTCAATTTACCGAACCGGGTAACAATATCGGGAAGGTCGCTTTTTTCTATAGGTTGGCGTTTATCATCGAGGCTATAACCATCCGCATGCATATCGTAAAACCATACCTTGTCGGTTCCACCGCTATTGGTTTTCGTGAACAGCAACACAGCAGTGCTCACCCCGGCATAGGGTTTGAATACGCCACTCGGCATGGAAATGACCGCCTGTAATTTCTGGTGATCAATAAGTTCCTGTCTGATTTTGAGGTGTGCTTTGCTACCTCCAAACAATACTCCATCCGGTACAATTACAGCACACCGGCCGCCCAGTTTCAACCCTTTGATCATCAATCCCAGGAATAGTAGTTCCGTTTTCTTGGAATCGACAATCCGGATGATTTTTGGATCCACAGCTTCTCGGTCGAGGCTTCCTTTAAATGGCGGGTTAGCAAGTATCAGCGTAGCCTGCTCATCAAAGCCTGTATTGGCTTCACTCAGGGAATCCACGTCTGTGAGATTCGGATTTTCAATGCCATGGAGAATCATGTTCATGGCGCCGATACGGATCATGGTCGGGTCGAACTCCATCCCCATGAACATCTTCTCCTGGAAATGTTTCTTTATATCGTCTTTGAAAAGTTCCTGTTCGAAATGCTCGCGGATATACTCACCAGCCACCATGAGGAATCCGCAAGTGCCTGCAGCGGGATCGCAGATGATATCTTCCGGTGTAGGTTTTACAAGATCCACCATCATTCGGATAATGTGCCTCGGGGTACGGAATTGACCGTTATCACCGGAGGTTGCAATTTTGCTTAACAGGTATTCATATACATCCCCCTTTGTATCACGGTCCACCATGTCGATGTTGCTGAGCATCTCAACAACCTGGGCCAGCAACCTGGGCGTAGGTATCATGAATGTAGCCCCCTTCATAAATTTCGCAAAGGCCGCATTCCCATTTCCCAAGCTCAGCATGAAATCAAAAACCCCATTTTCCTTCTTGAAGAGTTTGAACATGATCTCGGGGTCAGCATTCTTAAACCGGCTCCAGCGAAGTTCATCCTGACCTGAATGATATATCGGATTCTCAACCGGCTTTTTCAGAAAGCTGGCCTTTTGTTCCTTTTGAGTATGAATTTCATCAAGCCGCTTGATAAACAGCAGGTAGGTCATCTGTTCAATGACGGTCAGTGGGTTGGATAGACCTCCTGTCCAGAAGGCATTCCATACTTTGTCGATTTGGGAGCGGAGGTCGCCGGTTATCATGTATTAATCTTTAATGGTTTGATTGATTGGTTCATATTCCAAAATTAGCCTTCGCATAGTCTTTGCACCAAACAAGTATTTCTGCCAATCCAAACAAAGTTGCTTTGTAGGCATTAATAGTGACTTCATCATTATAGGAATGAGATAGCATACTTGAATTGTGTTTTACCATTTCCATCGTTCGACTTACATGCTGAGGTAAAACGGAAATTACAGCCTGTATGATAGCGCCACCATTCTGCAAATTAACTGGAAGACCGGAAAGGTATCTATAAGACCATTCTAAATTTGGTCTTCCGTCTGGCTTTATACACGAATTAGGTAACAACCCTCTTGAATTTGTCCAAAGTAAAACATCCTCAAACAACTCTCTTAAGGTATTGAAGTCATTCTGCTGGAATACTCCATCCTCTGCTATTTTAAACAATTGATAAAGTGTAGCTCCTTTTGTTTCAGCAAGTAAACCTACCCTAAATGCATCAAATGCTTCTGGATTTTGTCTTCTTATTCGAAACTCATCTGAGTTATCCACATAGTTCTTGATTTTCTTAAAAAGACGATCCTTATCTTCTGTGGTCTTTAGGAAAATATCTTCATCCTTAAAATATTTTTTGATTTGATCATACTCTTTATCATCACCCGTAAGAATCATTCTTGGGAACTTCGCAAAGTTTTGATCAAGATATGTTATTGCACTCGTGATAAAACTTGGGTCTTCAATTTCCTGATCTTCAGTATGCAGGCATTTAATGTCTAGAATCACGCAAGCAATTTTATGCTGCACTGCTGGCATCAGTTCCTTTAATCCAGCGAGACTTCTTTTAAAATAAAGAGCATATCCCCTTGCAGTACAGTCTACAGTGAAAGCCTCAATAAAATCTCTACGGTCGTCAATCAATAATATACTATTCGTCATAATTAGATTTTTGGGTTATAGGTAATTCAATAGTTAAAGCAAATCCTTTTTTTAATTTCTCATTGATTAGTAAAGTTCCTCCATGTGTTTCAACAATTCGTTTGATGTAGTAACCACCAATACCGGAGCCATTACTATTCTGACTTTTTTGAAAAGGTGAAACGAATTGATCTAATGTTAGGTTAAAATCTTTACCATTATTGGAGTATTCAATAGTAACCACTGGTGCTTGCTTATTACGTCGGATCTGAAATTTAATAAGTTGGCTAGAGTTTGATTCATTAAACGCATGCGTCTGAGCATTATGAATTAATTGATCAATTAGCTCTCCCATTGACTCTTTATTAAACTCAACAGGGCATTCTTCGCCTGTAACTTCAACTTTAAATTTCAATTGCTTATTTATAAGGAATGCATTAACATGATTTTGGATAAACGCCTTAACTTCGGTTTCCTGAAAATCATCCTTGCCAAGATTGAAACCCATCACTTTATTTACGTACGTAAGTTTATCGTTGATATCCTTTGAATCTATCAATAATTTATTACAAATCTCTTGTAGGGAATGATTAGATGGTTTATTTGGAGCTATCCCAATAGCTAATAATTCCGGATCGCTAAAATCAGGAGCATCTTTAAACTCCGCGAAGTGCTCAAGCTTATTTTTCTCTACAATCCGTAGAATCGATTCAACCTGGCTATTTAGACTGAGGAATGTTGGTCTTAATTGGTGAACAAGGACCCTTACAATATCACTTTCTTTATCAGCTACTTCTTTTTCATAACCTAACATCTTTAAACGCTCCTCGATTTTTTCCCTTTCTAACTGGATTAGGTTAGCACGTTGAGTAGCAACAAGTTTATTCTGTTCAATTAAGTCAACAATTGGGATGACCAGCTTATAAAGATTGGAAATTGAAATATGCGGTATTGTTGCTCCGACCTGTGAGTTAATTAATTGTTGTTGAACATATGGTGAGTAAAATTGATAATATAAATACTCGACTGATATTTGTGAATTGACGTTTGGCACCAGAGCATAAACACCTCTATGAATGGCGATAGGCTTTTCAAAATCCGCTGGATCAAAAATTGTCGGTTTCGGATTGTCACCAATTCTGGCGATCAAGAGACACTTCTCTCGCAAAATTGACCTCTCTATACTTCCTTCCCACGCAACAAAACTAACAACATCTTCATTAGCTATTTTCAGGTCAAGAATATCCTTCTTAAGATTCTCAGCTTTAATGATTTGGATTCTGGAATCATCCCATAAAATTCTGGCGTCCTCTTCGAACTGTTCAGGCACGTTTTTGGAAGATGTGCCACTTTGTATTTTTACAAGGGAATCTAATTGTTGTGCATTACCCTCTTCAAGTAATCGACCGGTCTCTCGGTAAATTTCGTTGTACTGATCAACTGATAGGAGATATTCATTTCTGCGAATAGCGGATATAGGCATAACGGTGCTAATCCGTGTGTCTGAATCACTCCATTTGTAGGCTTTTATGATGTCATCTATACTCGATTCTCTAACTATTTCGTCAGGTTGGGTGAAGCTTCTTGCACCATTTATGAACTTAATCTGATTGGTACCACGAGAACTAAGACACAGAATGGAAACTTTAACAGATGTATATGGGCTTAATGCATTTGCTGGCAAACTAATCACTGCTTCCAGTAGCCCATTATCAATAATGAATTGTCTAGTGATCTCATCGTACCCTTTCTTAAAAAGAAATCCCTCGGGAACTGTAAGAAATGCTTTACCTCCAGCTCTAAGTTTGCTTAGAGCGTATAGAACCAGTGCCGCAGTTCCGCTCTTTCGCGTTGGGGCAGGAAGACCTAATTGATGAATGAAAGAAAAGTCAATAGAATCATTTATTCTTGAAATCAACGGTAAGTCACTGATGATTAAATCAAACTTTTGATCAAAGGGATCAGAAAGGCAGTCTGCATTTCTATAGTTAAAATCTCGAATCCCATTTAGAATCAGATTGAGTGAACCCAATGATGACACTCTTGTATTAAGGTCCGAAGCGAAATAATGGATAGAACCATTTCTGGTTTGCTTATTGATCTCAGTGAAGATACCACCAAGCCCGGCACATGGATCATAAACTTTAGAGACCTCTTCTAAGTCTACCAAGTTACCAAACAACTCAGCTATGGGCTGGGGGGTGAAGTAATATCCATCCTTACTGTCATTAAATGATTTTTGTATGAGGTACTCGAAAATTCTTCCAAATTTGCGATCCTCAAGTCTGCTCGTTTCGAAATGGCTAAGAACATTTATGATTTCGAAAATGTCATTCTCATCTAGAGTCCTAATTAATTCTACCTGTTGGTAGAAAAAGTCACGCATTTGAGGGAATTCCGTTTCTAAGTATTTTACTCCATACTTGAGGTCATCGAGAAGAGACGCAGACCCCGAGTGAGCAAAATTATTTCTTAGGAAATTGATTCTTCCTTGGGGTGGAAGTTGGTGTTCTTCCCCCAATTCTGATAAATCTGATATCCTCTTATAAAATAAGAGGAAGACCACCAGTGCCCCTTTGTCACCTCGCGAAAGATCTCTCAGCAAATTCTGCAGGTACTTATGACTTCGCAAGATTTCACTCCAAGAGGAGTTCTGTGCTAGAATAATTTCGCCTTGGATGTAATCAAATTCTTGAGGATGTTGGGAAATCCGAGCGGTAACTTGACTACGGGATAGCGGGGCTTTATCCCTTCTGAAGTATAAGCCCCGAGAATTTATTATTTCAGCTACCTCCCGTGCGGTCAATGGCCGATCTGCTTCAATTAGTGTCTGATAAATTGCTTCTTTTAGGGTCATCGCTGAAAGATTCACAAACGGTCAATAATATTCTATGTAAAATTATCAAAAGTCTCAATTAAAAACAGTAGTAGAAGATAATTTCCTTACATCTTCCTTCGCTCTAATATATACTGGATATTGTGTGGCAATCTCAAAATGATTCAGGTCGTCATTGATCATCTTCATCAGTCTTCTTCTGCCAATTTCCTCAATCACCTCAAGCTTAAACTCGTAATTAGACTTAGGCAAAGAAAGTTTTAGTATTACAACAATAAATTCAAGTGAAAAAAGTAATAATGTCACTGTTATATAGACAAGACACATCCAGCCATTTGAGCAAACAAGATCTGCCAAAGCTTTTATCCTGGCCAATAATGCATGCTTCTGAAAGCTCGCTTCAATATTACGAATTGTTTCTGTCTTCTGACCTTCAATTCTCCGTTGGAGCAGGTGAAGGTCTGTTTTTGCTTTCAGATAGTCTTTTTCGTTAAGGGATGCAATATTTATTTTTAAGCGGGTTATCTCATGAACACCTCTTGCACCACTACCACCGCTACCATCTGCTTCTTTGCTGGCTTTATCGAGTGATTCTTCCCATATAGCATGTTTTGATGCTTCTATGGATTGGAGTCCACAGAGTGCCAACTTGTTATCACTGATTACTTTTCCCACCCCTTTTTGAACCATTTCTTTCTTCGCAATATCCATCTGTTGATCGATATCCTGTTTGAATATTACCTCATCAAGAGCCAGGGAACCTAATATAGCGATTAAAAAACCAAGACAAACCCGGAAAACCATGACAGTTTTACTTCCATTTGACATAATGATGCTCCGTTCTACCATAAATATAATCAATCCCGCTACCAGGGCTGCTACAACTGCAGATCCCTGTGATTCCTGCATAACTCCGGAAACCATTAAGTATATGTTGATGAACCACATCGTAACCGGTAACAACAGAATACTGACGAGGGTATTCACCTTTTTCCTGCTGGCAGGGGTATCGGATTTCAGCATTTTGTAATCATCGCCTGTAATCAAACATGAGAATTTTAACATGGCTATATGGTTTTAGTTAAACAATCCTGTACTTGATGCAAGAAGCCGCTCTTCGTTATAGCGTTCCACTCCACGGAGGAAGCCATCCCGATAATCGTGAACAGTTTTCATAACCCAGCCCTCATCACTGGCTGAGAGTTCTTTTTCCTTCTCCAATCGGTCAACCATGGCGCTATGGTCCTGTTCTACAGATTCAATCTGGCGTACCATCCGTTCCGAGAGACCCTCAACCTCGATAGCATGGTTTTTCAGCTCAAGGATATTCCTCCGACGCTGATCAATGACGAGATCAACCTGAAGCCGGAATTCGGCCTTGATGCTTTTGATTCGGTTATTAAGCATTTCAACGTTATGGTAGTTGTAACCATCCTGAAACCCCTTTCCATAATGATCCCTCTCCAGGAATGACTGGATATTAACACCGGAAGACTGTTCCTTCTCCTGTCCGATTGTGGGAGCATTATTGTCGACAAATAAGTCTTCCATGACATTGGGGATATCAACTGCAGCTGCAGTAGTAGTTTTTCCTGCATTATTTGTAGGCATATTCAATTTCTTTTCACTGCTGAAGATTGATGTAAACCAGTTCATGGGATCAGTATTAAAGGGTTAAACATTAAAAACAGGAACTTTAAAGAAAGCATGACCGGCCTTGTGGCAATCTAGGCATAATGTGACCAGGCATTTATCTTTGTAGTCCCAGGGCTTCTTATAATCACCTGTATTTGAAAACTTATGATATTGACGGTGGTGGACCTGGAGGCTATTGACCGAACCGCAGTTCAAGCAGCGATGACGATCTCTTTTGAGAATTGTTTCTCTTCTAACCTGCCATTCAGGTCTTTGTAATAAAACCCCGTATTCTTCTTTCTGTTGTTGTCTGTTTTTTGTTTCCATGGTAGTTGATCTGTTACCGGACAAATGTCCAAACGATCTGTTCACTCTATCTGAACTTATTTCTTTTTCTCTTATTTGTTGTTTTTTGTCCATGCAGCAAAGAAAAAGTATATTTGTTCAGTCAATCTGAACGAATATGTCAGTTAATAAAAAAGCATTAACCAGATACCTTGTATACGACAACCTGCTAAGGAATAAGGGAAGGAAATATACTTGGAAGGACCTTGTCAGCGCTGCCAACGAAGCACTGCAAGAGGAAGGCTTACTAGGGATCGGTAAAACTCAGTTTTATGCAGATATTCAATTCATGCAATGCTGCGAATGGAAAGCTCCGATTGAGACCGAAGCTGATCCAATGGATAAAAGATTGAAATATTTCTACTACGCCAACCCGGATTATTCCATTTCAAATCAACCGTTAAGTGAAACAGAGTCGAGTCATTTAAAATCAGCGGTTATGGTATTATCTCGGTTTAAGGGTATGCCTCAATTTGAATGGGTTTATGAAATTATTCCAGCGATTGAATCAAAACTTGGGCTTGTAAAAACCGAAAAGGAAGTAATTTCTTTTGATAGTAATATCGATTATGAAGGATTGATCAACATTACACCATTATTTGATGCAATAATCAACAGGAGGGTCCTACTGATTGATTATCAGGATTTCAGAAGTCCTGTTCCTTATGAAATAAAATTTCATCCTTACTATTTAAAACAATACAACAACAGGTGGTTTGTCCTTGGTCTCAACCCTAAAAGAAAGAGTACGATTCAAAACCTTGCGCTGGACAGAATTAAAGAAATACAAGAAATACGGGATGATTATATCTCCTCGGACATAGACTGGGAGGACTATTTTTCAGATTTCATCGGAGTTACAAAAATGGATGCAAAACCACAGGAAATCAGGATATTGATAATGGATGATCAGCAAGCTGCCTATATCAGAACCAAACCTCTGCATCAATCACAGAAACCTTTGAGAAAAGTTGAAGGTGGATACGAAACCAGTATCAAAGTGATCCCGAATTATGAATTAGAGAAACTGATCCTGTCTTTTGGAGAAAGGATTAAAGTTCTTTCACCTCAAGCATTCAGAGAAAGGTTAGGAGAGAAAATCAAAGCGTCGGCCTTATTGTATTGATTTCGGCATTTTTCTCTTTTTTCAGCCTTTTTTATGATCATAAAGGCATTCCGGGTTTCGACGGAACGCTCATTTATTTAATTAACCAATGGTCAGAAGGTAATTTTGTTTTCAACATCGACGATGCTTGCATCGAATGATGACTTAAAGAAAACAATTATATTCTTGATAATTCAAGAACCTTTGTGGCACAAAAAAATTTTTCTACTCTTGGCTGGATGCAATATTTATCGTATTGATTGCCTTCCATCCCCACTCACCTTTTTTCTTATTGAAACTCACTAGAGCCTCACCTTTGATAATCTGTCCGTTTTTTAGATTATCCTTTTTTATTAGTTCTGGTGCCACAAAAATTAATTCAACAAAACCGAAAAATTGACCCTCCTTGATTCTTAATTCTCCTTTAAAGGATTTCATAACATCTATACCAGGTTGTTCATTGGTGGTTTTCATTGAAATCACCCTATAATGAGTATCAGTACCAGTTCCTTCTAATCTTACAAGTAAACGGTCACCAACTTCAACTTTTTTTAAGTACCGATCGTATCTGAAAAAACCTGTCTTCTCTTTATTTATTATAAAAGAAAGTACCTTCTTATCCTGGTTCACAAACTCAACAACTGCAAGTTCTTCAGGAAAATCCTGAAATAGTATTTCTTCTGCTTTTGCAAAATATAACTTATAGAATTCGATATTTGAGTTTCTTTCAGTAGCCTGAAGATACCATTCTGCTGAAATCCATTGTGCCACTATATGTGGTATCGGCCATTTATTATTTTGCCTGATTTTTAAAATTTCTAATATTTCCGTTTTAGCTTCTGAAAACAGAGATTTTGTTATCAATATTTCTGCGAGTTTTGATCGAACCTTTATAAAAAATTCAGGTGGGGTCTTGCATAATAAAGCCTTACATAAACAGGCAATCTTTTTATCTGGTTCAGAATCAAAGATTTCAGAAAGTAAATCCCAAACCCAAAATTCCGATGCTTTGCTTCTCGCGAATGGAAGAAATACTGAGAGGACATTTTCCATATCACCCAATGCCAATAGGATTTTCGCTTTAAAGTATGGAGGATATTGATATTCCGGATGATTTTCTATTAATTTCTCTAATTTAGGAAGGAAGTCCTTTAGCCGCTGACGCTGTAATGAAAGATCAGTTCCATGCATTGTTTTTGTCACATCATCAAGTAATCGTTTTGAAACAGCTATATATCCTCTTTCTGCCAGTGAAATAATTTCTTTTCCATCAGGTAATTTTTCCTTTAAATAATCCTCTGAACGGAAATTATCAAAATCCCACCATTGGACAAATTCTAAGTATTTTGGCCATACATCATGAATTTTATTGAACATTTTAAACAAAGCAGAATAGACATCAGAAGGTTTCGTAAACTTTAATTGCTTGATTAGTTCAAATAATGAATTTAATAATGCCAGATCTACCGGATCCTTTTTTAAAGTGTCATAACCAATCTTTACAATCTGCCAACCCACACTATCAAACACCATTTTTTCATCATCTGGAAGTGAAAGTTGAATTAATTCCTTAACCCTTTCTTCCAATACAGTAAAATCACTAGACGCTGCATTTGATTTAATAAATTCATACAGTACCCATGCTATGGAACGCTTATTCCAAATATCATTAGGATTTTTTTCCAATTCTTCCTTGGCCTTATCATAGGCTTCCTTTAGCTTACCTGAATGCCGTAAATCCTTAACCTCATTGAAGGACATATTATGGATATTGAAGATATGAAACAATTAATTGTAGGTCAGTGATAAGAATTTCACTATTACATTTACTCGCAACAGGTAAAGCTTTTGTGAAAAAACCATCTCCGTTATACTGAAAATCTACTATCGCCTTTTCATTGCCCCTTGAAAATGAATATCGTTCTACCCATGGAAAATGTTCAAGATATTCAACATCAATGTTTTGGCATGTGCACCTTGCAACAATCTTATCATATAACCTCCTGAGAAATGGCTTTGATTCTTCTATATCAAAATCAAACTCGACCTTGGAAGCAATTAGTTCTGCATTATTCCTATTGATAATAACTCGATGATGCAACTTAATAAGATCATTTAATTCATTTACAAGCTTTTCCGAAGTGGTTCCTGATGGAATTATTTGATATGATTCTTTAAACTCATTTTTTCCATTAACCCAGAACTTTATTACTACATGTTCATCTTCTCTTTTAAAAGAATACCGTATCTCATATCCCAGTTTTTTCCACCCAACAATATCAATGAAATGCTTCCGGATCTTATGCCTCAATTCTATAAAATGATCTTGGAATTGCAACTTTTCTTCTGAGAGACCAAGTGTTACCATTTCCTGGATGGTTTCATGGTCAAGGACTATTTCTTCGGATTGTAAAACTGTACCCGTCATGTCAAGGAAAGCCTCTTGTATTGAAACAGGTACAAAGCTCAATGTTGAAAAAGATGTAAAATACGGGGGATTGATACAATTGAGTTTCTTTGAGGACCTGGTAACAGCGGTATAGGCCCATCTATAAAAGTCCGGATTGCATTTCCCATCGGGAACCTGTGGTGATGTAAAAAAGTTAAATCCGTCCTTAACCCCCCGATCCCAGAAAACATAAACTTCATCCCATTCTCCACCTTGTGCTTTGTGGCATGTAACTGCATAACCAAATTTTAACTGAACAGCATTGAAATACTGATCTTCAATCAGAGCGACTGAAAATTCAGGGGTTTTTGCTTTTAAATTCTTGTGACGATTGACAAAATCCACGTACAATGCTTGTTGCTCCTCAGAAGTCAAGTAATTATCCCCATAGAGGTAATTCTCAAGCATAAATCCTCTCACTGTTTTTCCATTTTCAGCTTCATCCGGAAAAAGGATTTCAATTTGTCTCCACTTGAGTTCAATTTCAGCTTTACTTCCGCCCTTTGTATAAAATACAATCCGACGAATGGTCGTTTCTGAACTTGCAGATAATACAATCCCAAACTCCCCATTCATAATACCAGCCCGGTAGTTATTATGGCCGATAATAATATGATCTCCTGCTTGAATGGGAAGATCACTACCAAACTTATTGATCCTGATTTCAGTATTTAAATCCAATGCCGTCTTATTCTTATAGGTAATTATCATTTTAAGGCCATTTGAAGCCATATATGAAGGAATAAAGTCCTGGTAGGTAGGATTAAAAATATCATGATCGTTTTCGCGAAGATCAAAATCAGTAAAGAAGCCGGAAGTTAGACACTTCCGTAGTTTTAATGCAGTTTGTAAAATACCACTCTCGCCACCTTGCCTCCTGACTTCCTTCAGTTCGGTTTTAATAATTGAAAGGTGAAATTTTTCAGAAATATAATTTTCATCAAGTGCAGGTGAGAAATTCATACCAATTGGAGGCAATTGGGCCGGGTCACCAACAAAGATAATCTTCGTTTTCATTCCGGGATCTTGTACCCTTGCAAAACAGATCAGATCTTGTAACAGATGACCAGAACCAAAACGGAAGAACTCTCCTTCACTTAATATATCGGATAACATTGAGGCTTCATCAATGATAAACACAGAATTGGTAACATCAACATTCATCCTGAGTTTAAAGAAGTACAGAAAACTCTTGCCTCCATCTTCATTTTTCGTATCAATTTCATGTAGTTCGTCAAAGCAATAAATTGCTTTATGGATGGTGGTTGCAGTTTTTCTGGTTTTTTGATTTATCACCTTTGCCGCCCTGCCAGTCGGAGCCATTAAAAACACTTCCTTCTCCAAACTTGACAGATATTCAACAATCCCATTCAAAATTGTGGTTTTCCCTGTCCCCGCATATCCCTTAAGAATAAATACACTATAATCCCCATTAAGGAACACACTAATATTCTCCAACGCAGTTTGTTGGTCATTTGTTAATGTAATAGTTTCAAAATTGTTGAAGATACTCATTTTAAAATCATCCAATTTTTAGTACGAAGAACAGTACGGTTGCAGTTACCCTTTCTCACACAAGTTACTGCGATTAGATTAGTCATTTAAGAATTATTTTCACTTTTTTCCCGCTGTAAATTATCACTAACATTTCTAACAAAATCCTCTAAGAACCCGTAGAATTTAAAATAGTATTTTGATTCATTCCCTTTTATCTTAGATATCGTTCTAAGTTGATACCCTGATGGCTTGGTTCCTCTATGATTTTGATTTCTCACTTGATACACTTCTTCCATTTTATAATAAATAGAATTAAAGTCATAATCATCTTTAACTATATCTTTATTATAATAATAATAGAATAAAACTGCCCTAAATTTTCGATTGGCATACCATTTCTTATCAATTGAATTTTCAAATATTAAACTTTCTATTGATCTTCCAAGCCTATCAGGGTGAGTATATTTTTTTAGTTGTGAATTGTAATATGATTTTATTGAGTGATTGTCCTTCTCATTATCCCAAATATTAATAATGAAATTGTCAAAAAGATAATTTGTGATATTTTCAATTTGTTGATATACACAAATTGAAAAGCTTTCAAAATCATCTCTACGTCTTTCATGTTCCATTTTTCGATAATCCTGAGCTAATTCATTGACTAATTGAGAGATTGCAAAATCCTTATAAAATCCAATAGACTGTTTAATTATAATTTCTTCAATACAATGTTCATAGATCTTTTTGATTATTGGATGAGTTGAAATCTCCTGGTCAGGAAGATTTTTAGATAATATTTCGAAAAGCCCATTCTTAAAATAGTCATCGTTTTCGTTGGTTAACAACATCTCAATAAAGTTTAACAGACTTTTTAAGTTATCCTTTTTAACATCCATTGTATTGGTTTTTAAATCTATCAAAAAGTGACATTGCCTTTTCCAATCCCTCTTTACTAAGTGTTTCAATTATATTGTCAAAATCGATCAATTGAGTTTGATTTTCCTTTTGCTTTTTGACTAATAGTTGAAAACGTTGATCAAGTCTAACATAGGTCGGATCATTAATACCTCTTACCATTTTTAAAAACTCCAGTTTCCCTGATAAAACGTTGAGGAAATTCGGGTTGCCTTTTATTAAGTGCCCCTTATCGGGGATATAATTCGCAAGAAATACTTTGTTGGCCTCAACATATTCAAGTTTTTCCCAATTATGGATCATTGTCCGTACTTGTTTTATGTACCGGCGATGAACATTTGGTTTCTCATTGACCAAAAGGCCGGTTACTTCCTGTCTATAACAGGATTTTTGTAGCCTGGTTTTCTTAGGATTGACATCAAACCTCTGTCTCTCAATAATTCTATTCAACTCAATAATGAATTCTGACCCAGCTTGATATACATTATGGAGAGAAGAAAAGGTTATATCATCCGCATAGCGCGAATAATTAAGACCAAATCGTCTCGCGAGGCCTGAAAGTTTACGGTCAAGTTTTTGAGAGACAATATTTGTAATAGTGGGGGAAGTTGGGGCTCCTTGTGGGAGAACGGATTTAGTCTCAATTTTCCAAAGACCTTCCTGAGATTTCCTTTCAACGTCCAAAGAAGTACAACAAAGATTTGCAATGATAAAGGCTAAGAAATCTCTCCCGTCAGCTTTAGTATCATTCAATTCGAATGGTTGAAGCCCCAAACAAGTTTTTACTCTCCGAAAATCAATACTTGGAAAAAAATCCTTGAGATCAACATTATAAACATAATGCATTCCCTTATGCACCATTGCGTTGGTGACAATTGATCTGCCGGGAACAAATCCTGTTGCAGCCTTACCGGGTTCGAAGATGGATTGAAGAATAAGATTTAAACATCGTTGAATCGTCTTTAACCCATTAACAGGAGCATGAATTTTTCTTATCCCTCCAGACTTCTTATTTATGGTAAATTCTCTATATCTGTCTGTGGCTATTTTAGGATTTGCATAAAATGATATTGCTTTTAAGCGAAAAGGGTGTGTTTCTTCACCATAGATAATCTGTTTTGCCTGGTTAAGTAATACCAATAGATCATCCTTGGTTTGCATTCTTTCAAACCCGGATCTTAATAGTACAATATTTTGTTGGTCGGTTTTCATGATTTAAAAGTCTTTGAATGAATGCCTTTATACTCTTTATGTATGGAAAACAGAAAAGAAACAACCGCAACACTGATCTCGAATCATCAAGGAACATTGATCATAATGAAAAACAATCAAAATGATGATAGAACCATAACGTTCAATAAATGATCAGGAAACGTTCATCCTGGCTTTTGACCAGGAAGACATGCCGATAACAGCATGCACGATCAATATTATAAGGCAGACATTCAAAGAACTTTTGTAAAGAAAAAACATATATGTGCAGTATTAATGCACAACAATTTTAAAAAGGCAAATCATCAGATAAATTCTTATTATCAGGGACTTCACTGAGAAAATCATCAGGAGAATCCACCGGTTTTTCATTGGCCTCAGATTGACGTGAAACTTTCCAGGCTTTAACTTCTGTGTACCACCGCCCGTTGTATTCGCGACTTTCAAGATCGAAAGCAACCACCACTTCTTCCCCTTCATTTAGGCTAAACTGGTCCACTTTATCACCCCATAAAGAGAAACATACCTTTCGTGGAATCTGAGCTTTTGTTTCAATGATGTATTCCTGTTTTTTCCACTCTCCGTTTTTCCCAGTTCCTGTCTGCTGAGCTAATTTTGTAATGATCTTACCTGTTAGTTCCATGGTTCAAATATTAAAGATCTGAATAAAATGGCTAAATGATTCTACCAAGTTACAAATATATTTAATTCGTACTGAACCCCCAATCCATTGGGAGATTTCTGTACCAGATAAAGTGTTCATTATCAATCCTATTTTCACTTCTTATTAAACAAACAGAAAGGTCACCGTTGGAGATCGTGCTCTCGTTTTGATATTTTTTGCTGCTGGTGCAATACTCTTCTCCTTTAAAATTATATTTTCTGTACTTTTTCAAAAGATTCAATGGGAGCTCAAAGCTCTCCGTAAAAGAATAAGACTCCATTTCATTCATTGCGCAATCCATTAGTGTTTTCGCAGATAACCATTCTGATCCATTATAGATGATCAATCCAATACGGTGGTGAGAAAATTCTGCAACAACAAGGTAAAATTGTTTAAACGAATGATTTTTCATGTTCCGGATAGAATATTTTTCAAAAGGCCTAACAAATGTATCTTTGTGCTGTGCAATCATCCTGCACTAAAATAACGAAGCAATGGCAATCAACAAAAACGCCTATATCCGATACCAGGTTCTTGATCGGTGTTTTAGAAATCCTGGAAGGTCCTTTTTCATTGAAGATCTAATTGAATCTTGCACAGACGCAATGCAGGAACTCGATCCCTCATCAACAGGAGTCAGGCGAAGGCAACTTATGATGGATATCCGTTTTATGGAAAGCCCACAGGGTTGGTCAATCCCATTAGAACGCTATTCCTATGGCAAGAAAAAATACTATCGGTATTCTGATCTTACTTTTTCGATCAATAACCAACCATTAAATGAGAATGAGATTCAGCAGATCGGTTCTGTGATTTCTGTCCTTTCCAGAATGAAGGGCCTGCCGCAGCTTGAGTGGATCGATGAGACCATAAAGCGTTTGGAACATTCACTTCATATGAAACCTGCAAGTGCAGATATTATCGGATTTGACCAGAATGAATATTTGCTTGGCAGTGATCATCTCGGCTCTTTATTTGATGCCATACTCAACAAAAAAGTCCTACATATATCATACCGGGCATTTACAGAAGACAAGGATTCAATCTTTATCATTCATCCCTATTTTCTCAAACAGTACAACAATAGATGGTTTCTTTTTGGCCTGTACGAGGGTATCGGAAAATTGTTCAACCTTGCCCTGGACAGGATTTCTTCGATAAAAGAAACGCAGGATAAATTTATCGAAAACTCAACCTGGGATTTTTCTGAATATTTTGAGGATATTATTGGTGTAACAAAACCTGAGGGAGAAGAACCCATCAGAATTGACCTAAAATTTTCCCCAGATCAAGCACCTTATATTTTGACAAAACCAATACACGGTTCTCAGAGGAAACATTCGTTTGATAAATCCGGCTTAAATATTTCCATTGAAGTCATACCTAACCATGAGCTTGAGCAACTATTACTATCATTTGGGGAAAGAGTTGAGATCCTAAAACCAATAACCTTTAGAAATAAAATGAAAGGAAGAATTAAGCGGGTATTGGATTTGTACTCATAGAATCTAAAGCTAATTCCTTTAATTTCAGATTCATAATCTAAACCTTAAAGGATCCAAATATTCTTCATCCTGAGATACGATCAAAAAAAGCGTTCCGGCCTAGGCCGGAACGCCCAATTCATTGAAAGGAGATGAAGGTCAGAAGGTAATTTTGTTTTCAACATCTGTGATGCTTGCATCAAATGATGACTTGAGGAAATCAATTACTTTCTTGATTCCAGGGGTGAAACTGGTGGTGAAGACATTCCCGTCTGAGTCATTCAGCCGCATGGAGCAGTTGAAATCATTGGATGCTGTCTGGAACCTTTCCAGCTCAGAGCGGGTCTGAACCAGCTTTCCCCTCTTTTCGATAACAAGCTGGAGATTTTCGATTTTAAGGATCTTTTCAATCATGGTCATTTCCTTCTTTGGCTCTGCTGCTGGAATGACCGGCTTTTCGGGTTCAATCTGCAAAACCGGTTTTATCTCCTCGGTTTTGTTTTCTACAGGATTGAGAACCGTTTTAACGGCTGCAAGAACTGAGGTTTCTTCCTTGGATGCTCCGCCATTGGTTGGCTTCTGTACTGGTGCTGTGATCTTTGTCATTTCATTACGCTGCTGCCTT
>Ga0114951_10002301_pt1 | contig 21756 bp, 10 predicted proteins | sample AM7aDNAmetaG_FD_88677 | JGI IMG/M metagenome (GOLD analysis project Ga0114951, IMG submission 88677) | Freshwater microbial communities from Finland to study Microbial Dark Matter (Phase II) - AM7a DNA metaG | ecosystem: Environmental > Aquatic > Freshwater > Lake | place: Finland: Lake Alinen... | reverse complement strand
CGGGATTGCCATTCCGCCTAAATTGGTACAAAAATGATAGAAATCCTTGGCACTAGGCGTTTTCGATTTTTGTATCCCCTTTATTTATAAGGACTTAACTTTTTCAGGTGTAGAAGATGAGTCATATGGAACCGACTTAAGCTTAATAACCTTCTTGAGAAGTTGGTGTTCTTTTTTATTGACCTTAAGTAATTGACTTAAAGACCGCTTGTGATTTTTATAATTATCAGACAAAGATTTGATCCGTTGTTTATCGGCAACTCTGACCACCTTGTTTTTCAACTTACCGTGTTCCCAATGAGAAAGGCGGGATACCGGATGCGCAGGCTCATTCTGACAATGGCAGTTGGATTTCCCACAGCGGATGAGCAACTCTCTAAAGCTGCCTTCAACGAGCATGGTCGGAGCAAAGAATACTCTCCAGGCCTGTTGCCGTTGTTCTTGGAACGGCTGCAGGGACTGTTGCATTTTATTCAACTTTTTTGATTTTTGAGCTGACAGATCATTATCTTGCGTTATCATAAATATATAATAACATAAGAATAAGGGATCTGTCAAGATGATTATTCAAATGGGTCTTCGTAAGGAGTTGATTCACAAACGTTACGTCCTGGGAGCACATCCTATTTTACAACATTTCATGGACCGTCTAAAAATCCCTGAGATCATGAGCACTTATTTACCCAAAGATCAACGCACGCACTTATCAACGGAAAAAACTTTAACGGTTGTCTTGCATAACATCCTCACGCATTCCATGCCGTTGGATGAGATCGCTCAATGGCTCCAACCATTAGCTGAGGCCCACGTCGGTTTGGAATCCGGAGAGTTCTTACTTGTGAATGATGATCGTGTCGCTAAAGCTTTAGATCATTTTTATCACAGTCGCCATCAAGACATTTTCTTTCGCTTGGCCTTGCGGGCCATTAAACTTTTCAAAATCGATTGCCAGCAAATTCATCAAGACACCACCACCATTACTTTTTCGGGACGTTACGACAATTGGCGAACACCGACCGCTTTGGCCTATGGCATCAACAAAGATCATCGTCCGGATTTAAAACAATTAGTGCTTGGTCTATCTGTCAGCGCGGATGGAGCTGTATTTTGATTTAATTTTTCCGATTTCCTTATCACACGTTTTCCAGTGTTCAACCGGAATCGACAGACCAGCGAGGATGTAATGCGAGGTATTACCCGGGATGTCTGGCGTGCCAGACTCCAGACCTCCTGACATACCCCTGATGCGTCGCATCGGAAAATAAGGAGAGACCTTTGTCTCATCAGCCAATTAGCGGCTGGCCGCCAACTTGGGGAATGTCTGCGTTCCTTGAACGCGCACCGCGCAAAGCACAGCGCTCAAGGCAAAAAACTTGTAACCCTTTGTCCCATGGACATTGCGCTAGATCATGGGATTGCGCTTGTGCTTCACTGTGGAAATTTTCGCTGCCGCCGCGAAAAATCCGCCCACTAGGATCAAACTCTTCGCATCGAAAGAGTGGAATCCAAAGATGATCCAATAAAGGATCAGGCTGATGATCACCGCCACAGCACCGCCGGCGACCAGTCTATGTCTCTGAGGTTCTGTCATGGTCCACTACCTGCGTTGAATCAGGGTGTATACCTAACAAAAACACCGTACTACTACTCTCTTTTACGGCATAACTCCGGACTTCATGAAGCGCCGGATAAAAACACCGCTATTTAAATTCCAGAAACTCTTTCTGATTGGCGGTAGAACGTTTACTGAGCTTGTTTTCAACGGTACGGAAAGAGACCCGCTCTTTCCGGAAATTCTTGTCGATCCAACGGAAAAGCTCAGACTTTTTAAAGCGAACACATTTCCCGAGCTTCACGTAAGGAATCAGCCCCAAATGCACCCACTGATAAACCGTGGAAGGCTTCACCTCGATCAGCTCGCTGACCTGCAAGGCCGTCATCAGACGTTCCATGAGCTACTCCCCGATCTTCGAAATTTCTTTCTTTTTAATGACTTCCATCAAAAAAAGCGTTACCTTCCCGATCAGCCAAATCGCCAGCAATAAGATTACCATTCCTACAACAAGCCTCAGGAAGACACTGAGAACGAGCAACACCGGCAGCAAAAGGAACCCGATCAAGGTAAGCACGAGCGCCATAAGAACAACCAAAAGACCGACCAGGAACTCCTTCATCGAACGCTCCTATTCTGCGCTTTTAAAAGCGCTCTGTCTTTCGTATTCATTATAATGCTTTATTCTTCCCTAAAACACTTTTTTCGTTATAATGCCCCTCTGTTTTATCGTCTCATGGAGGTTGTCCCTCTGAGACAGCGAAAGACATTTCGATACTGGATGGATGATATTATCGCCAGGCTGGTTTTCACGAATCACACTTCACGGCGGTCGTCCCACAGGGACGGCGAAGGATATTTCAACGCTGGATGCATTTTATTATCGCTAGGCTGGTTTTCACGAAACACAATTCACGGCGGTCGTAGCTCAGCTGGTTAGAGCATCAGATTGTGGATCTGAGGGTCGCGGGTTCAAATCCCGTCGACCGCCCCAGTTGTTACTCCCGGACGAACCAGCAACCCTCTGGACCACAGAGGGTTTGCTGCTCCGGTGGGAATTGAAGCATTAGCCTTCTTTTGGCAATGAGCCGCCAATTCTTGCAGGGCCTCGTTCCAGATTTCCGCGTTACCGTCCCCAACAAAGGGTTTACCAAAAAGACCGACATCAAGCCTTCCGATTCCTTTTTTCTTGTCCGTCAGATGGCAAACCACAAAGTTCACAAAACGCGGGAGGATCATTTTGATTTTTTCAGGATGGTCTTTGTTCAAGCGGAATAAATCGCTAAAAAGGTTAAGACTTTGGATCTGCTGGTGGGCGGCTGACGCTTGGGCTTTTTCAGCCCTTGTTTCTTGATCCAATCGTTTTTCCTCAAGCATAAGCTCTTTTTCTTCCTGATCCAGAGTCTCGAGTTTTCCCTTGATCGCCTTGAGCTGGGAAACGCCTTTATCAGCAAGAATGTCCACCAAATTCGAGATTTTAGTGCGGGCGTCTTTCAGCTTCTCACGCACCCGCTCAAGGTCCTTCTGGATATGCCCTATTCGTGAGGATGTCGAATCATTTGCCTTTCCAATAACTTTTTCAATAACGCCGGGCTTCAAACGAAGATCTTTCAAATATTCAATCACAGCATTATCTATCGCTTCCGCCGGAAGATATATTTCCTCGCAATCGATCCCCTCGGTCTTATCTGCTTTCACGCACAGATAATACGGATAGTTTTTCCCCTTTCTTCCCGTTCCGGATTTCGGAGTCATGCTCGAATGACAATGCGGGCATTTCAGTAACCCTTGAAGAAGATAAGCATAACGCATGGGGCGAGTGATGCTGCGACGATGCTTCCGGTTCCGGTTAAAGATCTTTTCGATCATGGCTTGAGTGGCAGAAGACCGAAGAGACGGCCAGTTACCGTCATAAACAGCGCCATCATATTCCTGTCGGCCCGTGTAGCGGATGTTCTGGAGAATCCGGGAGACTTGCGGCTTCGAGTATGTTTTTCCTTTGGGGCTTTTATATCCTTTATTGTGAAGTTCCCGAACCACCCGATCTAGACTTTGAGAAGTCAGGTAAAGCTTATCCATGACTTCGATGTGTTTTTGATAAACCGGATCAGGTTTCAACGTGTGCTTGCCATCAGCTTGATGGATAACACGATATCCCATCGGCGGAGAGCCGAGGGGTCTTCCTTGCTTCGCATGGCGTCGCACTGTCTCCACACTGTATTGAGCAATGCGTTCCGCCTGCCATTGGGCCAGATTCGCGTGATTGCGCATGATCATCTGGCCATCAGGCGTTGATGTATCAATGTCGAGATCAAGACAGACCAACGCCACTTCGTTTTCGTTAAACTCGGCGGAAATATCGATGTAATCCTTAACGTTTCGGGCAATACGGTCCAGTTTCGTTACCACGACCACATCGACCAACCGCGCCTTCGCGAGCTCAAGAGCTTTCGAAAGACCGCGCCTTCCTTCCCGTTTAGTCGCCGTTCTTCCTCTTTTAACACCATCCTTATCATCATTTTCAATGAACAGATCGACCATCTTCCATTCCTGAGGCGCATTGATGCTCGCCTTGGATCGGACCCAATTCGAGATCACTTCACGTTGATGCTCAAGCGATTCTCCGTACTTGGCTTGCTTATCCGTAGAGACCCTTGCGATTCCAAAAACACGGACCGTTTCTAAATTCTTGAAGTGATGAATCGTTGTGATCTTGTTCCATCTTCTTGTTTTTTTCACCATGGCTCTCTCCGGATTATTCGCATGAGTACAATATACTCATTATCTATGCATTTGCAACTTGTAATCCAGAGGGTCCTTCGCTGGCTCCGCCGGGGCTTTCGAGCCTCCACGGATTGTTTCCGGCCACAAATGTCCCAAGATTTCCACAAATTCATCCTCGCGCTCATCCTCTGTCATCTGCGCAAAGAAATTCCACGGATTACGGTCCAGCTCGGGAAAAACACCGCAGGAAACGATCCTCACTTCAAAATGAATCGGCTTCCGATGTAGCCACCGGCCTTTCTTTTGAATCATTTTTGTTGTTTCATCTTTTCCAAACCTCCTTTCGCAGGGTTTTAGTGATTTTTTCAAGGTCTTCTGTCATCACACACTCCTCCTGTCTTCCCGGAACCCACTGTTATGGTCAGTCCCGCCCGGGAAGAAGCATGCCGACCTCTCCCCTCAGATACATGCCGCCCCTTAACGGGCCAGACGGCTCACCGTCCGGGATACATTGTCCGCAAGATCCCTCACAAATCGTCCCTGCTCACGAAACACACTGTAATCACCCTGACTCTTCTAAAACTGCATCGTACTTCTTATCACTCGAACCGGTGCTGCTGGGACCGTCTTGGGGAGAACAGGGCTACAACCCTGTCCGGACTCCCTTAACAGACCCTGCTTTGCCGGATCCTTGATCCAATTTGAACCACGAGACAAAGCCGAGAAGGTGATCAATGCCATAAAAAGCATTAACCCGAGAGACGCTTCCGCTTTAAGCCGTGATACAAATTGCCCGTCAATACTCCCAGAAATCATCCCGACGCTTGGAGCGATCTAGCATCGATCTCGAATCTCCGGTTCGTTCTTACTTGATCTCCGTTTACTTCTTGGGCTTTAGCGCCGTGATAGCAACCAGGTTTTGGACTGGTCTTTGTTTTTATTTATAATTCCAAATACCCCTCATGGGACATTGAGTTAAGGAGGGGCCGTTCAACGTTTGCGAACATTTCTAAGCTAGAAATAAAGTTTCACGAACATCGATTAAGTCCATTAAGCCCGTCAGAAAGACCCAAAATTCACCGAAAACCGTTTGGGGGAAAAACATCCATTCCCCCAACACCCCCTCATGGGAGGTCGAGTTACGACATATACATTCACACCAAACGACTATTTCTAAGCTTGAAATAAATTTTTCAGAGGATTTTCATAAGAAGAGAGAGACTTAGCAAAAGGTCATTGGGGCAAACAACGCACCTGGGCATGCCGAGAACCCCGCTCGACCACGGTCTCGAGTACCAAATTTAAGATGAGAGACTGTGGTCGAGCGGGAGGTATACCCCGTTTTAGGGGTATAGCCTCTAAAAAGGCATGCCTGGGTGCGAAATGGCTGGATGGGCTGTCGAAGATATCTGACTTACGCTGCGGAGGAAGAGACGGAGGGCTCGCAGAGACCTCGCAAAGAGCGAACTTGAATTGCTGGTTATAATGCCCAACGCGATGAGACGCACGAAGTGGAAGGCCTGCTTCCAAAGCCGGAAGCACTTAGGCCGAGGTAGATATAACGGTGTAGGCGCGCAGTTCGGAGCGGATTTGTTCGGAGAAGCGGTTATCTGGGTCATACAGAAAGCCGTTTCTCATCCCAAGCGCACTCCTTGAAATATTTCCAAGCGCCGCAAGAAGCGGCACGCCGAAGGAATTAAAGCCTTCTTTGCCAGCCTGATGTCGGAGCCCCCAACAGAAGGTAAGCCGCTCTGCCAGTCGCGGCCCTAAACTCTGCGCGAGGTCCCGTGCGCTCGGCCCGTCGATATTGCCAAATAATATCCAGGGGGCCTTCAGATGCGCGGCCTCTCCGGTACTGAATAAAACTCTTCCCGGGCAAAGTTTCGATAGCTCTGCAATTCGGGCTTCAGATCGCGCATCGCCCTCCTTCGCACCGTCCGGCACAATAATGCGGAGTTTTGGATTCGCCCATGCAACGAAAAGAAGCTCTTTCATCTCAGCGGCCGCGAACGATCGCATCTCAGAGCGCGGGATTACAAAGACCGCATCCTGATTAACCTGCCGGCTCTTCCACGGTTTGACGGTCGGCACATTGGATATCTTCGCCACCGGCCTGATTCCAGTCGTTATTGGCATTGGGATGTTCGCTTGCGGTAATTCTACTGCCTCCGATTTTCTGATCTCGGAGCGTGGCGGATTTCCGGCTTTCATCGCCCCATCCGTTGGCTGCTCCGTCGAAGCGGGTAAACTTTCCATCCTCGTTGCTCGGTCGAACCCATTCACAAACACCCTATTTGAAATGAGGATGATACGGCCAATCGATCGCCCATCCTTTGTCACAACTGCGTCCGGAAAATTTACCTCGATTTGATCTGCATTCTGAATAACCCGTTGCCCTTGAAACCAATCGGGGGTAGCGTCACGGGTCACGGTATACACACCAGGACGACCGAGAACCCATTTTAGACGAAGCAGCTGTTTCTCAATACTGAAGCCCCCACTTGCCTTAAACATAACGTAACCAACGTTCTCTGCATCAAAGAACGAACCTGGCAACCGCGCATCATCCAGGGCTACTTTCTTAGTGAACATCTTGGAGTTCTCGATCACTATAGAAATCGGCCACGGCAGCTTGCGCATAAGCCTTTGTTTTAAAAACAATCTCAAGGCTGAAAATTCTGTGATCCTGGCATTTTGCAAATCGGCCCCAGTGAGTTCTATCGCACGGATCAGGTATTCAACGATCAAGTCAGCCGCACCTGTTCCGCCAAATCGTTTCACTAGCTCTGAATTGGCTTCGCCAAAAGGATACAACTGGTCAATCTCCCAATGTTTATCAATATTGGCCACCTTAGGGCTCACCACAGAAAACGCCTGAACCGAAGGAATAGAATGAAGCATCCGATCCTGGTCAGGGACCGGATCTTTATCGTTCAAGTAAACGAGATGGAGACAATATCTATCATAATTATAAGGAACGCTGATCTGTGGATCGCTCTGCCTGTAGAGGATCTGTTCAACCGCATAGATCGTGACCTTCTTACCCAGACGATCCAAAAAGGTCCCAAGAATGAATGCTCTCGGCTTATATCTGCTGTCTGATGATTCCGGTAGGCTAAGCCTGCTTTCCGCTGGGACAGCGGTCAGGTTAAAAGAACCGCCACTACCCTCAGCCGTCGCTGGTGACAATCGGCCATTCATCGCCCAATCCGTATTCATCGCCTTATCTGACACCTGCACCGGGCCAATTATTTTATTTAATAAATCCTCAAACGAGGCTGTCATCATCGCCCCGTCCTCACTCCGCACCTCGGAGCGGCGGGCAGCGTCTCCTCGTGTCTCTGGTTGCCCGGCACGGAAGATGCGTTCGTCTTTCGCCGCAATGAACGCGAACTTTTCGCCTTCCGGACGAACCTTAAATCCTGCGTTCTGAAAATAACTGGCCAAAGACATATCCGTTAAATAGACCCCTTCGGGCTTCAGGATCCTTCCGATCTCGCGGGCCCATTGAGCTAAAATTGACTTATTGTCAAACGCTGGCTTTCCTGTGTTGACTCTCGAAACAGCATTTGCGGTAATAATACCGTCGGTGCTGAAAATCGTGTTCTCGATCACGCGAGTTGAGTAGGCGGCATCGAAAACACCCTTCGGATAGCCTGTCGCAGACAATCCCTTGTGATCAAAATAGATCCTGTTTAAATGCGGAAATCGCATGGCTTCCAGCTTTTCTTTGATCTTTTTCAAATTCTCGAAATTTGCGTCCATGATCGTCAGAGAATGTATGTCTGGAAAAGCCTTGAAAAGCATTAGAGCTTCAAAAACTTGACCCCCCGGGCCAAAGAGCAGAATGTCACCATGTTCAATAGCCTCCGCCTTTTCCGGAAGAAGGTAACTTATCTTGTGCCGTAACAAATCCACGGGAGTGTCTATGTGATCGATTGTTCCAAGAAAAGCTGCGGATTCATCCTCTCCTCTCGTAACCTCATTACCCAATTCGAGGATCGGTTCATGAACATTGGGATTTCTGACTAATTTTTGAGATTTGCGAGCTTTCCAAAATTCAACGAGGGATGCCTTTGAGCCTGGTATTGTCCGCATCTCGGAGCGGCGATCTTGGGATGCAGTAATCTTCTCTTCTTCTTTGCCCTCAAAAATAGTAACGGAGATCCTGTTCCGTGTGGTCTGGCTTTTGAATTTTTCCTCCAGGTCATAAGAAATTCTTCTTCCGCCTTCGGAATTTTCAAGGATCAGATCGACCCCTTGATGAGTCTTGGCGATCCTGGAGATTTTTAAAAGAAATAAACCGCGGACGGTCACTGTTGACCAAGTAGGCCCCGACTCTGTCCGTATCCTGCTCCCATCCAAAATGGAATCGAACGGGATCGGATTTCCTTCGCTCTCGGTCATTATGCGGAAACCTTTCACCCCTTCCCGTTCCACTTGAGCCAGGGTGATGGAAAAATCATGCGAGCCATTTTCCCCATAAACATGCTCCCCAAGATTCGCTCGAAGACTGGCTATCATCTCTCTTGCCAATTCCAACCGGTTAATTGGGATCACGGCATTATAAATAATCATTCTTTTTTGCTCTGAAAGAGCATCAAAAGAAGGATTGAAAACTTCCTCAGGAGTATTGAGTTTCAAACCTTCCAGAAAATCCTTAACTTCAATCCCCTCGATCACCTCTTGTTTGCTAAAAGTACGGGTCTTGAGGATCTTTTCATCCGTTTGTCCTCCATCCATCCGCACCTCGGAGCGGTTGTGCTTGCCCCCTCGCCGAGGACTGTTTTCTGTTCCTTTGTTGGTAATGAATTTCTTGAAGCGAGTTTGCAGGTCGTCAAAGAATTTCGAAATTCTGTAATCATGATAAACCGCGACGTCGTACAAATACCTGTCCGGCGGAAATTCTTGAGCGATGACATTTTTCAGCTTACCGCTCGCGGCAAGATGCTTCTGTCTTAAAGAAAGAACATGTTCGATGGTTCGCCGGATGTTCGGCTCATCGCCCGGCTTGATCTCTTCCAAATACGGCAGATGTGAATAATCGTCCCTCCTGATCTTCACAGCTTGTTGAAGAATTCCGAGAACCCTGAGGGCCGCCTCTCGGGTATCATTGATCCGTTTATATTCGCTAACCTCGTCCACGATCAATTGCAGATCATGGGCTGGCGTATCACCTTCGTAAATAGTAATCATGTTCGCCAGAAATGGCAGAGACTCATCCGGATATTTGGATCCTCCAAATTCACGGGAGCGTTCGAGCGTATCCTGACGCGAGTGGTCATTTAGTTGAGCGTAAAAATCTAAAAACTTTGGGCCATACTCATGCCCTGCCGGGCCGGGGGGGATATCTGAAAGATTCCTCACCTCGGAGCGGTTCGGGGTTCTGAAAACAAGGGGCAGTTCTGTTAATGAAAGATCGATGCCGGGATTGGCTTGCTTGACATAGTTCGCGAGAAGCTGCGCTCCTGGCACTAAATCTTCCGGATTGTCGTTGTTAAGATACCTGCGCAATTCTCCATGGGAAATACCGTTCGGGATATTCCTCAACCGAAGAAGGGCATTGACCATATTCATCATGATCGAATCGTTCACATAGGCGAAAAGATAGTTGCCTTCGTATACAAATGCCCGGCAGAATTTAAAAACATCCATCAAATAGCTGTCGAGAGTTCCCGATGATGTTTTAGCCGGAATCAGTTTTCCAAGCCGATCGAGAATGCCGAGGATGTGTCCTCTTTCCAGCGTGACAAATGCAACCCGGTCATACACGTTGTCCCCGTCTGATGCCGTCCCGGAACTCTCAAATGTTACTCCTACAGGTTGCGTCGGATCAGCAAGCTTTCCGGCATATTTTTGGGTCAGTTTTTCCAAAACATAAGAAACGGTTTTTGCACCGACGCTGTCGCCTTGAGGGCTTATACCATAATCAAAATCCATGAGCCCTGTCACATAGGGTGTTTTTCCCTCTCGTCCGATGGAAGCGATCTTATGGAGGCGCGACAGCCATATCCGAAGATCTCTTTCATCCAATACCGGGTTCTCGCGCATGGCCATGATCAAACGTACGATCTCGACCCTTAATTCCTGCTGATTCCACCAGTAATGCCAAAGATTCATGTTTTTTGTGAGAATACGTGCCGGGTAATCCGAAGCCGACGGATCCAATCCTTCTGGTACGGGCTCTTTCTGAAGGAGATCTTGCATATTTCGTACGGTCTCTGGAAACGGCACTTCAAGAACATGATCCAAATCAGAATCCTGGAAAAGCCGCCGGAATCTTTCCCGTTCGACAGCACTCAGTTGATTTCGCTTTTGCAAAAGCAACTGGATTTCAACGGGCTGTCGGGATCGCGCCTCGGAGCGGGCGCTCAATTCGGATTTGAGAATTGTCTCTTGCTCTTTGGGAGTTAAATTTTGTCCGTTTAGTAATCGGTACTCAAATAAATTCGCTTGATCCGCGCTGTAAAGCATGACAAAAGATGAGCCATACTCATCAGGGAAAGAGCGTCTATGGACCCGCTCTCGTATCTTGCCCAAAGCTAAAGTATCCCTCGCCCACAAGCGATCAATGACAGCTTTCAAATACCGCTTGTCTTGAGCGCGGATCCATCTGATAAGGTTTTCGAGTTCTGCCGGGGGAGCGTGCGAAAATAAGCTCCTGAAGTCTTCTTCAACACTTACGGCAATATGTTTTTGGTGAAGTAACGGGTTGCGTGAATCCCAAGAATGAAGCGGCTTGCTTCCATACTCAAGCGCGTCAAACCATGGTTCTAATGCATCAACGATATTGTTCGGACCGACTTCACCTGGAAGCAGCTTAATATGACGACTGCCCCAATATTCCTCATACTGAGGCGGGTCATAAGACAATCGGCGGAGCGTAACCCGCCGGAAAGATATACCATAAGGCGAATCATCTGCGGCAGCTAAGTTCGCACTTAATCGAATGAAAAGGACGACTCCGTTATCTTTCCCATTGACTCTTACGTGATAGGGAACGTCGTGTTCCCCATAGCGATTTCCGTCAATATTCTCGTTTTTCAAATCTTCCAGAATGATTGGATCGATGGCGAGTTCCACGTCATGCTGAGTTTCGGGAGTACCGGACAAATGAACTTTAAAATTGATTCTTTTTAAAATGGGGGCATTCCAAAGCACATCAAAATCAGTCTTCGTCACTTCTAATGATTTTGGCGCACGATTTCTTTTCGCAATGAATAAATTGTGATCGTAAGAAAAGCCCATATGCACACTCCTCACCTCGGAGCGACGGCTTTCGCCGCGTTCCTCGGGTAACGTCGAGCGGGTAACGCTCAAAGCCATTCGTTCCCCGTTGACCGTTCGCCCTTCCCCGGCTTTGTTTCCCCGAACCTCGGAGCGATGGCTGTCCGTCACTTCATCTGTCGCGTTAGAACTACCAAGCACCCGATTTGCAACATACTGACCACCCCCCGCCGATGCTTTTTCGGAATCCTGTAAACGCCCCGCTTGCTGCAGAAGTTCGAATTGTCTCAGGCTTTCTTCAGCTCTGTTCAGCTCCTCGTCAATTATCGAATCCTTTCCTATATACAGATTGAGTCGCATAGACGCAAGAATTGACACAAATGCGTTTTGAAGAACATTCTCAAAAAAATCGCGTTCCAGGGTTCCTTGAGGAAAGGCCATTCGCCGGCGAAGCACGGCAGCTGCTAAAAGCCTTAGTTTTTCCTTTAAATCAGCCGGCGAACCCAAAGCGCTATGAATTTCTCCCGCATATTGCCTCCATTCAGTCTTGAATACATCCAATTCTCTCGACCGGACAGCTTCAATTTCCTCAGCCTTATTCGTCCGCACCTCGGAGCGGGAAATTCTTGACTTGCTCCATTTGCCAACAGCTTCGAGAATTTGGTCGTCAGAAAGTGAATCTTGAATCGAGATCTCATAACCTTCGACTTTAATCAAAGATGGATCCGACCATTCTTTCAAAGGCACAAAACGAATTTTGTATTTTTCTATTTCCAGAACTGGCATTTTCGCATTAAGGAACACCCGCCTGATATTGGAAAGGTTTCGAATTTTCCTCATCTCTAAAGTCATCTCCGAATTCAAATCAGGACTTGATGAATACATGGCGATATCGTTAATGTGAAACAGAAAATCAAAAAATTGATTTGGATGTCTCGAAGGACGACCGGCTTTAAGATCGTTCCACCGGTTATCTTGAATGATCTGATACGCAAGAGTCAATAACGGACCCGCCAGCAGAAAAAAATCAGGATTCGATCGCATGGATTTATCAGCATGACGCCAAGCCGCGTCTATTTCCCTCTCTCGAACTTTGTAGTCTTCCGTTCTCTCCCCTTGGAACGGCAAATCAATAATAAGAGGTTCGATCAAAGCGCCTGCTTTTCGCCATAGATCCGGATGTTCTTTTCTGCTGGTATTGAGGATCATTCGTTTGCTAAGGTCCCATAGGTGGCGGGTGTAATCGAACCCCGGAACCTTTTTTTGCTCGCTGAGTTCGGCATCTTTCCGTGTCGCGAATGCGACCATCTCAAAATGTAGTTCGGGATTGGAATTTTCGCCATAAAGAGGTTCCTCTTCTTCATTCCAGATCCTTCTAGCTTGCGGTGAAAGCTCTCCTTCGAGCGCTTTCGGCCATGGATAATTAAGTGTCTGTGCGGCCGGACTCTCTTGTTGGGGAGCGACTGCTCCGGCATTTCTGATCGGCTCGCCCGTATTCTCAGTCGTGGCGGCAGAGCGGGTTCCGGCCGCAGGCCCCAGTTGGGCGGGTGGAGCACCTTTTGTCCCGAGACCGTAGGCATCGAGCACATCGTGCAGGGCCTGGCGGACTTTAGGCCAGTCGTCCAGAAGTTTTTGCATCGCGGCTTTGAAGAATTCATGATCGAGATAAACGAACGCGGGCGCTCGCGGATTCGGCTCATTAAAAGTACGGTTCAACAAATACGGAATAGACGGCTCGTAAGGAACAGCGTTCGCCTCGTCGGCTCCCGTCCATTTTTTGAGAAAATCCCGATGTTTCTTAAAATTATCCAAAAGCGACATCTGACGAGCTTCTTCGTTTCTTAAGAAGGCTTTTTCGACTTCCCACAACTGTTCATTCGCTCCCCGTAAATGAAGCTCAACATTCTGGCCTCGTTGAGCAAAGAACAAACGACTACTCATCACTTCCCATTGAGGATTAAGAAAATCGTGAAAAACTGACGGCTTGAGATCTTCGAGACCGAAAAGAACACCGCGTAGATTTGTTAAATAAGGTTTCCCGTCCCGTCCCATCACCCAAACCGAAGGCCCTTCGCTGGCGCGCCCTGCGATTCCCTGAAGCCCGAGAAAATAATTCGCAGCCGCATAGGCTTTTGCCAACCGGTCCGGGTTGTTCCAGTCCGGCTCAACAAGCGCCGCCCATTGCGAATCCTTCGCCCGGAAGGCTTGTATTTCATCTTCAGAAAGCCGCACCTCGGAGCGGGCTTCGGGTGTTTCTTTCATCATAAAGACAGAAACCAGGAATTCGAACGCGGCTTTGTCATTTTCCGGAAAAATCTTTCTGACAGCTCCTCCGATGAATGCTCCAAGGTCATAATTTTCAAAAGAGCGTCCAGAAAAGATTCCTTGAAAACGAAGCGCAATCCCGCGCAGGCCTCCCGGCCTGTAACGCTTAAGGATCGTCTGTAATTCTCTTCTGGCATCTTTAACTTCAAGATGACTCAGCCGATCAAACTTGGGCTCCCATTCCTCCTCGTACCACGGCAAGCCTTCATAGGGGCCGGAGAGCAAACTTCTGAAGGCCTCGGCAAACTCACCTTCAGCACCGATCTTGAAAGCAAAAATGTGTCCGAGTTCATGCGAAAGATGGAATTCCAAACCCGAATCGTATAGTCTGATGTAGCTCTTGAAAAAGCCTCTTACTGCGACATAGGGATCTCCGGTTAATGATGATCGAAGCATGCTCGAATAGATCATAACAACAGCACCGACTATCGCCGCGGCGTCAGCTCCAAGTGAAATCGCAGAAAGATGCCCTGGGGTCCCGGAAAATTGCTGGAGGATCAATCCGGCCAACAAAACGAAGCTGCCAAAGGCAAGCCATCGTGAAGTGGTCCGCCGGATCCCTGCATCCGATACCACTTCCAGCTTGCGGACACTTGCAAGGATCTTTTTCCCAAGGCGGGTATCGGGATCGACATACCGTCTCAGAAGCATTTCAATATGAGCGCTGATCTTTCCGGGTTTGGGGAGTTGATGATCGATCCCGATCTGCGACATCACTTTCCCGATCGCATCTTCAGTTCTCACCTCGGAGCGCCGGGCCTCGGCTTCGCCAGTCACAGGACCACCCGCACTAGAGCGGGATAAAAAAAACCATGCCGCACCGAGAAATACAACTCCTCCTGCGCCGCCCATGAGCCACGGGAATAAAGCTTTCTTTTTCTCATGCTGTTGTTGAGACGCCAGCCATTCGGAGATCAGTGTTTCTGAATCCATATTCCCGTAAACCTGGTGATGAGAGGCCAGCCATGCAGAAGCTAACGTTCGTCTGTCAATATCTCCAAACGGATCCTTTTCATCTTCAATCCTGAAGAACGGGATATGCTGGAAAAGACCCCGGCCTTCCATGTATTTCCCCACAATCGCATGCGCCTTTGCATAAGATGCTATTCCTTCCTTTCCGGTGCCGGAGGACAGTCTCGTGTGTTGCAGACCCGGAATTTTTCTTATTTTTCCGCCATTGAGGAGATTGCGCAGCCTGTCCTGAACAGACATCAAGGCCCGGTCTTCTTCTGGCAAGTTCGAAGGATTGGATGCTTTGGCAATACGGCTATATCTATCAAATGTCTCTTCACTGACCCAGATTTCCCTGGCCTGATCGGGAGAAAAGAAGCTGGCTTTTGGATAGGGATCAAGAACATTAGTGCCGAAGGCGGGACCGGAATCATAGCGTAATTCTGCCTGACCGTTCTTCGCTAAGCCGTTGAAATATTGAGTGTCCAAAACAAATATGGCCGGGCTTCTTGATGCTTTCGTAAAGGATCCTATGGCCCATTCATGCGCGGCCCTTGTCAAATAAAGCTCTCCTTGAGCCCTGTTTTTCAACAAAACATCGTCTAGGTTATCGCTCCCCTGATAAAGATTTCCATTCGATAATTCAAAACGCCTACCCGAGCGCAATATCTCCTGGACGACTGCCTTTTGCGCAGGATGGCCGTCACAAAACGCTTCCACCTTCACCAGCGCCCGGTCAAGCAAACCCTCTTTCAATGCGTTGTGATGGTTGGCAATAAGATAGACAAGCTTCAGGCCAGGATCTTCGGGGACTTCGTCTCCTAATCCGGGCTTCTGGCCAGCCGGTACCGCGCGAGCCAAACTTAAAGCTGACAATGATGCCAGTGATAACAAAAAGCCGCGTCTCGATAATGGCGTCACTTGTCCTCTTCCTTCTGGCGAAGAGACATAGCCCATCTCTGCCGCTACCCGCACCTCGGAGCGACGGCCTTTGGCCGTGTCCATAGTCGATGGTCCATAGTCCACGGATTTCTGATCTTGTCTGTCGTCTATGGTCTGTGGACTGTCGTCTGATTTTATTTCCCGCACCTCGGAGCGGCGTCCTTGAGCATCACCAGCCTTCAGTTTTTTGGTTCTTGTTGCCGGAATTATTCCTGTTTTGAGCATTTGCTCGCGATAGCGCCCGCGGTGTCTTGACAGACCTTTCTTCATCTCTTCGACGACCCTCTCGACAGAAAGCTTCTTGAAATGCTCGGCTTCTTGCCACACCTCCCTTTCGTTTAACCAGGCGATCTTAAGATCATAAGGGCCCGAAATCTCTTCAGCGGTAAGTGTGAAAACTATATTCCTAGTGACTTCATCTTCTTCTGAGAAATACAGTTCCCATTGATAGCCTTGCAATCCAAGCGAACCTTTATAATTCAAGATCATGCCTTTCATTTTTTCAGTCTGACAAAACGTATCGAAAGGGCGGATGATATTCTGCGGAATATAGACTTCATCAGTAGCGGTCGGAAAATTGGCAAAGCCAATCGCTTTACCCGCATGGATGGCACTGCTGATACCCGTTGGAACGGAATGACCGCTTACGGAGACAGAACCCGTTAGAACTTCCGGCAATCGCTTTCCGGGATGATTGAAAGACCGCTTTAGAGCTTCGGCAAAGTCATGTGCGGGTTTCCTTCGCAATTTTTCTTTTAAGAGTTTTATCACAGCGCGTGAATAAATCGAACCGACTATCCCCATGGTAAATGCTATGCCAATACAAATACCAAGAAAAATCTCGCCCCTCACCTCGGAGCGGGAGCGGTCACGTTGCCCTGCCGTCAGCCGCGCGCCTTTACCTTGGTCAGGACCTGTTTTTTTAGAGGCACCTGGGAAACTTCGCTTTTTTTGGCTAAGCCCAATGCCAGCCAGTATGGCAAAACCGGTCATTCCAACCAACCCTGACCGATTTCTCTCAAAAAAAGTCGGTGGAGCTTGAATAGGCCGACCGGGAGCGGGAGGTTGATTAAGCCGCAAGACCCCTAACTTCCTGGACCAGATTTCGCGCTCCAGTTCCGTAAACTGCCCGGGACGATAATCATAAGGACGTACGTATTCTCCTTTATAATCGTAAATTTCTCCCGTCTCAGATTCGATTAAAGTGTATCGATCCACGTTGCCCAAAATATCTTGTTCGATGATCCTGATTTTTAGTTCCTCTAATTTGTCCTGAAGCACCATCACTAAATTTGCAGATAAATTGGAGTTTCCCCCGAGAAACCTCGCTTCCCACTCTGAGGCTTCAAACTTTCCGGTTCTTTTTTCAAGTTCAGCCGTCATTATTTTGAAAGATTCGGATATCAGAGTGCCGTGATCAAAATGGGCCATGAGGGCTGTTTTTGATCTCTTTGCGTAAAGGCTTAAAACAACGCAAGGGCCCCCTTCAGAAGTCAGAAGACGGGAGTCCTTGTCTTTGCCCGCCGTCACGATTCCAAACTCTCTTTGCCCAACTACCTGGACGTGGGACTTGTCTGATGATGACCCACGCGGTTCCCTAGACGGTTGAATAGGTGCTAATCGCGTTCGGAGTAATTCCTTTTTTTCATCTTCCTCTAAAGATAAAAAACTTAGACTGAGCTCTTCAGTAACCGGGGAAAGCTGCTCGGCAAACTTCGAAAAATCCCCCAAAAATATGACACCCGCCGTTAATAATACGGCCAGCAAAATCTTTTTCCGAAGAGACGATGCATATTCGTTTCTAGCCAGCCGCGCGCCCTTAGGATCTTTTTCCCTCACCTCGGAGCGTTCTTCTACGCCAACTCCTTGACGGGTTGGCTTCGAAGGAACTTTTTCATGTTCTCCCGTAAGGTCCTTCGAAGCTGTGCGAGCTTGACGAGACACAGCGGAGAATGACCGCACCTCCGAGCGAATGGGACCAGCCTTCAGGGTTCGCTCCATGATTAACCCAAGAGTTTGAGGATCAACGCCCGGCATATCACGGGCAACTTTTTCCATGATCCGGAGTTCTGCCCTTGCCAGCATGGGGTTTGCGTCCCAAATTTCGATCCTGCTCTCCGACCTTGTGGCTAGTCGAAGATTTGCTGGTAATTCATAAGACAGACGGCCATTGGCCATGAGACGCTTGTAATACTCTTCATGTCGAGGGCTGGGCTTGGTGATGCGCGGACTCACGACGATATAGCTGATGCCTTTGGCTTCGAGGATGCGTTTGGTCGCTTCTTTGTGGAAACCGCCGTACACCAAAATTGCCGGCTCGATGCCGGACAATTTTGAAGACCGGAGACTGGACCCGCCTGCCGGCGAGGCAGGGACTGGAGACTGGAGACTTTTTTCTTCAGTTTGTGGGTCTGTAGTCTGGGGTCTGATGTCTGGGGTCTCAGCAACGAGATACTTATCTAAGGATTGTCCAAGGGAAAGATCTCGTTGCTGCGCGATCTCATAAAATTTGATGGCATCACGAATGTTCCGCTCCCACATTCTTGAAAGGATGAGGGTCTTGGGGGCCTGGCTGAAGATGAACCGGGCGAAGGAATCTGTATCAAATGCCTTAAGACTTGTTTTGACCGCCTCGTATTCCTCTTGGGACACTTGAAGCTCATTCAGGCGATTGAGAAGGCTGAGGATCTTGTAATATTCGAAAAGCTGTTTGTCGGCCGTGTCATGCAAGTAAGTTCCCGAAACCGCTTGTTCAAGTTTGATAAGTTCACTGAAGACTTCGCGGGCATCGATATGTTTCGCTTTTTCGATGACAACAGGGTCATTCGAGTGAATGGCTCCGAGAATAAACCGGATAAGGCCCAACCCCTCCTCTTTTCCATGTTTCCCCAAGAGAGGCATCGTCCTTCCAAGATAAGTAAATAGATCCAGCTTTTTGGCATCGTACTGTTCCTTCGTCTTGAGCCAGGCCTTGAGTTCTTTGGGGAAACGGCTGTCGGCGAGCGACTTTAATTCCTTTTCAAGGGCCCTGAGGTCTTTTGTGATGGCGTCTTTCTTGGTCGCGGAGAGACGGTACTGATCGATGTTTTCTTTGTGGAGTTTGAGGGAGTCCGCACCTACGAGGTTGAAGTCTTTGGTCCTGTTGATATGGGCGTATTCCGCGCCACCGACACGAAGGTGGTCCATCAGGAAGTAGGATACCTTTTCCTTGATCTTGGGGTCTTTGATGAACCCGAAATATTTGTCCGTTGGAACCGGCCCTTCGTAGTCTTCCTCAAAAACCGTTTTAATCCCATAATTGGAAACGAGGTGGTTAATGATCTTCGCGGTGTTCTCCTGAGCTTCAAGGGAGTCATGGGCGTCTTGGATGAAAAGAATGGTTTTTCCAGAGGTGCCATGAAACGATTCCTCTATAAGACCAAGTTCGGGAGGGATCCGGATCTCACGATCACGGCCTAGGCGATGGAGACCGGATGGATTCCCTCCCTGAACTGTAATATCGACGGACTTGGCAAATGCGGCAGGAGCATAGCTAAAAAGCTGAGTAAGCAGAAAGAGGGCCATGGTAATGATAGCGACGCCTCTCTTGAATGGATTGCTCCCGAAGGGAGTATTTTGTATTCTCATTTGCCTAGGCCGAAAACTTTTACAAATTGCTTAGTAATCGGAAGGATAACACCTATTTCCTATTGCGCAAATGGGTGGATATGCAGAAGGTTTTAGATGTTTCTGATGTTATAAATTGCTATCTAATGCAAAAGGATCGGACAAAAAAAAGGACGACTTTCGAAGAGCTGATCAGCTAATCCCTCGCCGCGCCCCTCGAAGTTTCGTCTATGCGCCACGCTCTGCGCCATTTTACCAATTATGCGCCAAAGGCGAGATTCCAACTTATTCCGATAATTCCTCTATCCGACATTTATCCGACAATTTTGATCGTTAACCGACATTTGAATAAACCGACATTTATCCGACAATTCAAAGGATTATCCGACAGAGTTTATTTAGCGAAATACACGGCATCCTTTTTAAAACCTTTCTTACAAATCATCCCGCTTTTGATGAGACCGCTCAAATCCCGCAAAGCGGTTCGATCCGTCACCTTAAACATTTTGCGATAATCAAGATTTGTGATATGTTTATTCTCGTTCACCATCAGACGTAACGCCTCGATCTGGCGTTCGTTCAGGCCGAGTTTTTTGAGATCGGTTTGCCGCTCCTCGGGAATGCTTGGAACAAGGTCCAGGATTTTTTCGCCCGGCCCATAGAATTTCACCACGAAGAAATCGCCCTCTTCCGAAAACTCCGGCGCTGCAAGGCCGTGTTCCTTCATCAGCTTCTTCATCTTGCCGATGCCAGTACCGAAACGCTCCATATCCATTGTTTCGTGGAAAATAGCGCAAATAGCCTCGTTGCGGGTGGCATGATTGCCTTCCAGTTTTTTAATGTTCATCTGGGGCAAAAGCCCGCCGGGGTTGCGAACCTCGACCCGATCATCGAAAATCGCGACCATAATGGGAGACCCAGTCCGTGTATAGTCCCGGTGCGCGATCGCGTTGACAATGGCTTCGCGTACTGCCTCGAACGGATATTCCGGGATATCCACACGTTTGAATTCGACGATCTTGTTGGCAAGCCGGGTATTCCTTTTGAAAAAGGTTTCCGCTTCCTCCAGCATCGAATAAACAGGCCCCTTGATCTCCTTTGAATCGATCATAGACACTCGTGATGTCCCCTGGAACCGGGCAATACGGATCTCATGATGAGAAATATGACCGGTCGGATCCTTACCGAAGAAAAGAATCGCTGTATTGGTCGGATAAAAGCGGACACCTTCTTTTTTGACGACCTTGACGGCATCGACAAGAAATTTCTTTATCGATCCCTTGGGGACTGCGACTTTTAGCTTGATCGCGCGGTTCTGAAGGAAATCTTTTACCAGCTTTTCATCGATCGCGTCATAGCTAAGGTCTTTACGGACCGTTTTATCAAAAGGCCCTTTGGAGTACTCCCCTTTGTCGTCCAGAAACGAGATAAGGCTGTTGAGCACTTGCGTCTTGAGCGCGTCGGCATTCTGAAAACGTTTGTAAATAAAAGACGCCTTAACATCTTTCAGAAAATCCTGCATCCCCGGATCTCTTCTCTTGTCTTCGGCCGAGGCTCCCTTGATAAAGGCCATGATCTCACCGCCCGGCTTCGCTTTCCGGAACGCCCGGAATTCCCGTTCAGTGGCAGACAGACCGTCTTTCCCTTTGTCTCCGTATTTCTGTCCGAGAATACAGACATAAACATCACTGTTTGTCACATGCCGAAGATAAGTCGCAGCAGCTGACTTCCCCTTTGCCGGAAGATCCTCAAAGAGAAAAACATCGAAAAAACTCCTGAGCGTCGCATTAGCCGTAATGACATCCTTGACGGCCAAACGCTCATCACGAAGTTCGTTCTGATTGGCACTGACAAACAGTTTATATTTCATAGCCCGCCTTCTTCTTAATCATCGCAGAACCTTCTACCAGTGACTTTTCGCAAATTTTTTCGCTTCACCCGCCAAAACGAATACCGTCCCCCAAACTGTCTCAACCTCTCGGAAGAATCGCCCTAGCTCACTTTAACAGCGCGACAAGTCCTTTAACTGCGATTGAGCAGTTTACCGCGACTCATAGGTTGTTACTTTGTCTTTAAAGTAATTCCCAAAATCAGTGGGCGATATTTTACACCAATTTTCTGAACCTCACCCAACTTTAAATTGGATCTAATCATCTCCAATTTCATCGAGCATTTCTCTGAATTTTGAGAATAGATGGGGTTCATTCTTCAATCGGACAAGCTCTAGAAGTCGACGAAGGTGGAAATGCTTCAAAGTCGCTGGCTCCCTGTGAGTATTCAAAAAATCCTGAATCGGAGCAGGAAGTTCGAGGGTTTTGAGAACTCTGGCAATGTAGGACCAATCCTCACCCGTAATCTCAGAGAGACCGCGGACGCTCTTGATCCCCGTTGAATCTTGAAGCTGACGGTAATAGGCCGCTTTTTTGAGT
>Ga0114951_10002300_pt1 | contig 21757 bp, 6 predicted proteins | sample AM7aDNAmetaG_FD_88677 | JGI IMG/M metagenome (GOLD analysis project Ga0114951, IMG submission 88677) | Freshwater microbial communities from Finland to study Microbial Dark Matter (Phase II) - AM7a DNA metaG | ecosystem: Environmental > Aquatic > Freshwater > Lake | place: Finland: Lake Alinen... | reverse complement strand
CTTACCAATTTGATCTCTGGACTTATTGCTTATTGCTTCCTCCCTAAAAAACCAGCAATAAATTGTTATGAACCTATGGGTAATAGTATCGTTTTATTCTAACTTTACATCGAACTCACGTTATATTAACGATACGATTGTCCCTGACAGCGGTTCTGTTTCAATTCAGGCCAGCGTTAACAGGGCTGTGGAAAATTCGCAATTGTATATTGACAACCTGAATTTCGACGGATTCCTTTCCGGAATAAAAGAGTCCCCATTGCCAATTGCACAAAATATTGATTTTAATGTATATCCCAATCCATTCAGTGACCACTCTATCGTTTCATTCTCGTTAAATCAGGATGAAAAGGTGATGATACGAATGTTCGACCTTTCGGGAAAACAGGTTCTTATTCTTGCAGACGGGAAATATACATCCGGTGAACATAAAATTGATCTGGCAGCTTCCGGCTTAGGCAAAGGGTTTTACGTTTGTGTTATACATACAGGAACCCTGGTTTACAGTAAAAAAGTAATTATTTATTAGAACACAGGCGTTACAAATTATTTATATGATTATGACAGAGAAAAAACAAACAATTTATGTGCAGCAGGGTCAGGAAAATCACATTTTTATACTTAGAATTAATCAACTTTTCGGTAATCCATTTGTTATAAGTGCATAAATTAATTAATTATTCATATTCAGAATGCTGCACTATAGTTAAAAGCATGTAAATTATTTATTTGCATTCATATATAGTATGCATTGCCTTTGAAATTATTTTACATAAAAATCATAATGAAATCTAATTACTCAATAAAAACTATGACAAACTTCCAAATGAAAAAATCGTTTATTACCGGTTTTATCTTTTTTCTTTGCTTCAACGCTTTATTTTTACGAGCCCAGCACTGGCATTATCATAATCCCACCTTATGGTTCGATATCAATTCTATTGAGTTACTTGGACCAGGTACCGTTGCCATAGGTGGTGGCAGGGAGGCAAATGATTCTATTCAGGTGATGTTCCAGTCTGAGGATTATGGATTGAGCTGGTACGAAAATGCACATGATGGTCTGGCACCATGGAATAAATCCATGGCATTTTCTGATTCTCTGAATGGTATTGCTGTCGGTTATGAAGGCAGAATCATCAAATCAGGTGATGCAGGCAGGAACTGGGGATTTAACGTTTACCCGGTCAACAGAGATTTAAATAAAATAGTCTATTCAGGTGCTGGTACATTTTATGTTGCAGGTGGGAATAAGACGCATGATTCAATCCAGACGATATTGAAAAGCAGCGACTACGGGAATAGCTGGAATGTAATTTATGACGTTCCGGGCCCATGGCTGAAATCAATTGCATTTATAAACTCTCTGAAAGGATTTGCAGTGGGAGATCAGGGTGTGATTCTAACAACCACCAATGGCGGGACCTCATGGACTTCTGTTGCTTCACCGGTACAAAGAGATTTTAATGCCATCACTTTTATCAGTTCCGATACAGGTTATATTGTCGGTGGTACTGCTTCCGGATTATTCTCACGTGCTACCATTTTGATAACTGTGAACGGAGGTTCAGATTGGAACGTGCTTACAGATCAACAAAGAGGAATTTTTAACGATATTTCTTTTGCTGATGCCAGTGTGGGCTATATTGTTGGTGATAGAGCAACAGTACTTCAAACAACTGATGGTGGCCGGAACTGGATGCCTGTAGTCGTTGACACCACTTTGACCGGCAACGAATGCTTTAATGTAGTAAAATTTTACAACCGGAATTTTGGTGCGATAGGTGGTAAAGGCGGTAAACTGTATATTTATATTAATACCCCTGTAGAAGCATACACCATAGGTGTAAACAACATTGGAACTACCGATGCTACTCTTTTAGGTGGCATCAATACACATACAAAAAATGCCAGATACTCTTTTGTTTATTCTGATAATATTCAATTTAATTCACCTGATACCACCCAGGGAATACATGTCCGGAATGATTCATTATTAATGATTTCCGAACATATTCAAGGGCTTTCTCCGAATACTACTTACTATTATTTTTTAAAAGCTGTCACTCCATCGGGTATCATCAGTGGTGACACTTTATCGTTTTATACAGGAACTATCCCTTCATTTGTATTCAGAACATTAGATGCAACTACGGTTGGATATATGGCCGCCAACCTGAATGGATTCATAGATAAAGCTACCGTACCTGTTCAACTTTCGTTTGAATACGGTATAACACCCGCCTTCGGCTATCAGGTTGCCACAAATCCTGCCATAATGAATGATACTCTTGCGCATCACGTTCAAACCGGTATTACCGGTTTACAGGCAAACACACGATATTTTTTCAGGTTAAAAGGAATTTCTTCTTACGGCACATTCTATGGTGATACAAAAGCATTTGATGCAATCAGCTTACCAAATGTAGGAACGGGAATGGCTTCGAATGTCACACTGACAGGTGCTCAGTTGAATGGTATCGTAACTAATTACGGTGCGCCTTATGCTTTGAAATTTGATTATGGAGAGTCCGTCTTATACGGGAATGAGGTCAATGCTATACCTGATTCTGTTACAGGTCCGGTAAATGTTTTTCCGGTGGCAGTTCTTAACGGCTTATCGCCCAGAAAAACTTACCATTACCGCTTAAAAGCTATTAACTCAGACGGTACGAGTTACGGGGAAGATCTTACATTCATAACTGGAGGACCAGTAGTTTATTCCGCCCCGGCGACAAATATCACTTTACATACGGCCCAGCTCAATGCGTCCGTAAATGCCTTCAGCATTCCTACATCTGTTAAATTTGAATATGGGTTGACAAATTTATATGGTAATGAAGCGAATGCTGTGCCTGATTCCGTGACGGGAAGTATTTACAACAATGTAATATATCAATTATCCGGGTTGACGCAGGGAGAAACTTATCATTTCAGGGTTAAAGCTTCAAACAGACTTGGTATCGTTTATGGGAATGACATGATGTTTACAACCAATAGTCCGCCTTCTGTACATACCTTACTGGCGAGAGAGATCAGGCAGAACTCAGCTCAGTTAAACGGCAATGCCGATGCCGGTGGAATCCCTGCAGCTATCAAATTTGAATATGGCACAACAACATCCTATGGAAATGAAATCGATGCCATTCCTGATTCACTTTTTTCTGAAGGAATTGTTCCCGTGTATGCGACTGTTTCAGGTTTAATGCCCAATAAAACTTATCATTTCAGAATTAAAGGAACGAACCATACTACAACAAATTATGGAAATGACATGTTGTTCTATTCCGGGTATCCTGAAATACCGAATTTCGACTTTGAAAACTGGACCCCAATCACTTATGCTAAACCTGAAGGATGGAATCTTACTGACGGTATTATTTCTCAGTATTCCCCGGCCTGCCACAACAATTATGCTGTAAAAATTCAGAATGATACTTTAAATAATGGACAACCGGGTGCAATTTTGGATGCAAGCACATTAGACCGGGGGCGCACCTTTCTCGGCGGATCTCCCTTTCATGCAAGACCTGACACTCTGAAAGGATGTTTTAATTATTACATAGCCAATAACGACACTGCTCTTATCCTGTTAATATTAAAGAAACAGGGTGTTGTAATCTCATACAACTGGTTTCCTATTACAGGTAGCTCATCTGGTAATTATACTAATCTGAGTTTTCCTATCCCATATACCTCTCCGGGTATTGCTGATTCCATAATCATCGGTTTTATTGCTACTAACCTAAAAAATATTCCGGGACCATTTCCTGCTGACAATTATCTGATTATTGATAACATCCGTTTCTCAGGCACAACCGAGAACATCCCGAATAACGATTTTGAAAGATGGGAAGAAAATACTCATTATTATCTGAATGATTGGTTCTACGGGAATAAATATGTAATTAACCCTGTTTACCCGTTTGATGATCCTGTTTCGCTTACAACTGATGCTCAGCATGGCGACTATGCAGCTCTTTTACAAACATTTATGCATCCAAGTGACACCATGAGCAGCGGTATATCCACAGGGACGCAATGGGACGCACCGGGTTTCAGAGTAAACGCTAGGCACCAGTCTCTTAACGGTTACTATAAATTTTCACCTGAAAACAATGATTCTATGAATGTTTATGTTAACATGTATAAAAATCATGCAAACATTGGCAACGGAAGTTTCCAGTCGGCTATACCCGTTTCTGTTTATACTCCGTTTACCATAGACATTTTCTATAATGATACCATAACACCTGACAGCTGCCGTATTTCCATCTCACAATGGATTAAAAAGCCAAAAGGAAACTCAAAACTTTATATTGACAATCTGAATTTTGACGGGTTCATTTCAGAAATAAAACAGACTGGAAATTCCGATACTGATCTGTCTGATTTTAAAGTGTATCCGAATCCTTTCAGTGATATGGCCAATGCTACTTTTACAATAAATCATGATGAATATATCACAATAAGATTGTTCGATATTTCCGGGAAAAAGGTTGCTCTGCTCGCTGACGGCATGTATAAAGCCGGCAACAATATCATTAGGTTTTCTGCAGAAGGACTGCAAAAGGGTTTTTATTTTTGTGTAATAAGTACAAAAAACCAGGTTTTCACCAAAAAAATAATTATTTATTAGGGCCCGGGCAGTTGCATAATATTTCAATGATGAGTCATAATAAGAAAAATCGGACTATAAAAATGATATATTATTACACATAAATTTAAAAGCTATACTGATGAGCATTTTCTGTAACTCTTTTGTTATAAAGGGATAGAATAAAATCCCACTCACATTCTTTCCCCTGACCTCTGCATAATTTGATAAAAAATATTTTTTTCTTTTGAATATGGCATACTAAAGATATAATTGACCTTAAAAATAATTATGAACTCCGGTTACTAAAAAACTAAATAAAACTTCGATATGAAAAAAACTCTCTTTATCAGTCTTCTCTTTTCACTTTGCTTTAACAGTATTTTTTTACAGGCCCAGCAATGGCATTATTATAATCCCACCTTATGGTTCGATATCAATTCTATTGAGTTACTTGGTCCCGGAATTATTGTCATCGGAGGCGGTCAGGAATCCCGTGATTCAATTCAGGTCATGTTTCAGAGCAATGATTATGGATTGAGCTGGTACGAAAACGCACATGATGGGCTGGCACCATGGATCAGATCCATAGCATTTTCCGATGCCGATTCCGGATATGCTGTCGGTTACGAAGGCAGGATCATCAAATCAGGTGATGCAGGCAGAAACTGGGGATTTACGGTATACCCGATCAACAGGGATTTGAATAAAATAGTCTATGCAGGGTCAGGAACTTATTATGTTGCCGGAGGAAACAAGACGCACGACTCAATCCAGACTATATTAAGAACTACCGACTACGGGAATAGCTGGGATGTAATTTATGATGTTCCCGGACCATGGCTGAAATCAATTGCATTTATAACCACACAGAAAGGATATGCAGTTGGTGACCGGGGAGTCATTTTGTCAACAAACAATGGTGGTAACACCTGGACAAGCATATCTGCACCTTTGCTGAGGGATTTTAATTCCGTTACATTTGTCAATGCCGATACAGGTTACATTGTTGGCGGCACGGCTGCCGGATTGTATAAACGGACTATATTACAGACTGTTAACGGCGGCACTAACTGGGATATTCTTCTTGATGAGCACGGAGGTATTCTGAAAGATATTTCTTTTGCTGATCCATTTATGGGATATGCGGTTGGTGACAGTGCCACTTTACTGCAAACTTTGGATGGTGGTCTGAACTGGATACCACTTGTCATTGACACCAATCTTTCGGGCAATGAGTCCTTTAATGCAGTAAAATTTCATAACCGGAATTTTGGCGCAATTGGTGGAAAATCAGGAAAGCTGTATATTTATGTAAATGCTCCGGTTGATGTTTATACTTTAGGCGTCAGTAATATTGGAACGACAGATATCACTCTTTTAGGTGGCATCAATACACATGCTAAAAATGCCAGATATTCTTTTATTTATTCTGACAATATACATTTCGCTTCACCGGATACCACGCGGGGAATAAATGTTCACAATGATTCTTTATTATTGGTTTCAGAACATATACAAGGGCTCACTCCGAATACAACCTATTATTACTTTTTAAAAGCTGTTGCTCCTTCAGGTATCGTTTACGGTGATACCCTTTCTTTTTACACCGGAACAATTCCTGCCTTTTTATTTAAAACATTAGAAGCAACAATGGTAAGCAACAGGGCTGCCAACCTGAATGGCTTCATTGAAAAAGCTCCTGTCCCAATGCAACTGTTCTTTGAATATGGCAGCAGTCCTGCCTTTGGTTCGCAGGTTGCTGCAACTCCTTCTGTAGTAAATGACACATTAATGCATTATATTCAGATCCCTGTGAACAACCTTATTGCAAATACAAGATATTTTTTCAGGCTTAAAGGAGTTTCTTCATCGGGCATATTCTATGGAGATACAAAATTATTTTATGCAATCAATTTACCTAATGTAGGCACAGGGAATGCTTCAAATGTCACTTTGACATCTGCTCAGTTAAACGGTATCGTAACTAATTACGGCATCCCCAGTGCTTTAAAGTTTGATTATGGACAAACTGTCTTATATGGCAGTGAGATTGATGCAACACCTGATTCCTCCTTAGTTGCCGGTAATGTTTTTCCTGCTGCAGCGATCACGGGCTTACTAACCGGAAAAACCTACCATTACCGTTGTAAAGCTATAAATTCAAGCGGAACGAGTTATGGGGATGATGTTATATTTATTGCAGGAGGACCATCTGTAATTTCAAGACCTGCTTCAAACATCAGTTTGCACTCTGCACAGCTCAATGCATCTGTTAATCCATTTAACAACCCTACTTCTGTAAAGTTTGAATATGGGCTGACAAATTCTTATGGGAATGAAGTCAATGCAGTACCTGATACCCTGAGCAATAGCACCTTTAGTGATGTTTCATACTTGCTTTCCGGCTTAGCTGAGGGAGAAACATATCATTTCAGGGTAAAAGCCACAAACATATTAGGTTCTGTTTATGGAAATGATATGTTATTTACTGTAAATCTGCCGCCATCTGTTTATACTTTACCAGCAACGGACATCAGATTAAACTCTGCCCAATTAAATGGTTCTGCTGATGCTGATGGAATTTCAACAGCTATTCAGTTTGAATACGGGACAACAACGGCTTATGGAAATGAAACTGATGCCATCCCTGACTCACTTACTACCAGCGGAACGGTCTCCGTACATGCATCACTTTCAGGGTTGACGCCCAATACCACCTATCATTTCAGATTAAAGGGGACAAATTACTTTACTACAAAATACGGAAATGATTTCATGTTTTATTCCGGTTACACCGAAATTCCAAATTTTGACTTTGAGATGTGGACTCCGGTAACATATGTGGATCCTGAAGGCTGGAACATGAAAATAGGCAGAATTTCACCTTATGAACCGGCCTGTCATAATAATTATGCTGTTAAAATTCAGAATGACTCAATTCTTCGTGGACAACCCGGTGCTTTATTAACAGCAAGCACGACTGATCAGGGGCATACTTTCTTCGGGGGCACTCCTTTCCATGGCAGACCTGACACACTGATAGGCTGTTTTAATTATTCCATTGACGATAATGACACTGCAAAGATTTTACTAATTTTAAAGAAACAGGGACAAGCAATCTCATACAATTGGTTCCCTGTTTATGGCAACTCATCCGGTAATTATGTTAATCTGAATTTTCCAATCCCATACATATCTGCGGGAGATGCAGATTCAATAATTATAGGATTTGTCTGTACGAATGTCCAACATATTCCGCAACCACTACCTTTAAGCAGCTATTTAATCATTGACAATATCCGTTTTTCAGGTACAACTGAAAACGTCCCGAACAGTGATTTCGAAGTTTGGGAATCAAATATTCGCAATTACCTGGATGATTGGTATTATGGGGACAAATATACTATCAACCCCTCGCATCCGGAAATTGAACCTGTTTCCCGCACAACCGATGCTCAGCATGGTACCTATGCAGCACTTTTACAAACTTACATTTTTCCGGATGATACTATAAACGGGGGAATATCCATGGGACCACAATGGAATATACCCGGTTTTAAGGTAAATGGGAGACATCAGGCTCTTACGGCTTATTATAAGTTCTTCCCTGAAAATAATGATTCTATGACTGTCGATGTAAACATGTTTAAAAATCATATAAACATTGGCGATGGAGCTTTTCAATCCAGTGAACAGGTCACAGGCTATTCTCCTTTGATTGTTAATATAATCTACCGTGACACAATAGTCCCCGACAGCTGTCACATTTCTATTCAACAATGGACGACCAAACCAAGAGGAAGCTCGAAGCTATACATTGATAATCTGAATTTCGACGGGTTCCTTTCAGAAGTAAAGCAACCGGAAGTTACAACTGAAGATATATCTAATTTTATAGTATATCCAAACCCGATCACTGATATGGCTACCGTTGCATTTTCCATAAGTCAGGATGAACATATCACTATAAAAATGTTTGATATTTCCGGCAAAAAAGTCGCTGTAATCGCTGACGGTAAATATAAGGCAGGGAACAATATCATTAAGGTTTCTGCAGAAGGGCTGCAGAAAGGTTTTTATTTTTGTGTAATAAATTCAAAAGACCGGATTTTTAGTAAAAAAATTATTATCTACTAGTCTCTCTAAGTAAAGAATGTAAAAACAGTTCGTCATTTATTGTGCGGATTGTTTTTTTCTTTTGTCTAGATAAGCATTAAGAAAATTGCTTGTAAACGAAAGCAAATTATAATATATTTGCTAATTCCTATATTTATTTTTCATGCACTGATCTTTATAAAAAACAGGGAAACATGAAAACAGCCAGATTGTTTATAATTGTATGCTCTTTTTTATCTTCATGCAATTTATCTCTGGGACAGCAATGGCACAGGTATGACCCAACTGCATGGTTCGATATCAATGCAGTTGAAACACCCGGACCGGGTGTTATTGTCATCGGTGGTGGGCAGGAATCGCATGATTCAGTGCAGATCATGTTTCAGAGCCCCGATTATGGGTTAACCTGGATTGAAAACTCTCATGATGGATTTGCTCCCTGGAATAAATCCATTGCATTTTCAGATAATTCGAATGGTATTGCTGTAGGTTATGATGGCCGGATCATTAAATCTGATGATGCAGGCCGGAACTGGGGCTTCAACATTTATCCCATCAACCGCGATTTCAACAAGATATGTTATGCCGGAAGCGGAACTTATTACATTGCAGGCGGTAATAAAACCCACGACTCGCTGCAAACCATAGTAAAAAGTTCTGACTTCGGGATTAGCTGGGCCGTAATATATGACGTTGCAGGCCCCTGGCTGAAATCAATTACCTTCATTGATACTCTTCATGGTTTTGCTGTTGGCGATAACGGTACGATACTGACCACTACAAACGGTGGGAACACATGGATACAGATCTCAACACCCATACAAAGGGATTTTAATGCCATCACCTTTATAAATGCCGATACAGGATATATTGTGGGAGGTACTCCAACAGGATTATGCCGCAGAACTATTTTGCGAAGTGTAAACAGAGGTTCAAATTGGAGTGTCCTTATTGATACCACTGGGGGAATACTGAAAGATATTTCTTTTGCTGACGGGCAGGTGGGCTATACTGTAGGAGATAGTTCCACTGTATTGAAAACAGTTGACAGTGGTTTAAACTGGATGCCCGCCATTATTGATACTAACCTCGTCGGGAATGAATCATTCAACGCGGTGAAATTTTACAACCGGAATTTTGGTGCTATTGGTGGAAAAGCAGGTGTATTGTATGTTTATCAGGATATTCCGGTTGAAGCATTTACTATGGGCAGCAGCCAGATTGGAACAACCGGCGCAACTCTTCTTGGCGGGATCAATACACATACTAAAATTGCAAGGTATTCTTTCATTTATTCGAACAATTTAAACTTTTCTGTCTCTGATTCGACGGATGAATTGAATACCATGAACGATTCAATAGAGCTAATTTCAGAACATATTACAGGACTTAATCCTTATACTACTTATTATTATTACCTAAAGGCCATTACTTCTGCTGGTATAATTCATGGAGATACGTTGAGCTTTTACACAGGTATTAATAATTCATTTGATTTTCAAACACTCGATGCCACTATGGTCGGGACCTGGAGTGCTGACCTGTACGGTTTTATCAATAAATCCCCTGCAGCTGTGGCTCTTTCCTTTGAATATGGTGATAGCCCTGCCTTTGGTTCTGAAACAGCATCAAATCCCGGAACGGTTGATGATACCCTGATGCATTATATCAGGGCTCAAATCAGCAACCTGCAGGCTGACAAACAGTATTTTTACAGATTAAAGGGAATTACAGGTTCAGGAATATACTACGGTGATACAAAAATATTCCATGCCATTGATTTGCCCTATGTCTTCACTGAATTCACTTCAGATATTACCCTTACATCTGCCAGGCTGAACGGAAGAGTGAGTACCAACCTTCCCCTTACCGCAGCCGTAAAATTTGAATATGGTCCGACACCTCGCTATGGTAATGAAATCAATGCAGTACCTGATACCATATCGGGTCCAGGTAATTTTATAACTTTTTGCATTTTGACAGGTCTCTCTCCGGTAATAAATTATCATTACCGTATGAAAGCAATCAGCCCGGGAGGTATCAGTTATGGTGAAGACAAAACATTTATCACAGGAGGTCCACTGGCATACACTTTTTCTGCTTCGGACTTTGGTGTAAATTCTGTAAGACTGAACGGGGCTGTTAATGCCAATGGTTTTCCTGCAGCAGTCAGATTTGAATATGGCCTGACGGATGCATATGGCAATGAGATCAATGCTCTGCCTGATTCGGCAACAGGCACTGTTAATGTTTCAGTTTCGGCTGTGCTGACAGGCTTGGTTCCTGCAACAACATACCATTACCGTGTGAAAGCTGAAAATTCAAATGCAATAAGTAACGGTTACGATATGACATTTACTACCGGAACCCCATTTGTCTCAACTGTACCTGCATCAAACATAGGAGCCTTTTCTGCTCAACTTAACGGCATTGTTAACGCCAATAATTTTCCAACGTCCATAAAATTCGAATATGGTACTACCCCTGTTTATGGACATGAAGTGACAGCCATTCCTGATTCAGCCACAGGCACAGGCAATGTAAACATTATTTACCCTTTATCAGGTTTATTAATGAATACTTCCTATCATTACCGTGTAATGGCAGTGAATTCAATAGGGACATCTTATAGTAATGATATGGCATTCACAACCAATAACGTGCTGCCGACAGCAATAACACAAGCGGCAAGTGAAATATCATACCATTCTGCAAAACTCAACGCATTGGTAAATCCGCACCAGGTTGCTACTCATATTTTTTTCGATTATGGATTGACATCTTCCTATGGCAATGAAATAAGTGCTTTTCCTTCATTTTCTTCAGATACACTTGACTTAAATGTTTATTCGGAGCTGAATAACCTGGTATCAAATACTCTGTACCATTTCCGTATCAAAGCTGTTACATCAAATGATACGGTTTTTGGTAATGACAGGATCTTTTTCACAGGACAGTCTGAAATACCAAACTTCGATTTTGAAATATGGGATTCTACAACAATTGAACTTCCTGATGGCTGGACACAGGGTGCTGGAGATGTTATGAAATATTCACCCGGATGCGACGGCAGCTTTGCAATCAAATTACAGAATACATCCGATCGGGGCATGAGTGGTGTTATCATGGGAATTGTCGGGGATGGTGTTTTTGATCATATACCCTTTGCAGGTGGTGCTCCTTTTAATGCAAGGCCTGATTCTCTTGCAGGTTGCTTTAGCTATAATATTGATTATGGCGACACTGCCTGGATCGTTTTGGTTTTAAAAAAAGATGGCATTCCGGTTTCAATGAATATTTACAATATTGCCGGAAATTCAGGAGGAGACTTTGTCAATCTAAAATTTCCGATACAGTATGAAACAGCTGATATACCCGATACAATAATCCTGATGATGTTAAGTTCAAATTTAAATCAAAGAATTCACCCGCCTGGCAGCTGGCTTATTGCAGATGATATCCGTTTTACCGGTACATCTCTTAATATACCCGGGAATGATTTTGAGTATTGGCATACCGAACAGGGCATTGATTTGCCAGGTTGGTATTATTCGGCAAAGGGCTTGATTCCCAATGAAATTATAAACTGTGGAGTGATTCGTACAACAGATGCTGTATCAAATAAATATGCTGCAAAGCTTAAAACGGCTTCTCAGGCTGCCGGGGGTATAAACAGCGGTAATGAAATTACCGGAAAGTTTCCCGTTTTCGCCCGTCATCAGTCACTTACAGGGTATTACAAATTCTTCCCCGTGAATAATGATACAATGAGCGTCAGTATTATTATGTATAAAAACGGTACAAATATTGGCAGGGGGGACTTTATACAGTGGAATGCCATAAGCACTTACACTCCCTTTATTACAGATATAATGTATAGTGGGCCGACTGAAATTCCCGATAGTGCATCTGTTTCCATTTATGCATACAATGAGCAACCTCGTGGAAATTCGGAGCTATATATTGATAATCTGAATTTTGATGGCTTCCTTTCAGGTATTAAAGAGCCTCTGTTACAGGAAACAAACACTATTGATTTCAATGTATACCCAAATCCTTTCAGCGAAGAGGCTACCATTGCTTTTACATTGAATCAGGATGAGGATGTTATGGTGAAATTAGTTGATCTTTCCGGCAAACAGGTGGCTTTGTCAACAAAGGGATATTTTAAATCCGGTACAAATAATATCATTCTGTCAGCATCAGGTTTAAGCAAAGGATTTTATATTTGTATTATCAATACGAGAAGTAACAATATCAGTAAGAAAATTATTATTTATTAAATATTTCAGACAGCAGAAAAAAAGCAAACTATATTTTAAATCAGAAGATGCTATTGACTGGTTTTTAACAGATTACTAAAGCAAATATGAAAAAGATATTCCTCTACAGTATTCTTCTCTCTCTATGGACTGCCGGAAACTTCGCTCACGCCCAGCAATGGCAACGTTACAATCCTACCGCATGGTTCGATGTCAATGCGGTTGAAATCCCCGGTCCTGGCATTATTACCATCGGAGGCGGTCAGGAGTCGCATGATTCCATTCAGGTAATGTTTCAGAGCTCCGATTATGGAAACACATGGTACGAAAATGCTCATGACGGTTACGCACCCTGGAACAAATCCATCGCATTTTCCGATTCAATGAACGGATGCGCTGTGGGTTATGATGGCAGGATAATTAAATCTGATGATGCCGGAAGGAACTGGGGCCATAACGTCTACCCTGTTAACCGGGATTTCAATAAAATATTTTATGCCGGAAGTGGTATTTATTATATTGCCGGTGGGAACAAAACCAACGACTCATTACAAACAATATTAAAAAGTTCCGACTATGGTAACACCTGGAATGTAATATATGACACACCCGGACCTTGGTTAAAATCCATATTTTTCCTGAACCCTTTGAAAGGTTTCGCGATAGGTGACAATGGAGTAATACTTACCACCATTAACGGGGGTAGTTCATGGACAGCCCTTACACCTCCGGTAATCAGAGATTTTAATGCAATGACCTTCATCAATGCAAATGCAGGTTACATCGTAGGAGGAAATTCAACGGGTCAAAGGACAATATTGAAAACAAATGATGGTGGAACAAGCTGGACAGTGATTAAAGATGAGACCGGTGGTATGCTCAACGATATTTCTTTTGCTGATACGGATCAGGGTTACATTACAGGTGACAGCGCCACGGTTCTGACAACGACAGATGGCGGCTACAACTGGTCACCCATTGTCATTGATACCAGCCTCACCGGAAATAAAACATTTAATGCAGTTAAATTTTACAATAAAAATTTTGGTGTATTGGGCGGAAAAAACGGTATTCTTTATATATATCTTGATTTACCGGTTGATGTGTTTACTTTGGGCACCAGCCAGATAGGAACTAATGATGCAACTCTTCTTGGCGGCATCAATACTCATACTAAAGATGCAAGATACTCCTTTGTTTACGCGGATAATTTATCCTTTACATCGCATTTGAATACCGCAGAAGTTGATGTACAGAACGACTCATTATTAATGATTTCTCAAAACATACAAGGGCTTACTCCCAATACTGTGTATTATTATTTTATCATGGCCACCACAGCCACTGATACTATTTACGGCGACACTCTAAATTTCAGTACGGGTATCAGTTTCTCTTCTTTTTTTCAGACGACCGATGCAACTGGTGTCATGTCATGGAGAGCCAACCTGAATGGGTTCATCAATAAATTCCGCGAACCTGTCAGCCTTTTCTTTGAATATGGCACCCAAATGACATTTGGTTCACAGATACCGGCTTCACCTTCAGCTCTTAATGATACATTGATGCATAATGTTCAGGCAACAGTTAATGGTCTGCAGGCATATAATCAATATTTTTTCAGGCTAAAAGGCGTAGCAGCTTCGGGAACTTATTACGGTGACACCAAAATGTTTTACGCGGTCAATCTGCCTTTGGTCAATACAGGAACTCCGGAAATTAATTCCCTGACATCAGCTCAGCTGAATGGATACGTAGGAAATAACGGATCGCCGACATCCATTAAATTTGAATATGGACAAACGGTGCAATATGGAACTGAAGTTAATGCAGTCCCCGATTCTGTGTTTGGCACAAATAATATCTCACCTACTTTTTTATTAACAGGTTTAATTCCGGGAAGAATTTATCATTTCCGATTAAAATCACACAATGCAACTGGTACAAGTTATGGTGAAGATATTGCATTTTGTACAAGCAGGCCAATAGTCTTTACCAATCCTGCAACAAATATTTCACTTATTTCTGCCATGCTGAACGGAGTGGTTCTTCCACGTGGTTTCCCGACCACAATAAAATTCGAATATGGGTTGACAAATTCCTATGGAACAGTAATCAATGCTGTTCCAGATTCTGCTAATGATATTAACGTGGTTAGCGCAAGTTATTTACTAACAGATTTATCCCCTGCAACTACCTACCATTATCGGATCAGCGCGACAAATTCGGATGGTACAACTTATGGCAGTGATATAACATTTATTACAGGTGGTCCCACAGCTTCTACTCTGCCGGCATCAGTCATAAGTGATAATTCTGCACAACTTAACGGGCTTGTAAATGCAAATAATTTTCCGGCAGTAAATAAATTTGAATATGGTACTACTCCTGCTTATGGAAATGAAGTTACAGCCATACCGGATACATTGACAGGAAGCAACAATGAAAGTATTTCATTTTCCCTTTCCGGCTTATTATCAAATACAGTATACTATTATCGTGCAAAATCAACGAATGCTAACGGAACATCTTATGGTTTCAATATGACATTTAAAACGGGCACCTTCCCAAAAATGTTCACATTCCCGGCAACAGATATTTCCTTGAATTCGGCCCGGTTAAATGGCTTTGTTGATGCAGGAGGAATGAATACAGCTGTAAAATTTGAGTATGGTACCACTACATTATATGGAAATGAAATAAATGCTGTACCCGATTCAACTTCATCTTACGGAATTATTAGTGCCAGCGCCACCCCCTCCAACCTAATATCCAGCACTCTATATCATTACAGAATTAAAGGAGTCAACAATGATGGAATGAATTCGGGAAACGACATGCAGTTTTATACCGGGTACCCCGAAATCCCAAATTTCGATTTTGAGATGTGGGATCAACGAAACATTGATTTTCCTGATGGTTGGACAGAAGCTCAGGGAAATATATTGCAATATTCCCCCGGTTGCAGTGGAGATTATGCAATCAAGATACAGAACACTCATGGAGAAAGCATTGGTTTTATCAGCATTGGTACTATCGGCCAGGGAATTTATGGCGGAGTGCCATTCAATGCAAGACCTGATTCCCTGATCGGCTGTTTCAAGTATAATATTGATGCCAACGATACTTCCTGGATCGTTCTGCTTCTAAAGAAAGATGGTATACAGATCTCAATGAACATATATAAGATCGTTGGCAATTCGGGCGGAGATTATGTCAGTTTAAAATTCCCGATTCAGTATGATTCAGACGCAATACCTGATTCCCTGATTCTTATTTTATCAAGTTCCGATCTAAATCAGAAAACAGCCTTACCCTACAGCTGGCTGATTGCAGATAATTTGCATTTTACCGGTACATCACTAAATATTCCAAACAATAATTTAGAACAATGGCATATTGAAAATAACCTTAAACTTTCAGGATGGAGTTATTCCGGATGTGACCTTTTTCCTCAGACCATATTAAATACAGCAGGAATTTCAAGAAGTACTGATGCTGTTTCAAATCAATTTGCAGTCAGGCTCAAATCTCATATTACGCCGAACGAGATCACCTATGGAAAAATAACCAGTGGTAATGAAACGAATTACAGATTTCCGGTTATTGCACGCCATCAATCACTTACCGGTTATTATAAATTCTATCCTTTTGATAATGATACAATGACCGTGATGATTACAATGTACAGGAATGGTTCTGAAATTGGAAAAGGATTTTATTATCAAAATGAATTAGCCAACAATTACACCCCTTTTAATGCTAATATTAACTATTATTCACCAACAGAAATTCCGGACAGTGCTTCCATTACCGTACAGAATTTTAATATTTTCCCTCCTTTTGGCAATTCCGTACTCTATCTTGACAACCTGAATTTCGATGGTTTTCTATCCGCCATTAAAGAAACTCCTTTACCTGCAGAAAGCAATATAAATTTTAATGTTTATCCAAATCCTTTCAATGATAAGGCTACCGTTGCTTTCACTTTGAATAATGATGAAAATGTGACTGTACAATTGTTCGATCTTTCCGGCAAACAAGTGGCCCTTTTAGCAAGTGGATATTTCAAATCAGGCAGAAATAATATCAACCTCCCGGCATCAGGATTTGATAAAGGATTTTATATTTGTGTGATTAATACGAGAAGCAGTAATCTCAGTAAGAAAATTATCATTTATTAAAATCTAAAGAATACTGAAAGAAAAGACAAATTATATATTTAAATGTTCAAACTAAAATGATTATTAAGGTTGATAATAATTTACTAAAGAAAAAATATGAAAAAGATACTAATCTTCAGCTATATTTTAACAGTATGGTCACAATGCAACCTTTTACATGCCCAGCATTGGCACTATCATAACCCTACTGCGTGGTTCGACATCAATACCATAGAAACACCTGCCCCCGGTCTAATCATTGTAGGTGGTGGTCACGAAGCCAGGGATTCTGTTCAGACCATATTTCAAAGCACAGATTATGGGGTTACCTGGATTGAAAACCCTCATGATGGTCTGGCGCCATGGAATAGATCCATCGCATTTTCAGATCGTTTGCATGGAATAGCTGTTGGTTATGATGGCAGAATAATCAGAACTGACGATGCAGGGCAAGACTGGGGTTATAATATGTATCCCATCAACCGTGATTTCAATAAAGTTGTTTACACAGGTTCAGGCACCTACTATGTGGCAGGAGGTAATAAAACCCGTGATTCCATACAAACAATATTAAAAAGTACCGATAATGGCTTTACATGGAACGTAATTTATGACAATCCCGGGCCCTGGCTGAGATCTATTACTTTCACAGACGCACTCCATGGTTTTGCTGTTGGTAATAATGGTGTGATAATCGCCACAACCAACGGAGGAAATTCATGGTCAAGCGTTTCTGCTCCTATACAAAGGGATTTTAATGCCATTACATTTATCAATGCCGATACAGGTTATATTGCTGGAGGGTTAGATTCCGGATTATTCTCTCGCAGAACCATTCTGAGAACGGTGAATGGCGGATCGAACTGGAGTGTGCATTCAGATACAACAGGCGGGATCATTAATGATATTTCCTTTGCAAGCGATATGGAAGGATATATTGTCGGTGATTTTGCCTCTGTCCTAAAAACGACAGACAGAGGCTCAAATTGGTCGCCCATCGTTATTGACACCAACCTCACTGGAAATGAAACTTTTAATGCGGTCAAATTTTACAATAAAAATTTTGGAGCCATTGGCGGTAAAAGAGGTGTTCTGTATACATACCTTGATTTACCCGTTGAAGCCTATACTTTTGGAGTCAGTCAAGTTGGGACCACAGATGCTACTCTTCTCGGCGGGATCAATACACACAATAAAAATGCTGTTTACTCACTTGTATACTCAAACAATATCCATTTTACTTCATGTGTTACCACACCGGGGGTAAATGCCCTGAGTGATTCCTTGATATTGGTTTCAAAACAATTGAAGGGTCTTACCCCGAATACTACTTACTATTACAGTTTTAAAGCTACTTCTCTTACAGATACGGTTTATGGAGACACATTAAGTTTTTACACCGGCGTGAATCCTTCTTCCTTATTTCAAACGCTTGATGCTACAAATGTTACGACATGGTGGGCTTATCTGAATGGGTTAATAAATAAGTTCCCTGAGCCTGTCAATCTTTTCTTCGAATATGGCAGGACTCCCGCCTTCGGCCAGCGGATTGCAGCAGACCCTTCAACAGTCAATGATACCCTTATGTATAACATACGGGCATACATCACGGGGCTCCTCACAAATAGCAGGTACTTCTTCAGGTTAATAGGAGTTTCAGGTACATCGGTATACTATGGAGATACAAAAATGTTTTATGCTGCCAACTTACCCTATGTGGGCACCGGATATGCTACCAATATTACTATGTCTTCTGCCCTGTTGAACGGGAACATGACAAATAACGGCTTGCCGGCAGCATTAAAATTTGATTATGGACTGACTTCATATTATGGCAGTGAAGTCAATGCTTTTCCTGATACTGCAAGAGGTACAGGCTCAGTTTTTGCAACATATTCTTTAACAGGGTTAACTCCGGGAACCACTTACCATTTCCGCTTTAAAGCCATAAGTGCAGCAGGTACAAGTTATGGAGGCGATACGACTTTCATAACAGGTATTCCATCAGCATCCACAATGCCTGCATCTGACATCAGCTCAAGTTCAGCCAGGCTTAATGCAGTTGTAAATTCAAATAATAACCCTACTGCAATTAAGTTCAACTGGGGTCTTACTTCAGCATACGGGAACGAAGTGATAGCAAGTCCCGACAGTGCTTTTGGCAATATAAATGCAGTTGCATCATATTATCTGAACGGACTACAGGAAAATACAACGTATCATTATTGTGTTAAAGTAATTTGTTCTTTGGGGATAGTTTATGGAAACGATGTTACGTTTCATACAGGTCCAGTAAATCCAACAGTAACGACACAAAGGGCAGACGAAATCTCGTTCCATAGCGCAAAGCTTAATGCAGTGGTAAATCCTCATGGTAATGCAACAGCAATAATATTCGATTATGGTTACACTGCTTCATATGGAAATGAAATTAGCGCTAATATCCCAACATCTTCAGATTCGGCAGACCTGAATATATATACCCGCTTGAATGGTCTGACATCAAATACGCTATATCATTTTCGAATTACAGCCTTTACTTCGACTGATACTGTATTTGGCAATGATATGATTTTTTTTACAGGACCATCTGAAATTCCGAATTTTGATTTTGAGCTATGGACTACGACTACCAGGGCAAAACCGGATGGCTGGGACTTTACTGTGGGGAAAGTTTCTCAATACACTCCGGCTTGTCATAACAGTTTCGCTGTTAAAATTGAAAATTTCAGGTACAAATCATCCAAGCATCTGCAACCGGGTGTTCTTTTAATTGGAAATACTGTTGATGACATGCATTTTATTGGCGGGACTCCCTTTAATGCCCGACCGGATACGATAAGCGGTTGTTTTAATTATTTCATACCTGCCAATGATACGGCTCTGATTCTTTTAAAATTAAAAAGACAGGGTGTTATCATTTCTGACAATTGGTTTAAAATCGCTGGTACTTCCTCAGGAAGCTTTACTGAACTGAAATTTCCGATCCCATACACCTCAGCTGGTAATGCCGACTCAATAATAATTGGATTAATTTCTACTGATATCCGTTTTCAGAATGAACAATTTCCTCTTGGCGGCTACTTAATAGCAGATAATATCCATTTTTCAGGTACATCCGAAAATATTCCAAATAATGACTTCGAAAGCTGGCAAATAAATACCCAATATTCACTGGACAATTGGTACAGTGGGCACGACGATCCAATCCACCCCGAAAATTATCATTTTTCACGTACAAATGATGCGCAGCACGGAAACTTCGCAGTATTGTTACAGAATTATCTTAATCCGACGGACACACTCTCGGGATGGTTTTCAACGGGCCGTAACTGGAATACCCCTGATTTTATTGTAAATGCCCGCCATCAATCTCTTACAGGGTATTACAAGTTTTTACCTGAAAATAATGACACAATGAATGTTTTTGTTAGTATGTTCAAAAATCATATTCCTGTCGGGTTGGGCAATTTCCAGTCTGCAGCAGTACAAGCAGACTACACCCCGTTTATCGCTGACATCTTTATTCAGGATACCATTGTTCCCGACAGCGGCCAGATCAGTATACAGGCATGCGGGCACAGACCACTGGGTAACTCAAAATTATATATTGATAACCTGAACTTCGACGGGTTTCTTTCTGGAGTTAAAGCACCACCTTTAACGGCTACAAGCAATTTTGATTTCAATGTGTATCCGAACCCTTTCAGCGATCAGGCTACAGTTTCGTTTACATTGGATCAGGATGAACAGGTGGTTGTGCGTCTGTTCGACCTTTCCGGCAAACAATTGGCTTTGTTAACAAATGGATACTTTAAATCAGGCAGAAATAAAATCAACCTTCCTGCATCAGGATTTGATAAAGGATTTTATATTTGTGTGATTAACACTAAAACCAATGTTCTGAGTAAAAAAATTATTATTTATTAAAAAAATTGAATGAAGCAAAAAGAAAAGCAAGAACATAATTTCGATTTTAAATTGGCACATTTCAGATTTTAAATGCCCATAACTGTTTATAGACTATAAAAAAGAAAAGCATGAAACGAATAATATTATCCTGTTATATTTTCACTATTTGGTCATACACCACCAATCTGCTTCACGCCCAGCAATGGCATTATCATAACCCCACTGCCTGGTTCGATATCAATGCTGTAGAAATACCTGCCCCCGGCACAATCGTAGTAGGTGGTGGTCAGGAAGCCAGGGATTCAACACAGATCATCTTTCAGAGCAGCGATTATGGGCATACCTGGATTGAAAACCCTCATGATGGTTTAGCACCATGGAATAGATCCATAGCATTTTCAGATCGTTTGCATGGAATAGCTGTTGGTTATGATGGCAGGATCGTCAGAACTGACGATGCAGGGCAAGACTGGGGTTATAATATGTATCCCATCAACCGTGATTTCAATAAGGTTGTTTACACAGATTCAGGCACCTACTATGTAGCCGGAGGTAATAGAACCCGTGATTCAATACAAACAATATTAAAAAGTACCGATTATGGCTTTACATGGAATGTAATTTACGATACCCCCGGCCCCTGGCTGAGATCTGTTACTTTCATAGACGCACTCCATGGCTTTGCTGTCGGTGATAAAGGAGTG
>Ga0114951_10002297_pt1 | contig 21802 bp, 18 predicted proteins | sample AM7aDNAmetaG_FD_88677 | JGI IMG/M metagenome (GOLD analysis project Ga0114951, IMG submission 88677) | Freshwater microbial communities from Finland to study Microbial Dark Matter (Phase II) - AM7a DNA metaG | ecosystem: Environmental > Aquatic > Freshwater > Lake | place: Finland: Lake Alinen... | reverse complement strand
GACCGGCCGGAGTCAGCAAGGGTTCCAGATCTCCGGCTCATTGCAGAAAAGGTGTACAGCCTGTTAAAACAAGAACTCAAGATTGAAAGAGAGCGGGCACGCCAGAATAATTTAAGATAAGGAGATAGTTGGTCATGCCCGAAAAACTGGTCATACGAAGTATTGAAACCGCTGATAAGATTGAATGCTTGTTCAATCCTGCGGATTATACCATCACCAAGACCAATGATTGGGCGCTTGATGAAAAAAGAGGCGAAAACGTCCCCAAATTGGACTTTAAGGGCGGTAAATCCAAGGAATTGACTCTAGCATTATTTTTTGATACTTCGCTGGACGGCTATGATGTACGCAAAGAAACCAATAAATTGATCAAGCTAATGGATGTCAGTTCCTACCTGACTGATCGGAATACAGGTAAAGGACGTCCACCCCTTGTAATTTGCCAGTGGGGTAAAGTCCGCCTTTTCAAGGCGGTAATTAAGCAGGTGACCCAGCAATTTACCTTCTTCCGCGATGACGGGACTCCGGTCAGGGCTAATGTCACTGTGGATTTTCTTCAGGCTCAGGAAGAGGATGTCTACCGGCCTCAGAATCCTACTACGCACGGACAATACGGCCATAAACGGTGGGTGGTCAAAGAAGGCGATACGATCGATTCAATCGCGTTCAGTGAATACCGTGATTCGGCGATGTGGCGCCATCTCGCAGATATCAACGGTCTTAGTAATCCCGGCAATCTCAAACCAGGGCAAATATTGGTAATTGCGCCGCCCCCTTAAGGGAGGATGATTGTGACCAATTTGATGTCACAAATGTATATTATGATCAACGGCAGTTACGCTTCCGAAGACCTGATGGAAGCTGTACAAGAAATAGTTGTTGATACCAGCTTACATATGCCTGCCATGTTCACAATTCGGATAAAGGATGACGGCTTAAAATGGATCGATTCTCCGCAATTAGAGATCGGTAAAGCGGTTTCTATTGCAGGGCGGGCTGAAGGCTCCAACCAGAAGATTAATGTACTGTCCGAGGGCGAGATTACCGCAGTGGAACCGAATTTTTCCGAAGACCAGGGGGTCGTGCTGCTCATTCGTGGTTATGATAAATCGCATCGAATGTACCATAGTAAAAAGAACCGGGTGTTTATTCAAATGACAGATAGTGATATCGTATCTAAAATCGGCCGGGAATGCGGCCTCAATACCAGCGTGGAAAGCACTGCTCAGGTCTATACTCAGGTTTTCCAGGTGTCCCAGAGCGATATTGATTTCCTGCAGGAACGAGCAGATCGCAACGGCTATTTTCTATATGTTAAAGACGGAGTCCTTAATTTTCGCTCTGAGCCGTTTAAAAGACAAAGTCTGAGTCTGGATTGGGGGGATAATCTGATCGATATACATGTACGCTTGTCAACTTCCGAGCAGGTTAGTAACGTCGAGGTTCATGGTTGGGACCCGGTCCAAAAAATGGCTATTGTCGGTCGTTCGGAATCTCCTGAAAATACGCCTGTGATCGATGGCGAAAATCACGGCGGGGATTTTACCAGGAAAGCTTTTGGGTTCACCAGAGAGGAAGTCATCAGCCGGGATTCTGTCGTCAGTCAATCAGAAGCTGATACTCTGGCCCAGTCAATTCTTAATGAAAGAGGACAGGCCTTTTTCGAAGCCGAAGGCACATGCATGGGCAATCCCCAACTGAATGCCGGTGCGGAAATCACAATCAAAGGAATCGGCCGACGGTTTTCCGGAGCTTATAACATTACCCGGGCTATTCATCGTTATGATTATTCCGGCTACACAACGCAATTTGAAATCAGCGGCCATCGGGCTAATACTGTGAGTCAACTGGTAACTTCTTGCACCAGTAACGCGGGTACCAATTTGGTGGTGGGTATCGTAACCAATCTCAATGACCCTGACGGATTGGCTCGTGTCAAGGTCAAATTTCCATCGATTTCTGATAGTCTTGAAAGTGGTTGGGCCCGGTTAGTCAATCCAATGGCTGGATTTGAGTTCGTTCCCGAGGTCAATGACGAAGTTCTTGTGGCATTTGAAAATGCCGATATAAATAAACCGTATATTCTGGGAGTGCTCTGGAACGGTAAAGATAAACCTCCGGAGACGAGCAACAGCATAATCGCCAGCAACGGCAAAGTCCAAAAATGCCTGATCCACTCACGATCCGGCCACCGGATTACCATTGATGATAGTGATGGCAAAGAAAAAATTTCCATCGTCGACAAAACCGGGAATAATTCTATCGATATTGATTCCGGTGGAAGACAGATAGCCATCAAGACCGAAGGGGATATCCAGATGGAAGCAAAAGGCAAAATTACGCTCAAAGGCACCGATATATCACTCGAAGCGATCGGAAATGCCAAGGTGAAAGGCGGAGGTGTGGATATCAATGCCACAGGACAAATGAATCTGGAATCCAGCGCAATGGCCAGTATCAAAGCTAGCGCTGTTCTGGAATTAAAAGGAGCCGTGGTAAAAATTAACTAGTAGCGGAAGCGAACTGAGCGGAGACTATTTTATTTTTCCTCCGGTTATTCATTGGGAAAGGAGGTCAGCGGGATTGGATATAGAAACTGAAAAAGACATAATGGGAACAGGTTGGTCGTTCCCAGTACGAATTGACGGTCGGGGTGGCATATCTCTGTCCCGGTACGAGACCGACATTGAAGAATCCATTCGGGTGATTCTCGGTACGGCGAAAGGTGAAAGGCACATGCGTCCCGAATTCGGATGCGAAATCCATAATCTGGTCTTCGCTCCCAATAACGCCACTACCTGGGGCCTGGCAGCCCATTACGTCCAGGATGCTCTGGGCTGGTGGGAACCGCGTATTGAAGTAACCAACGTTGAGTTACAGGATAATCCGGTCGACTCTGGCCAGCTTTTAATTAACATTTACTACCGCATCAAGTCAACTAATGATGAACGCAATCTAGTCTATCCATATTATTTACTTTCTGGGAGGGTTTAATGTCACTAAAAACACCGAATTTAGACGATCGTACTTTTCAAGATATTGTCAGTGAAGCCAGGAAAAAGATCCAGATTTACTGTCCGCGCTGGACCGATTATAATCTGAGCGATCCTGGGATCACGCTGATCGAGCTGTTTGCCTGGATGACTGAAATGACACTTTATCGGCTCAATCAAGTCCCTGACAAAAATTATATCAAGTTCATGGAACTGATGGGAATCCGTTTACAGCCGCCTCGTCCCGCTGCCGTTAATGTGACATTTCGTTTATCTGCCCATCAACCCGGCGTAGTTACCATTCCCGCCGGGACCGAAGTGGCAACGGTACGCACTGAGACTCAGGACGCAATTATTTTTTCCACCACTGAAGATGCCAGAATATTGCCACCTACCATTATTCGGGCTATGACTACCTCTGATGAGGCTAAATATAAAAACGTCATGGATGAGCTCCGTAATCCTTATCGCGAGACTATTATCTTTCCAGATATGGCATTACCCGACAATGCGCTTTATCTGGGTTATCAAGAGGACCTCAAAGCTCATACCTTGGTGATTACCATTCACACTACTATCGAGGGAATTGGGGTCGATCCTACTAATCCACCCTGGGCCTGGGAATATTGGGACCGTGAGCGGGCGAAATGGTCATTATTATGGTTGGAAACCGATACCACCGGAGGTTTTAACACTAGCGGACAGATTGTTCTGCACATCCCGTTGACCTGCGGAAGAATCGAAGTCGATGGTACTGATGCCTGCTGGGTTCGTTGCCGGGCTTCCGAACCGCAACCCGGCCAAGGCCGATACAGCCGATCTCCAATACTAAAAACGCTGCGTACTGAAAGCATTGGTTGTACAGTCCAGGCCAGCCAGGGTTCCCGAGTTGTGCAGGAGTTATTAGGACAAAGCGACGGGAGCCCGGGCCAACAGTTCCAGCTTCAGCACCTACCGGTACTCAGGAGAAAGCCAGGAGAAGTTTTGGAGGTGGAAACCAGAGAAAGCGGAGAATTTGAACCCTGGCAGGAAGTTGAAAGCTTTATGGATTCAGGTCCGCAGGACCCGCATTATACTCTGGATAGCGTTTCGGGTGAAGTTCGATTCGGGCCTTCTATCCGGGAGTCTACAGGTGATGAACGGCAGTACGGGAAAACCCCTCCGACCGGCCGTAGAATTCGTTTTTCAAAATATCGTGCCGGAGGCGGTATAATCGGCAATGTCGGCCAGGGAACCATCACTATATTAAAAACCTCGATTCCCTATATTGCCACGGTTACTAACTTAGAAGCTGCCCGCGGTGGCATCGACACCGAGACCCTGGAAAACGCCAAACTGCGGGCTCCGCGAGTATTAAAAGCTAGTCCCCGGGCGGTTACTCAGGAAGACTATGAGAAACTGGTCCTGGACGCATCCGATGGAGCGGCTCGAGTCAAATGCATCTCAGGAACAGGACTTATTGGAAACCTGCCGCCCGGCACAGTCAGGGTATTGGTAGTTCCATACCTGACAGGTAAATCCAAATATCTTACTATGGAAGATCTTCAGTTGCTTCCGGAAACTCGGGAGGAAATTCAGTCTTATCTTGACCAGCGCCGATTGCTGGCGACCCGCCTTGAGGTAACTATTCCTGAGTATGTCTATATTAGTGTTAGAATTCAGGTCCATGCCAAAGCGGGTTTTAATTATGAACAACTGGCCGTTAATATTGAGGATACGCTTTGCCGCTTTATTCATCCGCTTACCGGCGGATCATCTGGCGACGGGTGGCCTTTTGGACGCAATCTTTCCTTATCAGATATTTATAATACCGTACATTCCCTGAATGGTATTGAATATATTCAGGAAGTCCAGGTTTTTCCAGTTCGGGACGGCAAGCTGCAGGAGTCAGCCACAGTTATTAATATCCCGGCTCATGCTTTGCCATGCTCGTTCCAACATAAGGTAATCTTAGTCTAGTTGCCGTAGAGGAGAAAACAGAATGTCGGTCACTGAAAGTGAAATACAACGTAATAGCCGCTATCTGAAATACCTGCCGGCGATTTATAGAGACGATGATTTCATAGGGCAGTTCCTCCTCATTTTTGAGGACATGATGACGCCTATTGAGCGTACGGTCGATAATATTCCATCATACCTGGACCCTTTTATGGCTCCCCGGCCCTTTACGAACTGGTTGGCTTCCTGGCTGGACTTAACCCTGGATCCTGATTGGCCGGAAAGCCGCTGCCGTGAACTGGTCAGATCAGCCGCCGAACTTTATCAATGGCGAGGCACCCGGAGGGGGCTGTCAGAGTATATCAGGATTTATACCGGCATCCTCCCGGAAATACAGGAATCTGTTCCATCCATGATGTTGGATAACGATACTCATCTAGGACACGAGACCCAGATGGGTAACGGCTTGCCGTGGTATCACTTCAATGTTATTGTGACGGTTGACAAATACGATAAAATCGAGGATACTAAACTACGCTCAATTATCGAGATTCAAAAGCCTGCGCATAGTACATATTCACTGCAATTTAAAATCAAAGACCGGGATTGATATCGAGTGAAACTTAAAGACATTTTGTCGTTCCAGTTTAAAAGAGTTAATCCTTTTCCCGGACTGGCAATCGATGCCGATACATGGCGGGATGCCCATAATTATAGCCGCGATCAGCAACGACTGCATAATCTGTTGTTTCATCAACCAGGAATAATTGAAGGCCTCAAAGTTACCCAAATTGACCCGCAAGATTTTTCAGTCAATATCCTTCCAGGGGCTGCTATGGACCCCATGGGCAATTTATTAATTGTCCATAATGATTACCATTACCAGATTCAATGCCGCGAAAAAAAGACTATCTTTTTAATTATCCAATACAGAGAAGTCCTGGAAGGACCCTATCAGCCTGCTGAGGGTGGACAGCCTACCCGCATCATGGATGGTTACCGTATCCAGGAACGCGAGACTCTGCCGGATGAGCCCTATCTGGAGCTTGCCCGCCTGGAGCTTGATCCCTCTGACAAAATCATCAGGAACGCTGCTAACAATAATCGGCCTGGCAAAAATGAAATTAACCTGAATTTCCGTTTGGAATTAGTCGCGCCCTCCGCGCAAGCCAATATCTCCGAACCGGCTGCTGCGCCCGTTAAAGTCTATGGTCCAAAACGCCCGATCATCGTTGGCTACTTGGCCGCAGACCAGGCAAAAGACGAGTTGCATTTACACGGCCTGCGCAACCTTATTCGGGAAATGGAATTACGTTACAACTGGGCTGCTGAGCTTGAAGAAAATGTTCCGCTGGATAAGGGTATTGAGAAATATGATCTGGTCTACCTTACAGGTGGGGAGAAATTTAATCTGAATGAAAAGCAGGTCTCCGCTTTAAAGTCTTTTTTGAATTCCAAAGGAATATTGCTGGCCGAAGATTGTTGTGAAACAGGGAAAAACCTCCATCCTCAAAAAGTCGGTCCAGTCTATGATGTGCTGATTAATAAATTCAAACTAAAGCTGAAACCGTTAGCTGACGATAGTCCCTTACTATCTAAAATCAACGTTTTCTCCACAGTGCCTCAGGGCATGAAATTGGGTATTTTTCTAAATGGAGAAAGTGTGATCTATACCAACAACGATTACGGCTGTGCCTGGCAAGGCGGTCATAAAGGCAGCCCCTTATCCCGGGAAGCGATCAGAAACGCGTTTGAAATGGGACTGAACATCATAGATTATGCCTACCGTAGGAAAATCTCAACAGAAAATACATAGCCCACGCGAAAGGTGTTTTCTCTGACGGCAGGATGTGGCAAACGATGAACACGACGGACGTTAAAACCGGACTAAATAATCTTGCAGTTACATCTGGGGAGGCCGTCCAAACAACTCTGGTCGTAACCAACTCAGGAAACGCGATCAGCCAGTTTTCTTTCACCCTGGAAGGACTGCCTGCCGAATGGTATAGTCTTGCAGTTTGCAGCACTACGCTGTTCCCGCATGACCAATTTGATCTGAAGATCTTATTTCATCCTCCTCTTAATAGCAATACCAGGCCGGGTATTTACCAGTGCAGCCTGCTTGTTAGTAGCCGGGAGAATCCAGTTGATTCTAAGGATATTGCCTTCGCCATCGAAGTTAAAGAAGTCCAGGCAGTTGAGATAGAGATATCCCCGGCTAAAATAACCGGTAAGAAGGGCTCGTTTGATATCAACGTTCGTAATCCCGGACGAAACCAGGCTTCGGTACAACTCCAGTTATTTAGTGCCAGCAAAATACTGATAGGTAAATTGTCTTCCGCGCAATTGAGTGTTCCGGCCTGCGGTACTGCTGGGGCTGTTCTGAATATTAAGCTGAGATGGTTTCACTATATATACCGGCGTAAACAATATGAGTTCACGGTGGCCGCTCGGCATGATGAATCGGGAAGGGTCAATACCGTCCAGGGTCAACTGCAGAAAGCTCCCGCTAAAATAAATCTTCTGGAAAGACTAAAACCTCGCTGGCGATTATTCAGGCGGAGAAAGTTTCCCAAAATTACCGTGTTTGAGTCCAATACTGAGGGCAACCGAAAATTCTCTTTGGCCTGGGCGGCCGAGAATGCCTCAACTGTCAGTCTTGAAGGGATACGGGTCAACAAACAGGGTGAACTACCGGTTAATTTGGTCACTACCACGAATTTCACCTTAACCGCCGTCAACAAACACGGCACCGACATTAAAGTCGTAACTATTGAACCACTGCGCATTCCGGGGGAGAAATATTCTAACCGAATTCTTGTCTCAATGCAGCCGAAAGCACTCCAGGTAGAAGCTGGAGGCGCGCCGGTTGAAGCCCTTTTAGAGGTCATGAATGCCTCCAATATAGTTGATGAGTTTTCACTGGAGCTGATCGGGCTGCCTGAATCCTGGTACAACTTTCTGGTGCCCTCTGTAGCGTTGATGCCTCACACCAGGGAACAGGTCCGGGTCAAATTCCATCCTCCCAGGACACCCGGTGTGCGGTCAGGCAGTTACTCTTTCGCTGTCGTATTACGGTCGCAGAGTCTGATCGGTGATTATGCCAGTGTAACCGCCCAACTCGATATCCTGCCTGCGCTTGAATACGCTATAACCGTTAAACCTTTCCGTATTCTTTTCCGCCGAAACTGTACTTTTCAGGTCAAGATAACCAATAAAGATGTCAGCAATGCCGTTTTATTCCTCGATATCGCCGATGCCGATAACGGATTGTATTTCAAATTCAAGAAAGATAATCTGATCGTACCCCCCTGGCAGAATATTGAATTCCCGGTCGTTGTCAGAACACGACGCAATTCTTTAATCGGCGATATCAAGCGCTATGAAATAACTGTTACCGCCAGCACAGATGCAGGACAAACACAGTCGGCTCGCTGCCAGGTTGACCATAAACCTTTGCTCAGTTCCTGGCGGTTGATTACCCGGACATTGAGATATGTACTTCTGGTGGGCGTCGTCGCCGGGTTGCTCTACTATTTCATCAGATTGGGTGGAGGATGGAGTTCACTGGTAAGAGACCCTCAAACCTGGCTGGAAGGGACTATCCGTCATATTAAGGGATGGTTTTACTAATCATTAAACAATCGTTTTCATGATGCCTTTCATCTTAAGGTTTCATAGCTATTACCAACCTGTTGACTCCTGGGTAACCATTCCACTACTGTCACAAGAATAAGTACCTCTGGTTGTGCGCCACGTCATGTATGGCCAGTTCTGGTTTTGCGAAAATATCGCCTCCTGCGTACTGGGAAACGCAGACATATCGGAAGTTGCCCCGGGGTGGGGGGTTACGCTTTTCAGTCCTTTGGTTTTCATCATCTCATCCATGGCTTTTTGAACCGTCTGGCGCTCGCTATATCTAAAATACCCATTTTCAACGAGAAATTTGCGGGCCACTTCTACGGTTGCCTGTTTGCCTGTCAACCCGATTTGAGCGTTTAAATTACGCAGAACCTGGTCATTCAGTGAATCAAAAAGTGGCGTCAATATCCGGTTAAGCTGGACGCCGTACTTGTCATAAACCTCTTTTCTTACCAGGGGTGCAGGATGGAAATCCGGCTGTGAACTTTTATCATCTTGCAGCAAAACTAAATCGTAAGCGTCAAGGTAACCGTCAGTTGTATAGGCCATAGTAGCATTAATTTCATTGTCAGCGCTGGCTACCTGCTGGCCCATATATACATGATTATTACTGGGAACAATCACTAACTGGTCTGAGCTTAGGGTGAAACCGTAAGCCTGTTCAAATAAGGGCAAAGCGTACTTATCTGTGATAAAATCCGATGAACAAATAAGCTTGATTCTTCCTTTATTTGAGTTTACATAAGCGGTAAAATCAGACAGATTCTTGATATTCGCTGATTCAGATAGATTTTTGGATACCACAATAGCCCACTTACTATTAGCAGGCGCCGGTTTTAACCACACAATCTTACTATTTGGATTTCCAATGTCCTCTTCTACGTAAAAAGGTGTATATTCAGGGTAAATATCAATACTCCCCTCTTGTAATGCATTATGCACACCTTGAGTAGTATTCGCAGACAACATATCGATCGCGTTGAATCCATTTTCGTTGAGCATGATGACCATCATCTGGGCGATCAAAGTGCCCTCTGAGTCAGGCCATGAGCTCACTCTGATTTGGGGTTTTCCGCAACCGGTAAAAAACGCTGCTGCTAAAAGGAATCCCAGACTAAACAGAATGAAGATGCGCTTCATCTATCGCTCCTCTATTTCCCATGCAGCCAGGCTAAATGTCTTTTGTTTCATAAATTAATGCTCTTAAATAGATATTGTACTGCCTGGTATTCCGGCCAGTATTTATTTTATATCAATAGAAATATCTTCATAATCGCTAAGAATCCCGTCAGTTACCTCGATTCTAACGAAGTATGTACCCGTTGGAAGATTACTGGCTGCTTTATTCCAGCTAAAAGCTCCGCTATTTTTATCCAATTCAGCTGCGGGTTGCCAGATCCTTTGGCCATTTTCATCGTAACCGGCAGATGCAGCAGGCAGGTTAAAGGCATAATAGGTCAACAAATCATCGTCCGGATCAGTTGCTCCGATGGTGAAGGAATCAAATGAAAGTCTATGATCGTATTCTCTGTTCCCGATTTTATTCAGACTTGGTGGTGAATTGGCCATAGTTGAAGAAACAGTCAACCCCTGACCAATCATCGGTTGTGCGGGAATAATACTAAAACTGGCTTTTACCATATTGGCGCTGTCGCCGCAGGTGAATTCGTAAACACCCACTGATGGAGCGCTAAACTCGACTTTCGTACCACTGATATTGGCAGAAACAGGCGTTTCTTTACCGTCTTTGCTAACCCGGAAATTGCTGGTATCTACCTTGTCTGCGAATTCGAATGTTACATCTGAGCTGCTTGGAATCTTAAAATCTTCACTATTCAAAGCCGGGTCATTCGCCTTGATTGTATAAGTCACCGGTTTGACTGACCAGTATAGATAAACTTTCGCGATCACCTCTTTGGTAGAAAATTCAGAAAACCAGTTGGTAATTACGAGGTGGTATCTGCCGGGAGCTGTAATTTCTGCGGACATTTCAGCCACGGATATTTTATCCGATTGATAAAGCCCTTTTACTTTGCCAAAGTTCTTCCAATTGTAAAAATCAACATCATTCAGCACCAGCACCTTGATGTCATTCCTTGCACCGCCCGAAGCCACACACCAGCCTGCCAGTTTGACTCCTTCCAGAGTTGAGGGTATCTCAATCGTTTTGTGCCAGAGTTTAGAAGCCGGCACCTCCACGATATCATCGAGGACCATTGATGTATTCATTCCTTTGTTTAAAGGCAACTCTATAGTAGGGTATCTCGCAGGCACATGTGAGCTGCACCCGCCAGAAAAAAGGAGTGCTGCAGTAAGAATGAATATGATTACCAGGTATACGTAATGCTTCATAATTCTGTCTATGGTTATTCGGAGAATTTCAATGTAATATCATGGGATCAAAACAGTTGGGCAGCCTATGCCTACAGTCGTAGCAACCGGTATGCCTGTAATCGGATTCGCTCCACTTACAGCACTTGTCAGTCTCGCAGCTGGCCTGCTGCAAATCAATACTGTAGGGCTTCCTACTATGATAGCTCCGGTGCAGGCAGCCCCGGAGACCGAATCGCCCATCAAAGATGCCGGCTGGCCTCCAATCAGAACGGTAGGCGCACCTGGGCCGGTAATCGCATCTCCTGTCACGGTCACATCTCCTACTCGGGCTGCTGGAAACGGCATATCATCTCCTTTTTCTTCCTTTAATTATAATTACATCAAAACGTCTGGAAAGCTCCTGGTTTCAGGGTCCGGAGACCTCATCCAGAAAAAAGCTAAAACTCTTTCATCATTATTTTAGCTGTCCGCCAATCCATTTCCCTACAGCTTCTGAATATGTGCTTATAAATTCGTGTCCAATTTCACCTGAAACCTCATGTTTTACCGCACTTTCAGGTGTCAGTACCATGGTGCCTGTAAAAGCCGTTATATAATCGCCGTAGCTTGGGATGAAAAGGTGCATTTCCGTGCCTTCTTTGGGGTAGCTTATAGCATTTCCGGCGTAACTTAGTGAAATATATTGGTTGAATTCATCTAAAGCCGCCTTTCCGGCAGCTTCTCCGGCCAGTAATCCCATTACCTTCTCCGTCATACCTTCAAAATCAGGAAACAATCCTGCCTGGATACGGCTTCTGGCCTTCATTCTGATTATCGGATCTTTAATGAGTGCCTTTTCCTTTTCTGACGCTATTTCAGCCAGAACTGTGCGCACTGCGTTGTCGGTTTTAATTGTTCCTCGGCTGTGGGCAGATACGAATATCTTCTGTTTACGCTTGATGGCGTCTCTAATAAGCTCTATCTGTTTCTCGGTTGATTCATCACCGTATCCGGCTCGTTCTTCACCGATAAGCCCACCTTTCCACTTACCTTTTATACACGTACCTACATCTTTGACAACACCTTGTGTGGCACTATATGTATATAATACGTCGATAGCATCTTGTTTTAAAGCTATATCGTTCTGCCCCTTTATCGCTTTGTTTACTGCTTCCTGCAATGCCATCGCGCTCATTATTCCAGACTCCGGCTTCACATTCATGCCGTTGATATGGGTAACCCTGGGAAACCAGTCGCCAAGATCTTTCGGTTCATCATACAGGTTGGTTATGGGCATATTGTTTTCGAAACCAATAACTTCTCCCGTAGCAACATATGTGACTTTACCTTTATCTTCTTTACGCTTCACCTCTTCTATTTTTCGATCAGGTGCTTCACCGGAAACGCGATACTGCTTGCCCTCAAAATCGGATATTTTCGTACCTTTTTTAACTGCTTCACCCACATATTTGGGTTCCCCGACTCGATCCAGTTCGGTTTTTACCTGCCCTCTTAGATTGCTTATAATGTTTATATCCCTGTTGGCTTTCTCCTCTCTGGGTATGTTAAACCACATTTGAATTCCTGAAAGTATAGCCGTCAACTTGTCCCTTATAAACTCTGGAAATTTGACCTTGGTAGATTGGTATTCGTCCAGGGGCTGATCTATCATCGCTATATCTTTTCGTCTCTTCCATTTAACGTAAGTACCTCGCTTGAATTCTTCCAATGTCATTATTTCTCTTTGAATAATCCCTTGACTTTTAGAGACTGTGCTCCTGCGCACTCGGCCCGTACCTTGCTGCACTACATGGGTTAACTCGTGAGCAATCAGATGGCGGCCATCGCTTGAGCCCGGATTATATTCTCCTTCGCGGAAGAAAATGTCCTTGCCCGTGGTAAAAGCTCGAGCGCTGAGCTGTTGGTTCAGTATATTCGCTTCAGCATCAGTATGGACGCGCACACCTCCAAAATCGGCGTCGAAGGCCTGCTCCATGATTCCATGTACTTCATTAGAAAGAGGTTGTCCTCCTCCCCGCACACTACTGATGCGCTTCTCAATATCATTTTCAATTGTATTACCACCGCTCCCCATCGATTCCGCTTGAAGCTCCTCTTCTTCTTCCTGGCGTGTGATGAAAGACTTGCCCTGTAAAAGTTCTTCTTCCTCATGTTGGGGATTGACGACCAGTTTTCCTTGCAGCGGTTCTTCTTCCTCAATCTCCCGGGCAAGAATTAACTTGCCCTGTAAAAGTTCTTCTTCCTCATGTTGGGGATTGACGATCAGCTTTCCCTGCAGCGGTTCTTCTTCCTCAATCTCCCTGGCAAGAATTAACTTGCCCTGTAAAGGTTCTTCTTCCTCATGTTGGGGATTGACGATCAGCTTTCCCTGCAGCGGTTCTTCTTCCTCAATCTCCCGGGCAAGAATTAACTTGCCCTGTAAAGGTTCTTCTTCCTCCTCTGAGGGAGCTGTTTGTTTAACTTCTGAGTTGATCCTGTTCGTAACCAGATCGGCAACCTGATCAGCCTCTTTTTCATATACATCACTGGGGTTGCTTACAGTCAGCTTAGCCTGAATTTTGATTGATTCTATTAAACGCTGAACATATTGACTCCCATATGTCTTATGGAGGTGTAGAATGAAATTGTTTTTCTGTGCAGTAAAATTCATGCTTGTCAGCATCTCAGCATGTTCACTCAGCCTGGGTAGAAACGGAGTATTTGAAAACGAAATACTGTTTTCCTCTTGTTTTATGGCACTCTCGCCTGAATCTGGAGACTGCCTCACTTTGGTACGGCGTTCCTGTTTTTCCCCTTCCGCTTTGTTTTGAAAGTTTTCACTGTGTTTTCCCATCTATTTGACTCCTGCGCTATATAAACACTTTATCACAACAAAGGCAAGGATTCTTTTTCGGTGGTAAAAGAAAATTTATGTTTTCATTAAGTATAATAACGTAATAGGTATATACAGGATAATTTTCGGTAAATTTTCGGTTTTCATCGGGTACGGGAAGATTGAAATAAAGCCTAAAAGTTAGACTCAGGGAAAGTGCTCAGGCAAAAATACTGGTCACCCGGGTAAAAACTGAAAATTAACTTTACATCAACCTCCAGTTCATCTGCCCTTGATACAATCGTACTATAAGGATCATTGTTAAATCCTTTCTGTCTCCAGGAATTTATATCATATTATGAACAGAAATAATTGATTTTACCAGGATTATACTCTGGCCTTCTGAGAAATTGAAATGACAAAACACATAATAAATAACCAGGAAGTGAACCCATCAGTTTGTTTACCTGCTAAATGATTAAACTGGTAGACCTTGAATTTGGTAGGTAAAAAACATAAAAAAATAGACCCCAAAAGCGTATATTTCGTAGCTAATTAAACGGGTGAATTAATACCGTTTAATTTCATTTAATTCTGTTTAATAATTACGATTTTGCCGCTGTTATGCTCCCAATAGGCCGATAATAATACGAAATGGCGCATCAATATCCATTTTCTGTCTTTTCAGCCCTGGTAATACTGGTATAGGGAAAAAACAGTTGAGCAGTCCGTATTCAAGAGAATGCTGGACGATTTTAATATAATCCTCCCGGAAATCGACAAGAATGGAGTAGTGTTGGCAGGTCCTGATGGCGAAGGTACGCCCATGATAAACGAATATGGCGTGAGTTTTAACGGTAAATGTGAAACCCAGGGCTGCTGCGAGTCTTTTAGTTTCGTGCAAGATCTGATTTTCGTTTATCATCAACCACGAAAAAGGAACGGCAAATACTTTCAGTATGCCAAAACCGAAGGTTTGCCTTATGGCCTGGCAGCGGCCGTTTTCTTGATTATCGCCAAACAATATTTAAAAGATCAGATCATCGTCAGTAACGATGGGGTTCCCTCAGATTGGGACAAGCCCCGGGAATTATGCCAGCGTATCCTCACCTACGGATCTGATTTTATGCCGGAAAGTGATTCTGAAGATTAGCTCCGTTTATGTACAGCGTTGGCTTTTTGGTGATGAACGCCGAACCATACTCGACATGTTTCGTATGGGATAAATGGACATCCAACCGGGTTTTAGTAACTATCTATGAATATATATTTGATGGTTTGTTTCTCTTTCCCGTGACGGTCGTCAACGGTTCGGCGTTCTTTCTAAAATGTGTTAATAAAATCACAGTCATTGCCATTAAGAGTGAGTGAATTTTGGCTTAATGCGCCTCCTTATCCTGCTTAAAGTTCAATGGTTACAATATTTCATCTTCAAAACTTATAATATTTTTTCAACATAATACCATTCCAGTTTATATCTCATCCTGGTCTCCCATACGCATGTTGCTCCATATCTTTCCAGCATTATGTGGAGGAAGCTTCTTTCCTCGTGTTTTTCTGATTCAGTCATTTCCAGGGGCTCGATGTTGCCCATGTAATCAAGAACGTCTATTGGATTTTCAGGAAAGGCCAGCCCTCTGTCAGCCTCTTCCAACTTCTTTGCCAGGTCACTTTCCCTCAGATTGAGTACACCCATATAGTTTGATAAGGCGTTTCTGAAATGTTCTTCTTTGTCTGTTGTCATTATGTTCTCCTTTCCGGCAGTTGGGTTCGTAAGTATCGAATTTAAGATATTCCGCAGACAGTTATATTTTTATTATTTTCAAATATCGCTACTGTTTTGGATTCATGTTGTTCATTGAATTGATAAATAACGATTTTTGAGTATGGTGCAATAGTATAGGGTATATATTTGGATGAAAAATTGATATGCGCAACATAAAGGTGTTTCAATTTAGGCAACCTGCGAGAAACACCGAGGCAAGATTTTTTCATATCCATGTTGTGTTTTTGTATTAGTTCTTCTGCACCCTTGCCCCTTGTTAAGCTTTCATCGCAAGTTATAATGGTGGTGGCATTGTTTTTGGAAAGTTTTAATAGTTCCGGATTATTGATGATTCCGCAACTGCTTTGTTCGTCTTTAAATATATGCTTTATAGGTGGTAACATTATGTGCGTGATTTGCATATGGTTTATGATTGGATGTATTACAACAAATCGGTTGAAGCAATATTTGCTTTTCAGCAATTTTCTAAAATCTGACTCAAAACTAGCATTGGATGCCCCCTTCATTTGTTTTAAACGCTCCCTATTAAAATCCTGGTAAAAAATATATCTGGATGAATCAAGTTTATGATTTATATCGGCCGAAAGTTTCGGGTTGGGCTCCCAGTGCTTCTTGGTTTTGTCAATATATTTATTTTCAATCATTTCTGGTGTCACTAAATATTTATACAGGGTTTCGACATATTCCTTAAAATCATATTTTTTCATCTGTTTGTTCCTCCTTTTTTTATAAATTCATTTGTCACTTGCAGGCAAAATAAAAAAAGCCGCCTCCTTTTAGTTTTCAGCTATCAAGAAAGCGGCTGTATCAGGATAAACAAAAAACCTCCCGAAGGAGGCTCACTGCCTTCCTTTTCACGGATATCCGTGCTTATCGTTTCCCTTGCGGGCTGGCTTTGGCACCTTTAAGAAAGATCGTAAAGGTTGCCGGGCGGGTCATCGGGCCATTTCCCTGACCGCCACTCTCGATAGCATTTTATTCAATTTTTAACCTGTGCATTTTTATTATACACCCGCGCTAATAGTTGTCAATACATAAAAGGGGATAGCTCCAGAAGCTATCCCCTTTAACATTTCGTTGAGTTTTAAAAACTCATATTATTCACCGGGCTGTATTTGGCATGGGCTAGTAAAGCCAGTCTGGTTTTCGCGCTGGCCGTATAATGGTCAGTCATTATAGATGTCTTGTGTCCTAGCAGGGTTTGCAGTTCCTGTCGCCCAGTGCCGGGCTTATCCAGATCGCAGGCATTTTCGGCAAATAGCGTTCCAAAAGTATGCCTGAACGTGTGCGGCGAGCAGCGCACCCCTTCCACTCCGGCTAGTTTACCCAGCCGGATCACCATTTTTTGTATGCCTGCTTTGGACAGTCCCTTGCCTTCCTTGCCTACCCACAGGTCCTGGTCCCGGCTGTTGGGATAAGTTTTGTTGCGGATTATGATGTAATGGCAGATTGCCTTTAAAACCTTCGGACAGATTCGGATCAGCCGCTCCTTGGCGCCTTTGCCCACCACTTTGATTATCTCATTATCCTCGTCGATGTCGTTGAGCTGGATGTTAGCCAGTTCCGCCAGGCGTAGCCCTGAATCCAGAAAAGTCAGTATTATGGCTTTATTCCGGGTAATCTCAAACCGGTTGTCGAACAGATCGCATTGCGCCAATAACCTCTTGATGTGAACCGCTTTAAAAGGCGTGATTATTTTCTCCGGGATTTTAGGCGGCCGCATGCTGGTCATGGGGGAAGCCTCGATGTTCTTTTCCTGTACCAGGTAGTTAAAGAACCTCTTGATGCAGCGGTAGAAATCAAAGATGCTGTGTGGTTTGCAGGTCTCCTGCTTGAAAACCAGAAAGCAGCGGATATGGTTGGCGGTGATGGCTTGTGGATCCTTTAATCCGTTTTGGATGCAGAAACCCACGAATTGTCCAACCTTGTCATTGTAGTCGCGGATGGTGTAGATTGACAGGCCTTCACTCTTGCATGTGTAAAGAAAAAGGCGGAAAAGTCCCTCGAGCTCAGATGAATTAATCAGGTGACTTGGCCTAGCCTCACCGCGTGCCTGCGGGTTTAGGGGAATCATGTGTACTGAAACCATTTTTTTTGGCTGCCGAAAAGCTACCTTGACTGATTTAGCCTCGAAAGTGGGTTTGGTGAGCCGTCTGGGATTCGAACCCAGGACCGCCTGATTAAAAGTCAGATGCTCTGCCAACTGAGCTAACGGCCCACGCAAAATGAGGGGATCAGAGGCTGTATTGCGCGGCGATGTAGTAAACCGCTAAACTTCTCAATCCCATTTCTGATTCTATCAGAAGAGCGTGATTTCCGCAAGCTGGAAAGCTGTCCAGGTAGAGTAAACTCAATTGTGTAAACTCATTTCAAGATAAACGTGTCTCAGGTGAAAGACCTGAAACTAGTACAGCTATCCTTTTAGCATCTTGAGTAAATGCTGGTTGGCCTTAGAAAGGACCTCTTTTTCGCTCTTAAAAGTAACTTTTAATTGAGCTTCCGCAAAGGGCAACCAGGCATATTCCAGATGCTCGTCGGAAAGTCTGACATCAATATTTCGGGTTTGGGACAGGAAAAAAACAACACACTTGTTTGAAAACTGACCGCCTTTATTGTAAGTGTAGTGGTTTTCAGCCTGGAAACCCGGCACAAAATTAATGTCCGTTAATCCGGTTTCTTCGCGGATTTCCCGGAGGGCAGTTTGCTCAAGATTCTCACCTTTTTCAATGTGACCCTTAGGGGCGCCCCAGTGACCTTCTTCATAATGCAATAGCAAAAAAAGGATTTCACCCTTTTCGATTCTGAATATGATGGATCCGGCTGAGTGTTCTTCAAGCATATGATCAATAATTCTGCAAAGTCATCCTGTTTGTCATTCATTAAGGGCAATTATTTACTGGCGCTGTAGTCCTCCAGTTTAGCCCCCGGTCTGTTTCTCCAGAAAGCCGCGAACGGGTTGAAATTGGTATGATAGTCGAAAACATCGGATTTTTCGGCACGTTTGAGATAGCCCACAATACAGTAAGTTAAAGGTGTCAGTACCACCTCGAAGGCTACTTTGAAGATGTAGTTGGAGATGATCATTATCCAGATAATGTCCAGGCTATACACTCCGGCGAAGGCGACGAGTACGAAAATGAGCGTATCCACCCCCTCACCGACAATGGTGGAGCCGATAGTGCGTGCAAAGAGCCAGCGGCCGCTGGTAGAAATCTTCATCTTGGCCAGTATGACTGAGTTGGAAAATTCGCCGGCGAAGTAAGCCAATAGACTGCCGGCCACTATGCGAGGTGTTAGTCCTAATATTTTATTGTAGGCGTCCTGGTTTTCCCAGCCATTAGCGGAGGGAAGCCACCCCACGATTACAAAAACCGCCATCATTAAAAAAGCGCTGCCGAAACCGATCCAGATCACCTGCCTTGATTTTCGGTAACCGTAAACCTCAGTCAGGATATCCCCGAAAATATAGCTGATCGGGAAAAGAATTGTCCCGCCGTCAAAGGTTAAGGGACCCAGGGCTACCAGCTTACTGGAGGCTACATTAGAGATCAAAAGCACCGCCACAAAAAGACCGGTGATCAGGGTAAAATAGCGATATTCCTTCATGGTGTTAATTATAACTTACCTGCTATCTAACACCAAATCGAAATCGGCCCCTTTCCTGGAAAGATTAAGATCGTTTAATGTTAGGCCAGAAGCTCCGTACTAAGGGAGGATAGTAAAAAGACCTGGTTTGGCCAAGTAGACCTGTAAGCCGAGTTCTGTATCCCCCGATAAATCGGGAGATGGCGGCCATCTATCTAGTCCGGATGTTACCATCCGGCTCATGCGGTCAACCCGGGGACGGGCCGGGCTTTCCCATAGTCCCTCTATTTGACCTTGCTCCAGATGGGGTTTGCACGGCCGGTCAGTCTCCTGAACGCCGGTGAGCTCTTACCTCGCCATTTCACCCTTACCCCGATATAATCGGGGCGGTTTGTTTCTGTGGCACTTTCCGTAGGGTCGCCCCTCCTGGGTGTTACCCAGCATCTTGCCCGCGGAGTTCGGACTTTCCTCCCCGATATTCTCAGGGCGGTCGCCCGGTCTACTTGGCCACCCAAGTCCATTTATACTCTAATATACCAATCTGCTTATGTCAAAATAGTCAGCTTGTCAAACATGATATTTTTGCTGGAAATATCCCTTTAGCCAAAGATAAACCTGCTTCCAGATCAAGTCAGACTCAAATGGATCGTCACATAAAATAGGACAATTGATAAAAGTTTGTTCGGTATGCTGCGGTTGTGTTATTATCTTAACCAAATGTTATCGTTTGCGGAGGTGGATGGGCTATGAACGTGGGCATCGTCTATGACCCCATTTATCTGGAGCATGACACCGGCACCCATCCGGAGAATGCCGCCAGGCTGACCAGCATTATGACCAGCCTGCAGAAAAGCCAACTGCTCCCTCGTCTGACTGCCCTTTCTCCTGGCCCTGCCACGTTCGATCAGTTGAGGCTGGTTCACGATGCCAGGCATATAGATTTTATCAAGCAGACGGCCGCTGCGGGCGGCGGATTCATGGATTCAGACACGCCGGTCTCTCCCGCTTCTTATCAAGCTGCCGTATACGCTGTCGGCGGGACTATCACTGCTGCCGAAGCGGTGATGCAAAATCGGCTGGAAAGCGCCTTTGCCCTGGTCAGGCCTCCGGGCCATCATGCTCTGCCCAACCAGGCCATGGGCTTTTGCCTCTTCAATAATGTCGCTATCGCTGCTGAATATCTTTTAACTAAATATAAGTTGGAACGCCTGGCCGTTGTTGATTTTGATGTTCATCACGGCAACGGAACGCAGGCCGCCTTCTACTCCAATCCCCAGGTCCTTTACATCTCCACTCACCAGTCTCCCCTGTATCCGGGTACCGGCGCCCTGGAGGAGACGGGGTCCGGCAAGGCCAAAGGTACCACCATCAATATACCTTTGCCGTCCGGTTGCACCGATGCCGAATACCGCACGGCTTATGAGCAGATCGTTGTTCCTTCCATCAGGCGTTTCAGGCCCCAGTTTATCCTGGTTTCGGCTGGCTATGATGCCCATTGGGCAGATCACATTGCCTCTATGCAGGTTACTGTTAAAGGCTTTATTTACTTGGTGGAGAATCTAAAAATGCTGGCCGCAGAGATGTGCCAGAAACGCCTGGTCATGGTTCTCGAAGGTGGGTATAATCTGGAGGCCCTGGCGGCTTCTGTGAAAGCTACTTTCGAGGTGCTTTTAGGGAACCAGAATATTGAAACCCCTCAGGAATCGCCTCCTATCACCAGGCCGCCGCCCGATATCCGGCTTCTTATCCATCACATCCGGGAAATTCATAAATTAACCTGAGTCATCACTTACGATTAGTGACACACCGGCTCGGCATCCTTAGACCGAATAGTCCTTTTATTAGCAAATATTTGTAGTCTGTATTATGATTTAATCAAATTGCTGAGTTATCTGAGGTGAAGTTTTGTCCGGTGTTTTGTCTAAAGTAAATTCGCCCGCAGACCTGAAAAGCCTGAGTTATCTGGAACTGGAGAGGTTGGCGGTTGAGCTGCGTGAAGAGATAATCAAAACCATCTCTACCAACGGCGGTCATTTGGCCTCTAGTTTGGGGGTTGTTGAAATTACCATCGGCCTGCACCGCATCTTCAACACTCCGCAAGATAAAATTATCTGGGACGTTGGGCATCAAGCCTATGCCCATAAGCTCCTCACCGGTCGCAGGGATCGTTTTTCTACTATCCGGCAATTGGGCGGACTTTCTGGTTTTCCCTGTCGACAGGAAAGTCCTCACGATGCTTTTACCACCGGGCATGCTGGCACTTCGGTATCCGCTGCCCTTGGCATGGCCATGGCCCGCGATCTTAAAAAAGACAGGTACGAGGTAATTGCTGTCATTGGAGACGGCTCGCTGGGTAATGGCATGGCCTTTGAAGCCATTAACCACGCCGGACATCAAAATGCCAAAATGATCGTGGTTCTCAACGATAATGGTATGGCCATCTCGCCTACCTTGGGCGCTGTGGCGCGCATGCTTAACCAGGTGCGTACCAGTTCCCGCTATGAATCGTTTAAGAACCGCTTTGTCAGATTGTTCCTGCGTTTGCCTTTGGGACGTTCTGCTCTGAAGATAGGCAAATTCGCCAAGCGCAATCTGGAAAGGGTGATCTTGCCCAGTGCCTTCTGGGAGCAGATGGGTTTTGTTTACCTGGGGCCGTTAAACGGCCATAATATTCGTGAAATTGAAAAAGCTTTGATTCGCGCCCGTGACAAT
>Ga0114951_10002296_pt1 | contig 21804 bp, 24 predicted proteins | sample AM7aDNAmetaG_FD_88677 | JGI IMG/M metagenome (GOLD analysis project Ga0114951, IMG submission 88677) | Freshwater microbial communities from Finland to study Microbial Dark Matter (Phase II) - AM7a DNA metaG | ecosystem: Environmental > Aquatic > Freshwater > Lake | place: Finland: Lake Alinen... | reverse complement strand
GGGGTCCCATCAAGGATATCAACATCCCCGATCGATATCCCCGAATCATCGACACCAAGGAGCCTGACGGTGGAGAGCCCGATCTGGCTCGGACGCCTCGGTGCACGGGTCGCAAACACGCCGTGAGGCCGGGTATCAAGGAAAGGTGTCACTATCAGGTCGTATCCGTCTGACTCATGGAACTGGTAGACCAGAATAATTCGCGAGAACCCGGCAAGGTCAGAGAGGCCAGGGCGGTATTCCTCATAGATATCGACCCGTCCCCGGATGCCCCTTGCCCCGGGCGGCTGAATGGGCATACCCTCAGTTGTTTTCCATGGCGAACGGACCGTGCCGATAATCGTGAACAGTGCGGTTTGTCTCACGTTATTACCCCCACACAACCAGTCGGTTTCTCCCGGTCCCAATTCCTATTGCGACCGATGGATGTGTAATTTTGTCTTCTGTTAACGCCGTAGATGGCCGTAGGCATTCCCCGCCTGCCCAACCGTGGTGTATGCAGATTTAACGATGATTCCTGCTTTTTGTCCACCAGATCTTCGCCCCGTATGATGAACCCCGGAGCTGGAACTCGCTGCCCACCATGGTCAACTTTGTGCGGAGATACTCCCTGATGACCCGGTCCTGATGTTCATCGGAGCAGTCCATGCGCCGGTGAAAATCTGCTGTTGCATCACCAAGTGTCTGGTAGCGGTGCCGGTTTTCCGATGCCAGTACTTCGAAATTTGGAAAAATTCCCATCTGGAGAAGGGCCATGAACAGACAGTCTGCCATCGGTTCATAATTGTACGGAGCCCCGTGGACCCTGGGCCAGAGTTCATGGAGCACTCGTGAAGCAGGCGACGGGTTGATGAACCAGAACAGGTAGACCGTATCCGAACAGACCTGGTCCATTTTGCGCACCGCCTCCCCGATATCCACCACCGAAAGTGAATACGATGCGATGACAATATCAAACGGACCGCCCAGTTCTTCGACCGTCACATCTTCCCATTTTTTCTCAATAATGCGGATGTCAGCAACCTGTTCTGATGCCTGGTAGTCCCTGAGCGCCGTGACCATCACAGATGAAGGCTCAACGGCCGTGACGATGCAGCCCCGCCGTGCGAGCGGGACCGAAAGGGTGCCCGGCCCGGCTCCGATATCGAGGACTTTTGCGCCCGGGTAGACTTTCATGCCACCCAGTTGCTCAAGGACGAGTGTGATCCTCCCTTTCCGGTCATTAATATACAAGCGCCTGACGTTCTCTTCGTCTGACCAGAAATCGATGCTCTTTTTAAAGTGGGGTGTCGCGAGTTGTCGTAATTTCCGCTCTTTCCAGACGTCAATCCAATTGATATGATCGCCATAGGGATCACTGGGTGATGGGGTGGTATGCTCGGTGTCCATCTGTTGCACGTCCGGATCTTCCCTTATTACTACCACTTAACCAGATAAATATGTTAATGGGAACGTTGTCGTCACGGGGCCGGGGGTGGGGTGACGCGGCTCGCCCGTTGTCTCCTCTCCCGATAATATTTCAACAGGTATGCAAGGACCATGCCGGCGATGAACCCGCCGACCACCGAGAGCACCGCCATGACGCCCGTTACGACTGTCACCAGGATGGAATCCGTTTTTAACCCGTGCTTTCCCATTTCGATGGCGACAAAGACGAGGAGTGCCCCGTAGACCCCCGGGGAGATGAGTTCCTGGATCCCGGGACCGGCGAACAATACGGCGATAACAAGCAGGATCACTCCGGCAAAGATATTCGAACCGCCGGTCCTTGCCCCGAACCGGTACTGGGCCGCCAGGCCGCCGGCCCCGTGACACATGGGAAATCCACCGAACGGGGCGGAGACAATATTCATGATACCGATGGTCTTTGAGAGTTTTTCCGGTGGGACTTCGCGGGAAAACATATCTTTCGTCAACAACGAGGTGGCCAGGATCGCGTTCGTAATCGTAATCACCGCCTGCGGGAGGACAAGTTCGGGAATTGAGGAGATATAGTCGGAAAAGGATGGGATGACCAGTTCCGGGACCTTAAGCAGGTACATATCGGGGACTCCGTGCAGGACAACACCGATGATCGCTGCCGTTGCGAGGAGGACCAGTGCAGAGAGGTCCGGGACCTTTCCAAGGTAGGAAAGCAGGAATACGAGGATGATGACGGTGATCCCGAACACAAAAAAAGCCGGGGCCTGGAACATAAAGGTGCCCGCTGATTTGAGGAGTAACAGGGCAAGCCCGAGCTGGATACCCCTGATGACCGGGTTCGGGACATATTTTTCAAGATAATACAGCCACTTACCAAACCCCAGGAAGAAAAAGAGGAGGCCAAGAATAATACCTGCAGCGGCAAGTTCCGACCCTCCGAGGGCACTTGAAATGGCCACGACGGCAATCACTTTCATCGGCTCGATCGGGATTGGCAGGCGATAATAGAGTCCGGTAAAAATGAACCATATGCCGAAGAAGAGGAGAATTATCCCGAGATTGAGTCTGCAGACAAGAGATACCGCAAACATCAGGGGAAGAATTGTCCCGAAATCCCCCAGTGCCCCGGCAAGTTCTGACAGGTTAAACGCCAGTCTCCCGCGAACGTCTTCTGCCACTAAAGATATCCCCTGTATCTCCTGTATTCCCAGGTTGTATCAGATTAACACGTATGGTGCAATAATGCTCTGATTATTGTTGTTTCTTCCATGGACTGGCTGGGACCAATCCGGGTCCTGATCCCGGTCGACCCTTCATCATAAGGGTATGGTCGCACTTTCAATGGAGATGTATTCTTTGATTAATAAGTCTTCAGAAAGACATCGGATCAATCCGGTTTGTAACAAATTATATCCTCCTTTTTGTGCAAGGCAGGCGATAAAAGAATCGGATTGAATCGTTGAGACCAGTGCAGAGATGTTTGGTTCTTTCAATAGATCCGTCCTTATTGCCAGTTCAAACTGTTCGCCCACCAGGGGTATAAACAAGAGGCCACTCTCTTCCGCCACCCCTGAAGTGCATATCCCTGCATCAGCAAACCCGTTCCGTATCGCATCAGCCACAGACCTGTGGGTCTCTACTTCATGTCCGTACCCATCAATCTGTGCCTTGTCAATACCCTTTGATTTCAGAATTGAGTCAAATATCATCCGTGCTGAGGTCCCTTTCTGCCTGTTGATGAACCGGATGTTGATGCTATCGTCAATCGTGTAACCCTCCCGTGATGCAATTCCAAGAGACGTGGTGGCGATATGGACAAACCTGAGATCAGACAGGGGTAATAGCTGCATAATTTCCCTGCAATCCGGGAGGAATGAAAAATCCGGCAGGCTTAAGGGTGCTGCATGGCAGGAATTGTGCCTCAGGGAGAGCACAGCCCCGACATTACCCGCACTCCGGACCTGCATGAAGATGCCCTTATTTCTGACAAGGTGTGCCAGTTCATCAAGTGCAGGGTCGTATGCCCCTGATAGGAGGAGGGTCCGTTCAATATTCCCCGGGTCTGTTGTCAATACTGCATCCATCTTCGTATCTGAATCACAACCTTCTGTGAATGCAGGGATATGGACAAATCCATTGGCTTTGACTGTCGCCATCTGGATCCCCGAACCCCGGGAATGTGGAATTGCATAATAGGTATTCCCGACATGACCCACAGAAACAGGGATGAACTCATCAAACCCGAGGTCTGATACCAGGCTCCCTGAAAGTTGTACCCGGAACGTGTGGTATAATGGTGCAGGTAACCCCCACGACTGGAGCAAGGGTCCTGCAAACTCCCTCAGGACCGTTTGCGCTGCGAGTGGATACCCCGGTAATCCGATGACGGGTTTACCGTTAATTTTTCCCAGTATTGCTGGTTTTCCAGGTTTCATTGCCACACCATGGAAGAGTAACTCACCGGCAGATTCAATCACTTCAGCCGTGTAGTCACGGGAACCTGCAGATGATCCGGCGGAAATTAGCACGAGGTCGTTTTCAATGGCCGCCTTGCAGAGGCTTTCTTCAATAACCTCCGGGGTGTCACGGGTGATAGGGTACCGGGTACAGTTCGCGCCCATTTCACCAAGGAAAACCTGTGCCATAATGGTGTTACTCTCCACCACCTGGCCCGGTGCGGGGCGGATACCCAGGTGGACCAGTTCACTGCCGGTGGGGATCAGCCCCACGTTCACCTCCCTGGCATCTATATCGACAATACCGTATGTCGCAAGGGCACCGATGTCGAACGGACGGATCCGATGCCCTTCGGGAAGAACGAGTTGACCTTCCCGGACATCTTCTCCGGCAGGGCGGATGTGCTGCCAGAGTGAAACAGATTTTCGGATCTGCAGGTTGTCCTGCTTTTTCCATGTATCCTCGATCATGATGACCGCATCAAACTCAGGGGGGACAATGTTACCGGTATTTACCTGGACAAAGTCCTTAATCATTACTGGTGACTGATCACTCGCACCGACCGTATCCCTGCTTCTGACGGCGAATCCGTCCATTGCAGCGAGGTTCACTTCAGGAACGGAATATTTTGCATACACCGGGGTGGCTGCCACCCGTCCTGATGAATGAATGACGGGAATCTTAACGCTCCGGCCTGGCTTTTCAAATGAGGTACAGGTAAGCCTGACGGCCTGGTTAAGAGAAATTAGGGACAAGTATCGCTTTACCATGTAACAACACCTCCAAAATTCCACGGTTTCGAATCATAGACCGTATCAGATAATTCCCCCTGGTTTTCTCCTTGTGAGGGGGTTGAAATTACGAATCGTCCCTGTGAGAATTTAATAAAAATGGTCCTCAGTATGGCCGGGATCGGAAATAGTAATCGCTGAACCGGGGCATATTTTCGAAAAAGGTCCACCTGAAAACGGGTTAAACATTTTTTCTTATCTTTATGTTCGCTATACGGTATTCCCCTCATAGTAAATTCGGCTCCGTTTTCAATACAAGAGATCAGATTTACCAGTATTAGTCGTGAGTAAATAAAAAGCATGGGAGTTATATCTAAGTTAATCCAATGATATTACCAACGAGATTGTTTTAAAAATCCTCCTGCTCCCTCATCCCTGAATGAAGCGTTCACCCGGTAATCAGGGTTGTTTTACCTGGTGCCCCCCGGGGAATTTCTATTCTATTACGGTTTAAATCGGAATCAGTCATGAATTGTCTACCTTAACCATTGAACAGAAATGATCGATCCCATCGGAAGAGAGTCTTTTCCTTCAGGTATGGACGCCACTGCGGTCGCTTCGGCCAGGGAGTATAAGCGGCTGCCTTTTTTCATGGGATAAAAATCCGGCAACCCCTCATTCCATTCCAGTATGCCGAAGAAAAAATCCGTCCAATCGGATTCACCCCCACTAATTTTTGAGGCAAGCCTGGCTGTAATTCTTGGCAGGCCCGGGTTGGCATGGCCAGAAAGGGCAAGGAGACCTGGTAATGCGATCTGCAGGAACCCCATCAGGTTGGAAGGCGGTCCGCCGGCCAGAACGAATACGGGTTTTTTACCCAGCATGCCGAAACCGACCGCCTTACCAGGCCCCATCCGGATGCGGTGAAACACTTTCTGCCATCCGAGCTCCAGAAGGACATCAGCCACCAGGTCATGGTCTCCGGTCCATGCCCCTCCGCTGGTTATCAGGGCGTCCGTTTCATTGGCCAGTATCTCGAAGGAACGTAAGAGGGCTACAGGATCATCCCTGACAATGGCCATCCGGGTCTTTATGTTATACCTGGCGCACCATCCTGCCAGGGTCATGATATTGCTAGCGTAGAGCATTCCTTCTGTAAGGGGTTTGCCCGGTTCGACGATTTCATCGCCAGTACCGATAATCCCGACAACTGGATTCCTAAAAACAGGGACCATACTGTGCCCTGCCGCAGCCAGGAGGCCCGCCATCACCGGGGATATCTGCTGGCCGGCCCGGAGGATACAGGTCCCCAGGGCCACATCGCTACCACGCCTCAGAATATTGTTAGGTGCAGCAAAGCTTTGTACCAGCACTTCAGCATCTCCTGATTGTACATATTCTTCAGCCAGCACGGCGTCAGCACCGGTTGGAATGCGGGCACCGGTCAATACCTTCACCGTGGTTCCCGGCATGATCTGAATATCATTCCCGCCTCCTGCGGCCATAGAACCCAGAAGCCGCAACCGAACAGGGTTTTCAACCGTGGCACCGGCTATCTCATGGGCGATGACTGCATAGCCGTCTTTTCGGGATGAATCCATGAAGGGGGAATCTACAAGGGCATAAAGATCTGCAGCAGCTACCCGGTCAACACTATCAATCAGGGAAACGTTCTCTGCGGGAAGCGGCTTTATCCCGGCCAGGGTCAACTGTAGTGCTCCCTTAAGGCCGAGAGACATCTTTGGCATGGTAACCTTCTTTGTAATTGATTTTTTTGGGTTATAGAAAGGATGTGCGGAAATGATCCATATGGATCAGGCTGTTTTATTTTGGTAAACTCAAGTTCCATTCACAAAAATATCGCTGATACAATTATGAATGCCAGCATCACTATCCGGTTGATTCCAGGTACTCAATTTTCAGGGGGGGTCTCCTGCATGGAATCCTCTGAGGCCTCATGGAGTTGGTGTTTAGATTAAAATTTACATATATTTAACTTATTGTTAACCATACGAGCCTTTTTGATTATACTAATTTAATAATTTTTATTTACTTTAAGTTTCAATTTAAGAGTGGAGTTAACTTTATGAATCTGAACAATATTGATATCAAGCAAGTCAGGGACTACAAAGAAGTGATTAGAAAAGATCCCCGGGAAGCAAAGTTCACGGCAAAAATCGAAGGTGACTGGATTTTTGAGCAGGGTGGCCCCCAGTTCCGTTCGACCGTCAAAGTGAAGGATGGCACCTACCAAATGGAAGCAAGCCATCCGAATTTTGCCGGCCCTGGTACCCGCCCCGGTCCGATGGCATTCGGCCTCTTCTGGTTTGCTGCCTGTTACTCAAGCACATTTATGACCGAGGCAACACTGCGGAACATCACGTTCACTGCAGTAAAGACGAAAGTTGAGGCAGACCTTGACTACACTGCCCAGTTCGATCTCGGGGAACAACCGCTCATCAATGAGTACCGGGTCCTCATGGAAGTATCAGGTGATGTTACCGATGCACAGGTCCAGGACCTGAAGGAGTACGCGCTTGGACGGTGCATGGGGATGTTCACCATACAACATGCAATCCCTCTCAAGGCCCAGGCACGGCTTATCCGGTAAATAAACAGGCTGAAAGGAGTAGTTGCGTGAAGCGATTGTCTGAACAACCAGACCCGGCACAGGTAAGGAAGGCCGCTGAGGCCTATTACCAGTCCGGGCAGTTCTACTGCTCGGAAGCGATCGTAAAAACGATTAATGACGAATTCGGGTTAGGGTACCCTGATGACATCGTCCGACTGGCATCCGGGTTCCCTATCGGCATCGGCAGTGCGGGTTGTGCATGTGGAGCGGTAACCGGCGGTGTAATGGCGCTCGGGATGGTCTTTGGGCGCAAAACGCCCGGTGATCCCTGCATCGACCGTTGCCTCGCCCTTGCCCGTGAACTGCATGTGTTTTTCGCCCGAGAGCACGGTTGCCTCTGCTGCCGGACTCTTACCCACGGGATGATATTAAAATCCCCCGAACACCTCCGGCAGTGCATTGCGTTCACCGGGGAAGTAGCAGAAGAAACTGCAAGGATTATTCTCCGGGAGGCCGGGAGAGCCCCAGGAGAACAGAATATGATCATCTCACCCATCAAAACGAGGAAAAAATCATGAGAGCAGAAAACATGACCTATTTCGATTCGGTAATACCGAATGCATCAGCAGCGATCAAGAATGCCCGGGAGAATGGTAAAAAGTTCGTCGGGTTCTATTGCGTGTTCGCACCACAGGAACTTATTGTCGCTGCCGGTGCTGTACCGGTGACCCTCTGTGCCACCAAGGAGGAACCGATTGCCGATGGGGAAAAATACCTCCCCCGAAACTTCTGTCCACTAATCAAGTCCTCCTACGGGTTCGCGATAACCGAGAAGTGTGCGTTTTTCAACAACTCCGAATTTATCATCGGGGAGACCACCTGCGACGGCAAGAAGAAGATGTTCGAACTGATGGAGAAGTTCAAACCCATGGTCGTCCTTGAAGCCCCGCAGAGTGCAAAAGGCGAACCCCAGAAACAGTACTGGCGCTCGGAAGTAGCACGCTGCAGGGTGGAGATCGAAAAACGTCTCGGTGTAACCATCAGCGATGACATGATGAAGGCCGCAATCAAGGACCTAAATGATCAGCGGGCGCTGATGCGTGAACTGGTGTCCCTGAACACCGCGAGTCCGGTACCACTCTCCGGTCTGGACCTGCTCAAGGTGATGTGGGCACGGAACTTTGTCTTTGACCGGGTCGAATTCAACCAGCATGTCAAAGAACTGATTGCCGAACTTACCACGATGAAGTCCAACGGCGAAGGGGCCTTGCCAAAAACCGCTCCACGCATTATTGTCACCGGTGTACCTACCGGTGTCGGTGCAGAGAAGGTTATTAAGATCATCGAGGAATCCGGTGCTGCGGTGGTCTACATCGAGAACTGTGCCGGTATGAAACAGTACCTGCATGATGTTGCGACCAGCGGTTCACCCCTCGATGCGATTGCCGATAAGTACCTTCTCACGCCCTGTTCCTGCATGAGCCCAAACGTAGGACGGCTCGAACTGCTGGCAAAACTTGCAAAGGAATACCATGCGGATGGTGTAGTGGATATCACATGGGTTGGCTGTCATACCTACAATGTTGAGTCCCGTGTACTCAAGGAGCATCTCGCAGGTCATGGAAACGTCCCACTTCTCCAGGTTGAGACTGATTATTCGCAGGGAGATAACGCCCAGATTAAGACCCGGGTCGAGGCATTTCTCGAGATGATCAAAAAACACTAATGCACGATTCATCACCTGGTTAAAAAAACAGAAATTTTTCTGACCAGGACCGGTAAAACAGAGCCGGTCCCCGGATCATTTTGTCGTAATCCAGGTTAGACAATCGGCCCTGAGTCTGGTGTGGATCATACAACCGGTGTGGTGAGCCAGGTAATTTGGATTACCGGGAAGTGGTTGTGAACGGAAGTAGATGTGGCGGAAACGGTGACGATCGTATTATCGGGTAGAACTATAAAAATTGTACAACCATGATATCCAAATTCCAGAATCCCGTTCCGCCCTATCCAGGCTGGGTGCGACGCGTATACCGCGTGTCCCGACCGGTGAGGAACGAGGATATAGCGGCATTCCTTGGTAACGAGGAACTGTACGTGCGGGACACGGTCGCCGGCCAGGTGAATATCATTCATAAATATGGTCTTGTAGAACTCCATTGCCTTGTCGGTGAGCCACATATCGAGGTCTGGTTTAACCCTGATAGTGGGGCATATTCGTCAGAATACCTGGACGCTCTCCTGGCGACCAGGTTTAATTAGGGCCCGGTGTCCCGGAGAAAACTAAAAAAAAAGGTGTTAATCGATCCCTACCATCACTTCTGATGCCTTCATGACCGCGTAAACTTTCGATCCTTCCTTCAGGTTCATTGTTTCTGCGGAGTGGGTGGTGATCGATGAGACAATCTCATTGCCCCCGGCAATGGTAATCACTACTTCCGTGCTTACTGGTCCTTTTTTGATCATTTTTACGGTTCCTGGAATCTGGTTTCGTGCACTGATTTTCATCGTATCACCATGCCCTTTGACTATTCGCCCATATCAATATGTTCTTCGATCCAATTCGCACTACCGGTACATACGGTTTTGATATCATTTTAGAGGTATCGCTATCACCGGTGCTCCCACGCAAGAAGCGCCGCACCAATTGCCCCGGCATATACCGCATCAGCCGGGACAATAACCGGAAAACCTAACTCCCGGGCCAGACGTTCAACAATATCCGTGTTCTCTGCCACTCCTCCGGTGAAGGCGATCGGGGGTCCCGGGTGGAGGGAGGCGACCATTGACGCCGTACGGCGGGCGATGGAGGCATGAAGCCCGGCGATAATCGCATTTCGGAAAACTCCCTGGTGAACCAGGCCAATCACTTCTGATTCGGCAAAGACAGTACACATTGCGTTGATCCGGTGTGGTTCAACACTGGTCGCATAGGACCCAAGGTCGTTGATGGGGATGCCGAGTACCTGCCCCATGTTCGAGAGAAACCTGCCTGTCCCGGCCGCACACTTGTCGTTCATCACAAAGTCTTCCACCCGGCCATCGGCGGAAAGACGGATACCTTTGGCATCCTGCCCCCCGATATCCACCACGAACCTGCAACCTGGTACGAGGTGAAATGCACCCCTCGCATGGGTGGCAATTTCGGTGAACGTGAGTGTTGCAGTTTTCAGGCAGCGTCGCCCGTACCCGGTGGTTGCGATTACCTCAGGGGGGGTTACAAGCCCTGCCTCAATGCTGGTTTCGTTAAGGAGTGAGATGGCGTTGGACTCAGGATCGCATGTCGCGTCCCGCATTCTCGCGATAAACGAAGACCCGTCATAGATCACCACCTTGATGCGTGTCGAACCCAGGTCAATACCAGCAACCACTCCCGAATCGTTTTGCATTGCAGTCAGGGATGTAGACATAACGACCTCCACTTCATCAGAACAATTCGATCCATTGCCCATCATCCCCCAGTCTCGCCTTCAGACTGGTCAGGATCCGGTTCGCTTCGTCAACCGAACAACCCCAGGCGGTATAGTCCCCGCTATCCAATCCGACACCTCCTGTCATCGATAATCCCAGTCCGCACTCGATACAGAGGCCCTCTTTCTCCATGAGCCGTTGCAGCAGACCGATAAAATTCCTGCCGAACATCAGGGTGCGAAGCGGGCGGAACATATGGGAATAATAGAGGAACTCCTCGTCCCTGCCGGTAACCGAGAAAATATAATACCGCCGGTCATCCCGGGTAAATGTCTTGTGAATAGTCTGGATGACGACGGGAATAATGACCATTTATTGCTGCTGCCCCTCGTCGTTCTTCTTCATTTCCACCTGGTAGCGGTTGATATCGATCCTGTTGATCCTGACATCATATCCTGTCCGCGAAAACGGGACCTCGATTGTGTCTTTCTGGTCACGTCTTATCATGAATTCAATTGCTGAACCCGGCGGCGTTTTTCTGAGCAGGATTTTCAAACGAATCATCAGGTTCGTGCATGTCAGGTCAGATAAATCGTGGATAATCTGTTGTCCTTCTGTCATCCAGCCCCGCCTTTATTCCCTTAAAAAAATATGACCCTCTGGTGGCCTGCCTGTGAACCCCCGGAAGGATGGAACAACAGCTGACCGAGTTCGGTTTTCCCGATATCGAGTACGGCGGCCATATTTTTATTTTTGGTGATTCTGCGTTGCTGCAGTGAAGGCTGGTACGCGTAAAGATGGAGGTTCTCGCTTTCTGCCACGGCAGCGATCACTTCCTGCAGGTTGAAGTACTGCGTCCCCTCACCCAGGTGGTGGGTTCCGGTCAATGCATAGACACCCTCTTCAATAAAGACAACCTGGGTCTTAATCCCCTGAAATGCAGAGGCCACGGCAAAAGAGAGTGCACCAAACGCGTGCTCGGTACCATAGGGGGACTTTGTGATCAGGATCGTCACCGTGGGTGCAGAGTCTTTGTCATTGGTACCGTACTGGGACGAGGAACTACTCTTTTTCAGTTTGAAGTATGCAACATTTTTCCCAAGGATAACATGATTACGCTCGAACTGGTCAATAATAACATTCAGGTTCCGTATCCTGAACGGTTTTATCGTGCAGGTCGAAACGGTGATACCCTTCCCATCATCCCATGTACTGTAACCACGGGCTGCGGCACAGCGGCCACAGGCAAGCATCTGAAACTGCAACCCGCGTTGTTCAGCACGATCAACGAGTTCCTCAAGCCCTTTGCCAATATTCTGACATTCGATCGGGTTCTGGTGGATATGGCCGAGATGAACACCGTCAAGGTAGCAGTAGAGATCGATGGACGCCCGCACTTCGATAGCTGCAGCCAGGCACCGAAGTGTGCTCAGCCCTGAGCTATGCATGTACGGGGATTCCAGCTGCAGGTACCCGATTGTGCTGGGTAACGGTTCCGCATTCTGCCGGGCAATCTTGACCACATCTTTCCAGAAGGATGTCTGTCCGTTCAGTCCCATACTGTTATGATCGATCACCTGTTCGGGATTTTTCATTTTCAGGCGTTCTATTGAAATACCGCGAAGGTCCAGCTCCTGGCGGTCTAAAATAATTTTTACAGACGGCAGCGTGAGAATGATTTCCCAGATCGGGAGTTTATCCTCTTCATTGAGGCTATACAATGCATCGCCGGTGATCAGGAATGTAAATACGACTTCCGTTGGTTTTGCATGGTGCAGAAGGGTATCAGGATATAATTTCAGGAAGTAAAATTTCAGGACTTCCTCTATCCAGGTGAGCCGCTCCTGGGTCACCATCGCTTCAAGAAGAAAAAAATGTGAAGTCATCGTGTAGCTCTCTCTCAGAGCGTTTCCCGGACTGAATTATTTATCGATTGTGTTAATCCAATCTGGTTACCTTTTCGTAAGCCTGATCTCCCATATGCCGGATGAAGTTTTTTTTACATCGCATTCCAGGCCATTATCCTTTGCAAACTGGGGGATTGATGTGGTTGCAGCCGGTGGATGGTCGCACGTAACGACCAGTTCATCCGATTTATTCATGGTTTTCACCTGTTTCTGCACAGCAAGGAGGCAGTACGGACAGACTTTTCCGGTAATATCAAGGTTTTTTGTTACCATTATTTCACCATTGTTTACAAATAATCAGGTTCCTTATGCGATCCCGAGCCCTTTCAGGAGTGTCACGGTCCATCCTGATATCCAGGCTGTAAACACCACCGCACCAATACACATGCCAACCACGAAGAGAAGTGCCTTAACATTACCTTCTGAGGTCATGACAACTTGTCGCAACGGGCACCCACCGAGCAACACCCCGATGAGACCGACAGCAATCCCGCCAATAACGGCAAGGATGACATAACCAATAACGGTTAATCCTGCCGGGGCACCTGGGACAGGTGTCAGGCCGCTTGTCAGTAACCAGAAGAAATGCTCAAATGCCTGCGGTGTTATTAGCCAGAAGACGAGGTAACCGATAAATGCCCCGATAATGAGGGCAAGGTACCCGAACAGGAGCCGTGTCTGTTTCCACATGAAATAGTCCCTGAAACCGCCAATAGAGCAGAACGCGGACCGCTGAGCGAGCCACCCAACCAGGATCCCGAAGAGAATGGTCACAATGGGGACTGCTATTACTGCAACATTTTTACTCAGCCAACCTATCGCTGCCATGGTTATCCCTCACGCTCCGCCATGATAGTGGCTATTTTTATTCCTACCAGAACACCTGCGATGATGGCAAGTAATCCAATAAATGCAATTGCATCCCCGTACCCGACACGGATTGCAGTGCGGTACGGACAGCCTCCCATGAACAGGGCAAATACCATGAAGAACAGCCCGCCGAGGAGATACCAGATATACGAAACCGCAGACGCAGTCTTAGTCTTGAATTCATTGTAGAATTTTGCCGAGACAAATGCCCCGATAAGAACACCGATGACGGTCAGGACCGGGAGAATCGCGTTCTGCGAGATCGGTGCATACGCAAGTTTTGTTCCGGCAACCGAGTTGAACGCGGCATTCGCTATATCCCGGGTGTGGCAGGCAACGCAAAACCCGTAGGCTTCCGGACCACCTGCACTGATCAATAATCCCTGCACAACTGCCACAAGCACGCCGACCAGAAGCCCGAGTACAAGCGGGTTCCTTGCATACGTGTCAAGACATGATTTAGGACTACCTGAATTTAGCTTGAGTTCGTCCATAGTTATACATTTTCATTGAATGTTAATAAAAATAGTGAAAAAAATTCCTCATGTTAACAATATTCAATTAATACAGTGATTCATTTTTTTATACCTGTCGTCACGAATGGGATGACCACCGTTTTTTCACCGGAAAGGACCCGGAAGAAAAAAAGTGCATGGCTGATGATACCCCCGGTCTCTACCAGCTAGGGGTGGGTATTTCTGGCCAGGTCATTGGTACCGGAGTTCATCACCGGGAAAAGCAGGAAAACAGGACTGGGAGTGGAGGTGTGATAAGAGATGATTATGTGGAATTATCAGCGATACGTTCACGGACTTCACTGATGTGAAGCACTTCATCATACCCGGCACCAATCAGGCAATATCCCTGACGGTCCAGTGCATAGACTGGGAACTTTACCAGGTCTTCAGGAACCGGTTGAGAGGTAAGTTTTTTGAAATTGATCAGGTCTCTCATGTTCAGGCCGATCTTCTCGCACAGCTCCCTGAGTTCTTTTATCCAGCGTTTTAAGTCTCGTACGTCCGCACCGTCCCACTTGAAAATCTGGTAGATCTTCATGTAGGCGTCCCGTTCAAGGATGATGTGGGTCGATGTCTGATCTGATTTTAAGTAGAAGTCAAGGAAGGTCCGTACATCCTTGATCTGCTGGGCATTCTCGTATGCAATCGCCCTGCAATCCTTATTAAGCTCCTTGGCCTCCTCGGGACTAAGGTTCGTTGCCAGTTTACCGATATCTCTTGAGAGGTCCTTGAGACTCTCCTCCACATCCCGAAGTTCGTTGGTCATGTCCTCAAATTTCTGATTGAGCTCAACCCCAAAAAAAGCCTCCATGTATTCGGACTGCTTTGTCATACGTACGTATTGGTAACTATGTGCTATAATCATTAGCATATCGGTAACATCTATTAGTTAACATGCTCAATAACTGGATGCAATGTCACGTCCACGCAAATCTGTCAACCAGGACCTTTTTACCCGCGGTGGGGTTATCACCGAACGAGACCCTGATTTCTGTATTGTCCGGCTCCGCATGCCGGCCGGTATGATCACCCCTGCCCGGATGAAAGAAGTGGGAGAGATTGCGGCCCGTTATGGCGTTGAGACGATTCATCTCACCACCCGCCAGACGATTGAGTTCCCACACGTGGACCCATCCTGTCTCGAAGGCCTCCTTGGAGAACTGGAACTAAACGGCACTCCCCTCGGGGCTGAGAGGGAGGAAGTAGTGAACATCACTGCCTGTCTTGGCACCCGCCACTGCAAGTTCGGAATCATCGATAGCGTAGGCCTTGCCGAAGAGATTGACAAAAAATTCTTTGGCAAAGAGCTCCCCGTGAAAGTCCGGATCGCCATCTCATCCTGCCCGAACGGGTGCGAAAGCGAACGGCTGAATGAAATCGGAATCACGGGTATCCAGAAACCTATCCGCGACCCGGGTCTATGCACGGGCTGCGGGACCTGTACCGCCTACTGCCGGGAGAAGGCGATCGAAGTGCATGATGGTATTATTGTCCTGAGTGGGGACAAGTGCATGGAGTGTGGGTTCTGTATCATGCCCTGCCCGTTCCATCTCATCCGGGGGGCTGACCCGGAGTACCGTATTACCGTTGGTGGCCACCGTGGGCGTCACCCAAAAATTGGACGGCATCTTGTCACCGTCAAATCGCAGGAAGATGTGATCCGGGTTATAGATAAGATTATTTACTGGATATTCCGGCAGGCCTCGACCGGCCTGATGTTACCGGAGCAGCTGGATGAGCTTGAATTCGATGAATTCAAGAAGACGATCGTCCAGATGATCCATGGGTAAATGCCACGTCATGGAGAAACGAGTCAATCTTTTTTTGGGGTCCCACTATCCCGAAATCATGACCTTTTCTCCCAGGCTGTTCCCGCGTAAGGCACCTGAATCGCGCCCCGGCGTGTAAAATCCATGAACGACCGTCTGGGACCGGCCCCTTACCAGGTGGTGTTTTCCGTGAACCAGGATACGACAAAAAAACACGGGCCTCTGGGAGTGATCTTTGCGGAGAAGAAAAAGAACGACTTCTTTCCTCACCTCTTCTCACCTCTCCAGTCCACGGTCCACTCTCCGCATCGACCTTTCAGTCTGGATTTTTTTTTGGCGGCCAGGTAAACCGGCGTTGATGCAAAGATTCCAGAAGTTAGCGGGTCATGATGACTGGTGTTTGTCAACACGGAAGTGATCCCTGGTATTCTGTACGAAATGACTCGTATTCGTTTAACGAAGTGCGGATGAACCTTCGGTGATCACGAAAATGCCGTATCCCAGTGATTGTGGGAAAAAAAGGGTGAATGAATTGTTCACTTCAGTAACTGATTGTCCGCATTGAAGAGAGGGTATCCGGCATCATCTTGCGGTAATAGGACTTGGGGTGACCGCAGGTCGGACATTTCCAATCTGCAGGGAGGGCCGAAAAGTCGGTACCGGCCTTGATCGGTTCTGCCGCCATAATCTTTCCCTCGTACTGTTCCATACTATCTGTGTTGACCAGGATCGTGTTATTGAACGCCTTGGTCTCTCCGACCTTCGGGTCATAGATATGACCACACATCATGCAAACATATTTGTCCATTGTATTAACCTCCTCTATTCCCTGATTTCCTGCATTGTTATCTTTCACACCATTCACGTCGTGAACCCGGGAAAAAGATTATTGTTTAAGGAATAATTTCCCGTATACCGTCTCGCCTTTTCTCTTGGGGTGGCGTTCGCCAAGGTCACCAATGTATTCGGTGAACGTTGCCCTGGACCCATCCACATCGAGTTCGACCGTGTTCACCGGTTTAAAACCAGGCATCATTACGTTAATCGTACCAAAGACGTAGATCTCGCCCTTGACCAGCTGCCCGCCGACACGGCGGTTCGCATTACCCTTGAGAATGATCTTGCCACCCTCCATGTGGGTACCGAGGTGGATATCGACATCGCCCTCGACGATCAGCTCGCCACCGATCATGAATGTTGCGACATCGGAGCCGGCATTTCCTTTCACACGAAGGACTCCGCCACTCATTCCCCTCCAGTCGCCACGATATGCAGCGCCGAGGTAATTACCGGCATTGCCGTTGATGGTGAACTCTCCGCCCGCCATTGCAAGGCCGCAGAATGAATGGACATCTCCATTGATGGTGAGTTTGCCGCCTTTCATCCAGCTGCCGGTATACATATCGCAGGCAGAGTTGACGACCATTTCTCCGGCCGTCATCTTAGCGCCGAGATATTTCATCTTTGTGCAGTCGCCGTTGATGATAATCTTCGTCTCTGCTGCAGTTTCACCTGCATCCCCCGAGATTGAAAAGTAATCGCCGAGGGTTGAAATCTCTTTACCCTGGAAAGCGCCAAGGTTTGCAATCTGGTCTGCCTTCTTGCCGGCAAATGCGTCAGTGTTGACATTTTCGCATTCCAGGAAGAGTTCCGGTACCTTTTTTACGTTCAGTGTAACCGTGTTCATGTCTGTTCACCTACGCCTGGGTTGCATCCACGCTGATGATGTGCTGGTGCGGTGCATAACTCTCGGGAACCGAGTAATTGTTCTCGTTCACACTGTAATAGCGGAGGAATTTTTCCCTGACATCATGCATGACCTGTTTGTTCGCATTGACTTTCGCATCGACCCAGAAGGTCTTTTTATGGCCCATGTCGACAACTCTGCCGTCTTCAACACAGATCTTCCCGTCCTTGAAGAGGTAGGCAACGTGTGCAAATGCCTTCTCGATCTCAGGTCCTGTTGATGGGAACTTGTCGGGGTTGATGTTGTAGATGGCGATGTCGGCATTCATACCGGGCTTAAGGCCGCCGTAGTCCTTGGAAAGGCCAAGGCACTTTGCCGGGCCGGCGCGGGTCATGGCTGCCAGCTCATAGAGCGTGATCTCGCGGTCGATATTCGCAAGGGTGGTTGCACTGATGACCTTGTCGGCTTTTTTGAACGTGTTGAGCCGCTCGTCACGGACCTTCTTGGACATCAGCCATGAATAGACACGCGGGTAGCGGGTGAATGGTCCTGCGTTCGGGTGGTCCGTGGTGATGAAGCAACGCATCGGGTCATTGGCATAGAGTGCAATTTCAAGTCCGACTGCCCACTGGCTGGCGAAGACGGCATTGTTTGGGTCATAGATGAATGGTACGACGCCCGCTGCTGTTTCGAGTTCTACGTCCACGTTGAACCACTTTAAGTGGTTGAGGCCGTGGAGGTGGTGCTCGAACGGGCCGTCGGCCGTCATCGTGGTGGTCTCGTCAAGGGTGACGTTCCCGGTATCGATCGTGAGGTTCTTCTGCCTGTTGACATAGTCCATGACTTCCTTTGCACCGGACTCAAAGTCTCCCCAGTTCGTCCCTTTATACGAGTGGAACTGGAGGTGGGTGGAGTGCAGGACCTGTTCGCGGCCGAAGTTATTCTTCGCTTTTACGCCTTCTGCCAGCTTTAAGGACTCGAGCGTGGTCGTGTAGTTGCCCGGGTTGCCGAGGTTATTCTGGTGGAGGTGCATCGAGTGCGGCAGACCGAGATACTCGTTGGCTGCCATCAGGCCGGTGATAATCTCTGCCGGGGTGATATCGAAGTACGGGACCGGGTCGTGGATGGAAAGACAGTTCAGTCCCCAAGCCCAGGCTTCAGTGCCGCCGGGGTTGACGACTTTTACCCCGTATCCCTTGGTCTGGTTGAGAATCCAGGCGATATATGCGGCGGTGTTCTCGATCTCCTGGTTTTTGAGGTACTCGAGGATGAACCAGTTGTTGCCGAAGACCGGGAGTGCGGCCTCATCGATGATGGGGGTGTCGTGGATCTCCTCGTGGACGTGGCGGGCGTAGAGGGGGGGCATTGCCGCTTCCATGGCAAATGTAAATCCCATGCGGGCATACTCGTAACCGGTCTTGAAGACCGTCGGGATTGACTTGCCGCCTTCGATCCTGGTGATACCTGCCGTCTTGTGGGAGTCGAAATGTTTGTCCTCGGGTCGGTACCAACGGCCGGCATTGACTTTGGGGCCCGCCACGTGGGCGTGGACCTCAATGGCGCCTGCCATGACCGTCTTGTCCCTGGCATCGATGATCTTTGCGCCAGACCCGACCGAATCGACAATCTTGTCGTCCCTGACGAAAATATCCTTCTTATCGCCCTTGATGCCCTGTACCGGGTCAAAGACGCGGCCGTTCTTAATGATATATTCAGACATTTACGCGCCTCCCTGGGCAAGGAGTTCATCAACACGCTGGTTGATCTTCGTTAATAGTTCCTCATCCGTGAGTACTCCCTCCGGGGGGTCAACGACCTTCCGGGTCTCAATCGGGACGTTGTCCATACGATAGGCGCAGCCCCCGACTTCTACACCGACCAGGGCGACCGGGATATGGATATCCGATATTTCTGTCGTGCAGTTGATATGAGGGTCGACCGTGACGGTCGGCTTCCTGGAACTACTGATCATCGCATTGACCGGGAAGTGCGCACCAGGGTCAGTTGCGATATAGAAGCAGGCCTCGACTTCGTTTCGGTTTAGAAGGTCGACAGACGTCGTTTCACCTGTCTGGTGACGTGCCTGGTCCCTGCGGGAGAGATCGACCGCATAGGGAAACCCATACTGCCAGCCGAGTACCTGGCCTGAACCGGTTACATTCCAGTGACCTCTCATCGCCATGATCGCGAATTTCGTGTAGTCGTTCAGGTCACGGGTCAGGTTAATGGCGATATCGATATTGTGGTTCCTGCCCATGGTGTGGGTCAGACCCATGCCGAAGAAGATCACACCAAAGCGGGCATTCTTTAAGTCCTCAGCGATTTCGTAGATCTTCTCTTTCGGAACGCCGCCGACTGTGTCGGGAAGGGCTTCACCGCGGGCTGCGGTCCTGAGGGCGTCCAGAAGTTCGTAATCAAAGCCCTGCTGGATCTGGATAAACTCATCAGCGCACTTGGCAGTATCGGTGTACCGGCAGTCAACGCAGTAGATCTTCCGGCCCTTGTGGCCCTTGACGGTGAAGAACCCGCGAGGGAAGATCGAGTACCGGGACATGTGGCGGGGGTGGGCGTGAGCCGGGTTGCAACCCCAGAAAATTACGCGGTCAGCACGGTTCTTGACCTCACCGAGTGTACAGCTCGGGACACCTACATCCTCGATTGCAATGAGGGACGAACCATGACAGACGGTTGCGCAGTTGTCGACAATCGCGCCGACTTTCTCGGCGATATCGTGGCCGATGCTCATCGCCTGGCAGCTGGTGGATGCCCAGCCGTACATCAGGGTCTTTCTTGATTTGACGAGCATCTTTGCGGTCCAGTCAATTGCCTCATCATAAGTGATCTCCTTGTAGGAGCCGTCAGCCTGTCGCATCCGTGGGCGTTTCACCCGGCCGGGCATCCGCTGGTGGTTGAATTTCTCGGCGCCGATGGCGCATGCATTCTTGACACCGAGGATTGTCTTGTTGTCGTCAGATACGGTAACGATCAGGTCATCACACAGGGTACCACAGAACGGGCAGATTACATCAGTTACTTCTTTCGGCATTGTTCATCACTTCCTTATCAGGCCGCAAGCGTCCTGTATTACCTCAATTGCGCCCATAATGCGTTCGTTGGCGGCGATCTCTACATCGACCGGGAAACCCTTGAAGCAAGGCTCGCCGGTTGAGAATGTATAACCCGGGACGATCCGGTTCGCCCAGGGGCCCATGGGGATATGGGCAAGGCCGGGGACGAGGTCTTCGCGTGTTTCGACTGCCTTCACAATGACGCTTCCGACCGAGCTGGTGACACGGACATTCGTGTTCTTCCACACCCCGAGCTTTTTCATGTCATCGGGGTGCATATGCATGATAGTGCAGGCATCGAAGTATTTCTGGGATGTCTTACCTGCCTCCATGCCGACACCCTGCTGGATGGTCCGGCACGTGATCATGTTCAGAGTAATCTTGTTTGTCAATTATATCTCCTCAGGAAAACGATTAATTTTTACCCATTTTGTCATTAATCCAGAATCCGGCACGGGTCACGTATGTGCCATGTACCGGCTGTCGCCCCTTCCCGTAAGGGTGATCACTTCATACGGGCATGCTTCAACGCATACTCCGCAACCTGCACAGAGTTCAGCCTTGAAATCGAGGCTGACAGCGACTCCATCCTGCACCTGGTAGATCTTTTCGCTGGTCACAGGGTCGAGCGTAAAGAGCTCAAGTGCGTTGACCGGGCAGGCAACGACGCAATTGTTGCACCCTGTACATCGATCCGTATTCACATGTACTGCAAAAGCCATGATTATCACACACAATTCATATGGATTAGTTGTCATCATGAAATGTTATTAAATTTTAGTATTCATTATTTAAAAGTACACATATTATATTTAACCTGAGATCCGATTGATTTGTAACTAATTAACTCTCCCTGCGGCGTGATCGAAGGTGATGAAAACACTGAAATCAGGAGAGATGAAGAAAAACCAGGGATATATTCCCACAATAAAAAATTCAAAAATCCAACCTTTTCCCGGGTCGCAAGGGAGTAGTGACCGGACTATGGCTGGTTCTTATTGGATGACGCGCTTTTCGGAAAAAACAGGTGAATGGAATAGATAAAAAGGGAGGTAGGCGGAAAGTCAACGCGATCAGGGACTCATATCAGCTGTTTTTCTCCTGATACGTCCATGAACGGCAGCCACAACCCGGGATGCCGTTTCAAAATCGCCAGCTAGCACGGCAATCAAAATCTCACAGGTGACAGAAAAATTCCAGGAGTTCCTGACTCCCACGGATACCCGGACCTGTTCATATTCGTGGGAGATTTCACTGGAGATCCCGGTAAGAATTTTCTGGTATGTCTTACATCCCTGGGATAACTGTTTCTCTGTCAAATTCGCGGGAATAGAAATGGTCATCATCACCGCCTGCGGGAATTGATCTGTGACCCGATGATTGTGCATCGTG
>Ga0114951_10002295_pt1 | contig 21823 bp, 17 predicted proteins | sample AM7aDNAmetaG_FD_88677 | JGI IMG/M metagenome (GOLD analysis project Ga0114951, IMG submission 88677) | Freshwater microbial communities from Finland to study Microbial Dark Matter (Phase II) - AM7a DNA metaG | ecosystem: Environmental > Aquatic > Freshwater > Lake | place: Finland: Lake Alinen... | reverse complement strand
CGAGTTCATGCCGCTGGAAGAGGGCCGGCTGTGGACTCCCGAAATCGTGGTGCCGCTCCGGGAAATCGTCGAACGCATTGGCCGGGTTCTGCCGCTGGTCGAGATGCCGCCCAGAGAAGCCAGCGAGACGGCCAAACGCTATACATTTGCGGACGGCGTGGGCGAGATCGGCATCATCGCGCCGGTCAGCCAGGCCTTCTGCGGGGCCTGCAGCCGGGTGCGGCTCACCTCCGACGGCAAGATCCGCACCTGCCTGTTCTCGCAGGTCGAGCACGACCTTTATGGGCGCTTGAGAGCCGGTGCGGACGACCATGAACTGCGCGCCTATATACTCCGTACAATTGAAGGAAAGGAAGCGCGCCACCACATCGGGGAGCCGGGATTTCTGAAGCCTTCGCGATCGATGGTGCATATTGGCGGTTGACCGGGCAGGGGTCAGGGCCGCGTTTTCAATTCTGCTTTAATAGTTTTTAGATCGAGAGCCATAAACCATTGCTGGAACTTGCTGGTGTGACAGAAAATTGTAAAGCCTTCCCCCAAAGGGTCTGCAGATGACGAACGAGACGGAAGGGCGCATCCCGCTCGCTGATTTGCTCGTCTTCCACCAACTGGCACGCTCGCTTACCTCGAGCTTCGACCTGGATACGATTCTGCGCACCATCCTCGAACACATGGAACGAATCATCGAGGCGGAGCTTTGGACGCTGCTGATGCTGGACGACGATCGCCAGGAGCTTTACTACGCGATTGCCGCAGGCGGCGAGCAGGAGGCGCTGAGCGGACTCCGCGTCAAGGTGGGCGAGGGCATTGCCGGCTGGGTGGTGGAGCACGGTGAGACGCTGATCGTTCCCGAGGCCGTTGACGATCCACGCGTGAAAGCGGCTGGTGCTTCCAGTCTGCGCAAGGTGCGGTCGGTTATTGCGCTGCCCCTGCGCGGGCGCAAAGGCACCCAAGGAGTCATTGAAATCTACAATCCGCGCACCGAGCAGATGACGGATTACACTATCGCGTTCCTGCACATTCTGGCCGACCATGCGGCGATTGCCATCGAGAATGCGCGTGACGTGGCGCGCATCCAGCAGTTGACGATTACGGACGACGCGACGCACCTCTACAACGTGCGCCATCTCTATGACGTGCTGGGCCGCGAGTTGGAACGCTGCGGACAACTGCAGTTGCCGGTGAGCCTGGCGTTTCTTGATCTGGACCACTTCAAGCTTGTGAACGACGTGCACGGCCACCTGGTCGGCAGCGAACTTCTGGCCCGCGTCGGACAGCGCCTGCAGGAGTTCAGTCGCAAGCAGGACTGGTGCTTTCGCTATGGTGGGGACGAGTTCGTCCTGCTGATGCCTGAGACCGACGGTAAAGACGCCATGACCCAGGCTGAAGCACTGCTCCGCGCGTTGATGGAAACACCCTTCAGGATGAAAAACGGGCTCGAACTGAGCGTGAGCGCAAGCGTGGGCCTGGCAACCGCGCCGGAGGATGCTCTGACCGTGCACACCCTCATTGGCGCTGCGGACACGCGCATGTACATAGTCAAGTGCAACGGGCGCGGCAAAGTCTGCGGAGCGCAGGAACTGGGAATAGGGACCAGGGATTAGGACGACGCGGCCCGGCTACTTTTTCGTATCGCCACCGATTTGGATCACTACATACTTCGCTGGCCCGTCGCCGACGTTTTTCACGCTGTGCAGTGTTCCCAATGCAATGTAGATAATGCCGCCCGGGCCCACGCGTTCGGCTTTGCCGTCGTGTTGAAACTCCACGGTGCCCTGCAGAACAACCGTAACTTCAGAATGCTGAATCTTGTGCAGCGGGCTGGGGACAGCTCCGGCGGGCTGCATGGTTTCGTGCGCTCCCACCGCTTCGCCCGTTGCCAGCGTTCCGCTAAACACGACCCGGAACTCGGAGCCATTGGGCGCGGTCCTCGCGACCATCTCCTCGTAGGGAAACACGCGCGCGGTAGCCAGTGGATTGGAGGCGGCTGGCTGAGCAGGAGCGACTGCCTGCGCGGCTGCGATCGTACAGCCAAACGCTATAAGAGCTGAACACACGATGAGATTCTTCATTGGCTGTCCTCTATCTTCCGGCGAGAGTGACGATCTGGCGGAGTGGCTTGCTGGTTGGGTGAATCTATAGATCCGGCAACGAAATACTGTTCGGGTGCCCCATCCATTCCCGCGTATTTTGCGGGAATGGGTGGGAGGAAGATGCCGCCGTTTTCTTGCCGGATCAATAGAGCCCGCCCGTACAAAAATCGGCGGAAAGCTGATGTGCGGCAGGCCTTCAGTTTAACCGCTCGAAGATGCCCGCCGCGCCCATGCCCCCGCCCACGCACATGGTGACCATCCCGTAACGAATCTGGCGGCGATGCATTTCAGCCAGCAGTGTGGCGGTAAGTTTTGCGCCGGTGCAGCCCAGCGGGTGTCCGAGGGCGATGGCGCCGCCGTTGACGTTGATGCGATCGGGGTCGAGCCCGAGTTCGCGGATGATGGTGAGTGCCTGGGCGGCAAAGGCTTCGTTGAGTTCGATAAGTCCAATGTCGCCAAGGGTCAGTCCTGCCAGGCGAAGGGCCTTGGGAATGGCGGCGATCGGGCCGATCCCCATCTCCTCAGGAAGGCAGCCGGTGACGGCGTAAGAGACAAGGCGGCCCAGCGGCTGAATGCCCAGTTCCTTTGCGCGGCCGGCCTCCATCAGGACGGTGGCGGCGGCGCCGTCGGAGGTTTGCGAGGCGTTGCCGGCGGTCACCGTTCCCATGGCGTGAAACGCGGGCTTGAGCTTGGCGAGGGCCTCGGCGGAAGTGTCGGCGCGCGGGCCTTCATCGGCAGAGAAGATTTGTTCGGTAATGGCCGGCTTGCCGGCTCTTTTTCCAACTACTGCAATCGTCACGGGGACGGGGACCAGTTCGCCTGCGAAGCGCCTCGCGACTTGCGCGGCAATGGCTTTTTGGTGGCTGGTGAGCGCGAATGCGTCCTGATCTTCGCGCGAGACGTTGTAATGGCGAGCCACGCGCTCGGCGGTCAGGCCCATTGTGAGCAGTGCCGCGGGATAGTTCTGCGCAAGCCAGGGATTGGGACTGGGCTTGAGGCCGCCAAAGGGCAGCAGGCTCATGGATTCCACGCCGCCCGCGACCATGACCGTGCCGCCGCCGGAGCGGATGCGCTGATCGGCGATGGCGATGGCCTCAAGGCCGGAAGAGCAAAGGCGGTTCACAGTGACGCCGGGGATCTCGACGGGCAGGCCGGCGCGCAGGATGGCCCAGCGTGCGATGTCCCAGCCTTGCTCACCCTCAGGTTGCGCGCAGCCGAGGATGACGTCGTCGATTTCAGATTTATCGAGGGCGGGAATGCGGCCCAGCGCTGCGGTGATGGCGAACGCGGCGAGATCATCGGGGCGGGTGGTGCAGAGGGCGCCTTTGGGGGCGCGGCCTACTGGAGTGCGAACAGCGCTGACGAGAACGGCTTCCGGCATGGGACTTTCTCCTCGTGATTGCTTGGACCCAAAATCGCGTAAGAGGCTTCAGCCTCAGTTACGCAGCGGCTTGCCGGTTTTCAGCGTAAAGGCGATGCGCTCCTGCGTCTTGCGTTCGCCGCAGAGGGAGAGAAAGGCCTCGCGCTCCAGGTCAAGCAAATATTGCTCTGTGACCGGAGAGCCGGCGGTGACGCGGCCCCCAGCCAGGATGTACGCGATCCAGCGGGCCACCTTCTGATCGTGTTCTGAGGCGTAGCCGGCCTCGCCCATGAGGAACGCGCCGGTTTCCATGGTGGCCAGTGCCGCGGTGCCGGGGGCAGCGACCGTGCGCGGCTGGGCAGCGGTATAGCCTGCCGCAATGAGCGCCTCGACCTGCGCTTTGGCTTCAAGCAGAAGCCGCTCGCGATTCATGGTGATGCGGTCACCCGGAGCCAGCAGGCCGAGCGCGCGGCCTTCCACGGCCGATGTCGACACCTTGGCCATCGCGATGGTTTCAAACACGCGACGCAGCGCGGTGTTCATCTCCGCCGACTGGGCAAAGCGGGAGGGTGGGTCGCGTGGGTCGGGAGGGGCGAGCGCCACGGCGGCATCGATCGCGCGCAGCAGCATCTCCTTGGTGCCGCCCCCTGCGGGAACCAGGCCGACGCCCGCTTCCACAAGGCCGATATAGGTTTCCGCGTGGGGCTGGCGGCGGTCAGCGTGCAGGCAGATCTCCGCTCCGCCGCCCAGGGTAAGTCCAAAGGGCGCAGCGACCACCGGGCGGGGACAGAATTTGATGGCGGCGGTCATCTGCTGGAAGCCGTTGATGACGGCGGCCAGCTCGTCCCATTCGCCTTCCTGGGCCACGAGCAGGAGCTGCATCAAATTAGCGCCGACAGAAAAATTGTCGCGGTCGCCTGTGATGACGAATCCGGCAAAGTCGCGCACCGCATCCGACAAGGGGTTCAGGACAGATGTGATCAGCGAGAGCACATCGCCGCCAATGGCGTTCTTGAGCGAGTGCAACTCGATGCAGGCGATGCCGTCGCCAATGTCCACCAGAGAGGCTCCTGCGTTGGTGCTGACGACTGCGTGGGAGCGGCGGAAATCTGCGACACGAGCGTGGCCGGGCTGCGGGGCGATAGTCTCCCACGCGCTCGTGCCGGGGTTGTAGCACTGTGGGCCGACCGTGGAATACCAGGAGACGGGCGCGGATTCCGGGGCGGAATCGAGCAATGCGTCCAGGGCGGTGCTGACCGTCAGGCCCAGAGCCTCCATGCGGGCAACGGTTGAGCGAACCCCGGCAGCATCCCAAAGCTCAAACGGCCCCATCTCCCAGTTGAAGCCGTTGCGCATGGCGGCGTCGACGGAAGGGGCATCTGCCGAGACTTCGCCGATGCGGTCGGCTGCGTAGTTCCAGAGGTAGGCAAGGAAAGGCCAGAGGAAGGCGGCAGCCTTGTCTTTGGCGGGGTCGTTGGCGAGCAGCAGGCGCAAGCGCTCGGGGAGAGTGGCGGCGTTCTTCGCCATTTCCAGAGCGGGGAGCGCCGCCTTGGCCACGGGGCGGTATTCAAAGCTGGCAAGGTCGAGAACCATGCGCATCTCTTTCCCGTCTGGACCTTTGGATTTTTTGTAGAAGCCCTGGCCGGCTTTGTCGCCCAGCCACTTGCGCTTCATCATCTCTTCCAGAACAGCGGCGAATTTGCCCTGCGCGACTCCCTGCGGGAAATTGGCGGCCACGTTGGCCAGGATGTCGATGCCCACCAGGTCGGCGAGGCGGAAGGTGCCGGTGCGCGGCCAGCCGACGGCGGGGCCGGTCAGGGCGTCCACCTCTTCGATGGTCAGGCCCTGCTCCAACATCAGGTTGGCGGCCGTGAACATGACGGCGATGCCGATGCGGTTGGCGATGAAGTTCGGTGTGTCGTGGGCGAAGACAACCTGCTTGCCAAGCAGGCGGTCGGCGAATGCGGCGAAGGAGGCCACAACGGCCGGGTCCGAGTCGGGTGTTGGAATGACCTCGACGAGACGCATGTAGCGGGGCGGATTGAAAAAATGCGTTCCGAAGAAGCGGTCGCGATGGGATGTAAGCGAGGCGGCGATGCGGGCAATCGGCAGGCCGGAGGTGTTGGTCGTGAGCAGGGCCTGCGGCTTTAGATGGGGCAGCACCCGGGCCAGCAGAGCCGTCTTGATCTCGAGGTTCTCGGCAACCGCTTCAATCACCCAGTCGCATAGGGCCAGCTTGGGCAGATCGTCGTCGAAGTTGCCTGGAGTGATGAGCGAGGCCTGGGTCGCGTCATACAGCGCTGCCGGTTTTGAGCGTGCCAGTGCGTCAATGGCTCCTTTGGCCAGCGACTGAGGAGCGTCAGCCTTGGGCGGCAGGTCCAGCAGCAGCGTGGGGATACCGGCGTTGGCCAGGTGGGCGGCGATGCGGGAGCCCATGGTGCCGGCTCCGAGCACGGCGGCGCGGCGCACCATAAAAGGTTGAAAAGTAATAGCTTGTACGGAAGAAGAGGCTGAGGTTGTGGTGCTCATGCGGGCTTACCCTCTGCGGGTTGGAGTGGGAAAGCATCCAGCGCGCGAAACCGGGGGAAGGATACGAAACCTCGTAGGGCCGGGTCAAGAAGAACCGGCACAAGGGAATTGATTTGACAGCGTTGCGTGGCGTTCGCCTCAGGCCAGGACGCTCTTATTGACCCATGTCGGCGAGTTTGTACATGTACTTGATGGCGGATTTGTAAACCAAGGTCTTTGCCCGCCCACGTACTTTCAGGGAGTTCCGGTCGTACCACTCGATGCAGCCTTCCACCTTTTCGCCGTCCTCAAGCACGATCACCATCGGAGTCTGGGACTGGATCTGCTTTTGCAGGTAGAACAGCTCGGCATGGCGGAGCGGGGCCTCGGTTTCCATGGAGTTGGCGGGGAAGCGGAACGGAAGCGGCGCGGAGGAGGAAACTGCTCGCCGGTTACGGACGAGCGTGCGGCCTGGCTGAGCGCCATTTGGGCCGCGACTGGTGGGCAGAATCGATGAGTTGCTCATGGGTGACATCTCCGTGAAAAAACCGAAACTCGTAACTGCCCTGAATTTGAGGCTCGTGAAGGGCTCAGTGAACCTCCGCTTCAATTCGCCTGACGTGTGTCGTGGCTGCAATCCCCTCAAAAGCAGAAAAGAGACTTCCCCGCTCAGCAGGACGCGTTGGCTAACTCACCTGAATGGCAACAAATACACCACTCGAAGACCCGTGACCGTTCAATACATGGGAGTACTGGTACCGAAGAGTTGCCCTGCGTGCATGGGGGTTGCAACTATATTGTGCGATGAAGACTTAGATTCTGTCGAGGCTGACCGCCATGGCGTCGAGCGAAAGAGAGCGGAGCAGGTTGCGCCGCATGCCCTGTTCCACTTGGACAAGTGCTCGGGCAGCGCCGTCAATCCAGTCCACGGTGAGGCCTTGAGACAGGCGTTCGAGTTCGGCAGCCATGTCGAGGTTGCGGATCAGTCCCGGCGTCCCGGCCACCATCAGCAGCAAATCTTCAATCAGGCTGCCCAGGGCGCGCAGCAGCTGGATCGTCTTTTCCTGCCCATCGGCCCCGGCCCGGTAGCTCTCGGTGGCGTGGAAAAGTTGCGAGTAGTCGGGCTCGCGGAGGGCTGTGTGCAGCAGAACCAGGGCAACCTGGCGGCTGGTCAGGTAGACGCCCAAATCCATGGTGAGCGCTCGGCCCACAGCGCCTTCCGCAAGCCGAGCGGCCAGTGCGCGGTCCTTTGCGTTCAGCTCCGGGCGGCGCGTCGCCAGCATCGCTTCAAGATCGGTGGCGGGCAGTGCAACCAATCGGTGCACCACCGCGCGGGAGCGGATCGTCGGCAGCAGCTCCTGCGGGTTCTCCGTGAGCAGGATGAGCGAGGTGTGGTCGGGCGGCTCTTCCAGAACTTTGAGCAGGCTGTTGGCGGCCTCCTTCATAAATGCCGAGGAGGTGAAAATTGAAAACGAGCGCTTCGATTCAACCGGGGGCCGGTAGTAGGCCACGTGGATAACCTGGCGAACCTGCCCCATCTTGATAAGCAGTTGCGGCGGGTCGGGCGGAACTATAAGTACATCCGGGTGGGTCTGGATCAGGATGCGGGTATCGCGCTTGTCGGTGTCGCGCAGGTCGTCGCGGGCCGCCACGGCCTCCGCCACGCGCTCTTCAAGGTTGGCTGCGTCGCCAATCCTCGAGCAGTTGCGGCAAACGCCGCAAAAGTCCGGCAGGCCGTCGCTCTCCGTTGGATTGGTGCAGTTGACGGCCTTGGCCAGCATCAGCGCCAGCGTGTACTTGCCCGCCCCCTTGGGCCCCGCCAGGATGAGCGAATGAGGAAACCGCTCAGCGCGCACAGCTTCGCGCAGATGCGTGACGGTTGCCGTGTTGCCAAGAAAGTCCTGGAAGCCCACGTGTCGAGTTTAGTGCATTGGACGGGCGCCAGGTATGCGGCTGGCTGTGCTTCTCAGGAAATACGGAAGGGGGGTGCGGAAGGAATGCAATGATGCGCTACGCGGCCTCGGATTTCCGCGCATCCGGCTGCTGGCGATCGGCACCGTTGGCCACCTGTGCGGCGTAAAGCAGCTTGGTTCCGCACGATTCCGAGATTGCGCCAATCAGCATGCCGTGGGCGACACACGCAATAAAGTCGCAGATGTTCTCATGGCCGGCAAGCGGCGGCAACGTGCCCCGGTAAGCCTCATCCGCTTCGATGGCTGCAATCACATCGTCTTCTCCCTTGGCCATTTCTTCTTGAAAAGCAAGTTCCCAGGCATCGCAGCAGTGTGAGACGGCGGAGTTTCCGCAGGCCGGGCTGGAGTCGTCTCTCAGGTTCATGACGATAGGGTTCTTGACGGCTTGAATCATCGTGGTTTCTCCTTTTTGAGCTGGTTCAGACTCAATACTTAAATTGTGCGCCGAAGGCTGCTAATTATATGCAAACTCATTTCAAAGCCGCGCCAGGCAGTCAACTGCTATAGATCCGGCAACTGAATACCGTTCAGGTGGGAAGAAGATGACCTTGTTTTCTTGCCGGATCAGTAGTTGCCCACTCGCCCCCTCCGTTCATCCGTACGTATAGTTGACCGCCCATCGCCGCAAATGATCGACTGGACCATGAATGACTGACTCCATGCGCGTGCCTCAATTTACCCTCGACGATTACGAATCCGCTTTTGCCGATCGCCATCTTCTCCACGGTGTCGTGGCCAAGTGGGCCAAAGACAGGCCGGACGCGCCCGCTCTTCTCTCCGCGGACGGCAATCGCACCGTCACCTGGAGCCAGTTCGATTGCTTCACCACCGCCCTGGCCAGGGAACTGTTGCGCCTCGGCTTCGCAAAAGGCGATTTCCTCGTCACCTCGCTGCCCATGTCCGTCGACCATGTCCTGCTGGAATATTCCTGTTTCAAAATAGGCGTCATCGTCGCCCCGCTCGATCTGCGCCTCTCCCCCGCCGAGGTCATCCGCGCCCTCGAAATCCTCCATCCGCGCGGCTATGTCTGCCTGGGCCTGAAGCCGCCATTCGATTTCCGTGATCTGTGGCGCACCGTGCAGCAGCGTTGTCCGTGGATCGAGCGCTCCATCGCCCTGGACTCCGACGAAGCAATCCCCGGCACGCTTTCCTTTGCGTCCCTTGCCGAGCCCGCCTGGCTCGCCGCCGCCGCCGATTACGACGCCACTATCCTTGACCCCAGCCTCACTGAGGACCACGGCGCGCTCGTCATCTTCACCACCGGCTCCACCGGTTCGCCCAAGCCCGCCCTGCTTTCGCACCGCAACATCACCGTGCAGAACATGTGCATGTGCGGCGCATTTTTTGGCGGCGACCGCGGCACCCGCGCACTCGTCAATCTGCCTCCATCGCACGTCGGCGGCCAGACGGAGTTGCTGATGAGCCCCCTGTTCGGCGGCGGCACGGCGGTCCTCCTCGAGGTCTTTGACGCCAACCGCTCCCTGCGCGCCGTGGCTCAAACTCGCGTCGAGATACTCGGCCAGATTCCCGCCATGTTCAATCTCGAGTGGATGCTCAAAGACTACGAGCGCCACGATCTCTCCAGCCTTAGATTTGCCGCGTACGGAGGCAACGCCGTCTCCCGCACCTTTGTGGACCAGCTCGCCACCATGGCGCCCGTCATCGGCACCGGACTCGGACTCACCGAGGCCGCCGGCTTCTGCACCTACATCCAGGCCGGTGCCGAAGGCCGCGAGGCCATTCTCGCCGGCCTCGGTCAGGACATGCCCATCTACCCCTGCTCCATTCGCCAGCCCATGCGCGACGATGGCAACGCCGGCGACGAGCTGCCCTCCGGCACCATTGGCCATGTCTGCTTTCGCGGGCCGCAGACCTTTCTCGGCTACGTCAACGACCCTGCGTCCACAGCCCAGGCCATCGCCCGCGACGGCTTTTTATACACCGGCGATCTCGGCTACAAAGACGACGCAGGCCTCCATCTGACCGGCCGCGAAAAGTGGGTCATCAAGTCACTCGGCTTCCAGATATTCCCCGGCGATGTCGAAATGCAAATCTGCACTCTCGCCGAGAAGGTCGCCAACTGTGTCGTCGTCGGCGTCGCGCACAGCGTAGTCTCTGAAGCGGTCGTCGCCATCGTCGAAAAGCGGCCCGCGGTCGAACTCAGCCTCCAGGAACTGGACCGCCACGCGCGTTCTCTGCCGTCCTACATGCGCCCCCGCCACTGGATCATTCTCGAACCCGGCCAGATGCCCCTCAATCGTGTCGTCAAGCCCGACTACATGCGCGCCCAGGAAATGGCCCGCCATGAAATCGCCCTCCTCCGCGCCCGCGGCGACTGGGACACCGCCTACACCAAAGCCCCCCAAGACTAACCCCGCGCCCAACGCCAACGGGCACGCCGCCCCGCGCAGGGCGGGTGGCCCATATCCGACCAACCACAAATAAGCGGGTGGCCCAGGCCTCGATTTTGAGACCTGGGATTGCTCGAATCTCTCCTCCCACGTTCTGCCAAGACTCGAATCTCGTTTTAAGGCAAGAGCATTTTCGCTTTTACTGCGGACTTCCGTACCCCATCCTTTCCGCCTTTTTCTGCGGAAAGGGTGGGATACCAACACATTCATATCTGCACTGTTTCCCAAATTGCTCAAGGCAGAGATGATCGGAGGGAGCAGGGTGCTTCAGCACCCTGAAATACCCCGCAGTTCCCCGCACCGCGCGAAAGGCTCGCGAAAGAACTCCCCGCTTCGGAGTCCCTCGATAACTTCTCCCGCCATATCAGCGTTTCGCGCGACTAATCCCAGATGAACGGGATTCAAGGGAACTAAGAACGAGGTAGATGAGCGCATTGAGCTGTTAACGGTCGAATACTCAACTTTCAAATCGTTGGTGATTCGCCTATGACAAAACCTGGCCGCCAAGCCAGCACCCTGTACACTTTCTCGTCGCATTTCAGTAAAGCTGTCCGTGAATTCGTATGGGAAAACCAAGGACGATTGAAGTTGGTCCACTTCCTGCCACTTCCTGCAACGTGCCCCAAGTCACAGACAGGTTTTGACTGCAAGGAATGAAATCTGCGCATGTGCGGATTCGCACGCCAGGAAGCAAAAAATTCCCTGTACCACTTGCCTTGACGCCTCCGTTCCCTCGTTTCGGCGTTCCGCAGGCGGAGATTGATGACGATGAGACGCGTTGGATTGTATCTCGCTCTTGGCACTCTAGTGGGCTTGTCTTCGTGTGGTGGAAGTGGTGGCAGCAGCGGTGGAGGTGGCACCACACTTCCCCCGGTTATTCCTCCCACGACGACCGGAGGCTACGTCGTTACCGCCTGGAGCGAACTGGGGATGCATTGCATCGATGGCAAGGACTACTCGGTTTTTTCCGTATTGCCCCCTTACAACACATTGCATGCGCAGGTGATCAAGATTGGCAATCCGCCGTCTGTCGTAAGCGGTGTGACAGTCACCTACGAGGCTATGCCAGATACGACAGGCTCGACCAATGTATCGAGTTCCGCGAAGACCAATTTCTGGACCTATGTCAAGGCACTATTTTTGGCTACACCTGCCGCGGATGTGGGCCTGACCGGGAATCCCGTACAAAGCGGAACACCCCATGCCATGAAGTTCAACAGTGGTTCAGGATATTTTGAAGCAGTTGCCATACCGACGATACCCTACGACGACGCGGGAAATCGAAATGCGTATCCGATGGCAAAGGTCGTAGCCAAGGATTCATCGGGGAATGTACTGGGTACAGCGAGCGCGGTTCTGGCCGTGAGCGACGAGATGAACTGCGCGACTTGTCATGCCTCGGGCAGCAACCCCGCAGCTCAGCCGGCCGCCGGTTGGGAATACAATCCCGACTCCGCAAAGGACGTGAAGTTTAATATTCTGAAGAAGCACGATGACCGCTGGACGATCTCAGGATACCTGCCAACATTGTTGGCCAACGGATATACCTATCAGGCAAGCCTCTATCAAACCGCTAAATCGGGAACTCCGATCTTGTGCGCTAGCTGCCATGGCTCGAATGCGCTGAGTGCGCCGGGGCTTACCGGCATCAAGCCTCTAACGGCAGATATGCACACGCTGCACGCATCCGCAATCAACCCCGCCTCAGGAAGCAGCCTGGATAACGCAACGACTCCGTTGAACTCCTGCTATCTGTGCCACCCCGGACAGCAGACCAAATGCCAGCGAGGCGCGATGAACAAAACCGCCTGCTTCGACTGCCATGGAAATCTGACCAAGGTCGGCGTGGCATCGCGGCAGGGATGGCTCGACTTGCCCAGCTGCCAGATGTGCCACAGCGGCGGCACCCGGTACGCTTCGACCTTCGACTCGACCGGCGCGTGGCGCACAACGACGGACGCGACCTTTGCCACCAGTCCCAACATGCCCTCGGCTGGCAAGAGCCTCTTCCGGTTCAGCACCGGGCACGGAGGCCTTTACTGCTCCGGGTGCCATGGCTCGCAGCACGCAGAATACCCCAGTTTGCAGGCCAACGATAATGTGTACAGCACCGGTTTGCAGGGTCATACCGGGAAGATCGTCGAATGCACCGTCTGTCATTTGAGCGCTCCAACCACGCTGAACGGCGGCCCGCACGGGATGCACAATATCGACCAGGGTTGGGTTAGCCAACATCGCCAGTACGCGAAAAACAATAAGACTCAATGCACCTATTGCCACGGAGCCGACTTCAGAGGCACCGCTCTCTCTGCCGTTCCCGTGGCACGCTCCTTCTCGGCTGGAGACGCCGGGACGAAGACCTTCCCTGCGGGACATCAGATGAACTGTTACGACTGCCATAACGGACCGAACGGAGGCTGATGCATATCCGAGATGAAGTCGCAGATCGCAGCTTCATTCCGGCAAGATTCCATGGCGCTCCTGGAACTTGACGCTCTTTGCGGGATGGGTAGGAGGTCAAACCGCCCGGATTCAAAATCGCTCCAGGGAATCGCCAATGCGCTCATCCAGCTCCGGATCGGTGCCCTCCAAGTCGGCCACCGTCCATCCTTCAGTCGGAACAGTGATCGCCGTCCCCGAAACCACCGCCGCTCCTCCCGTATCAAGAGTTACGCGGCGAGGCCAGAAAGACGCCCCGCAAAACTATCCGAATTTCATTTGCAGTCCAGCATGGGGCGCATCCGCACCCAGAAAAAGATGAAAATGAGGCATTATTTTACATTGTTTAATTTCAATAACTTAGCCGCTATTTTCACTGCAGATAATTAAGACCCATAGGCGCACAATATCTATAGGTGACACCTCAACCCAATCCGCATCAGATGTCGCATCCTTGCGCGCCGTAGAGGACATCACCCCCCTCCCACCCCTCCCTACCCACCCCCCCTCCCGATCACCCATGAGACTTTGAAACGAACAAATGCCAGACTCCAGACCGGCAACGGTCACAACTTCGCCCGCAAAAAGCCAATTGCCGCAGCGAACCAGAGTCAACTGCGGCAACCGAGCAAAAAGACGGCTTTAGGGGTTGTGAAAAAACTCTCTACGAAACGGCATGAGAGTCAGGGCGCGACTTCAGTCGTGCCGCAAGTTGCTGAAAATAAGTGAGTTTGTCAGCCATGAGGGAGGCTCTTCAAACTCCTTGCGCGGAATTACGCCTCTTCTCCAAGCCTCGGGAGCTGTCAGCCTTACAGCCTTCGAGAAGCCAGCCTACTTCGACGGATAGCCGACCGATTGCCCATAAAGAGGCTTGCGCCCTTCCGCCAGCTTCAATGTCGCCGCCACATCCGGCGAGTGGAGGGCATAGAACCACGCGTTCAGCCCTTCAGAGGCTGCAAAGAGGTACACGTTCTGCCCAATGAAGCCCGTGTCCACCTGCGCGTAGTCCAGCTTGGCGTCGGCCACATAAACCAGCGTCACGGCCGCGTGGGCCGCTGCCGCCGTGCCGATCTTGCCGCGTACATCTCCCGCCAGAACCGGGCGCAGCCGGTTTTGCTCGGCCTCGTAGACGTAAACGCCCTCGGCCAGCACCACATCGATCTCAACTTCCTGCTTGTTCATCGCCGAGGGCGCGGTGCGGCCAAGGCCAGCCTTCACATCGCGCGGCCGGTTCACGCCAAACGCAGCCCACAGCAAATTCGACAACGTCTGCAGCGGAAGCGGCTTGTCGGCGAAGGCCCGCGTGGTCTGGCGCTTGGCCAGAGCCTCCATCAGCGGCATGCCTGCCGCAGTCTGTGGCTTGGGCAACTCAATCGCAGCCTGTTGGCAAAACGCCGGTGCGGCGCACAACAAAGCAGCCAGGGCGAGCATGCTCGCCCGGCCATGCACTCTACTCTGAAAGCGTGAAGGCAAGTTGTTTGTAATGTTCATCAGGCGTCCTCAGATCAAGCGGCTGCGCACGCCTGCCTCCAAGGGTGTGCTGAACAAGGGGAAGAAACAACTTCAGCGTTATAGATCCGGCAACGAAATACTGTTCGGGTGCGAAGAAGAGGACCTTGTTTTCTTGCCGGATCAATCGAGTGGGTCCAACTGTCTGCGCGCCGCGCCACCGCCTCCAGACGCGCTATCCGGGCTCAGTCCGTCAAAAACGCCAGCGACTGCAACTGCGTAATCTCGAACGGCTTGCGGCACCGGACATTCGCGCAAGACAATTTGTCGTCGCGTCTTACCATGTATGACTGCGCCTTGGCGAACCGCGCCCGGTCCCGCTCGTCGGCCCCGCGCGGCAACTGCCCACGCTTCCGCCGAACGACCCAGGTCACCTTGTATTCGCCCGCTTGCCCGCATTTCGGGCACGTCAGCGTGTGTGTTCGCTGCTCCGTCGTCTCGTTGAAAAATTCCCGCTCTTCCATTGTTGCCCGGCCCTCCGGCTCATCACCCTGCACCTAAAAAACCACCCGCAAGGCGCCGGGGCACTTTCGCTCCGGCTGAATTTACTCCATACTCGTCTTTGCCGTGACGAAACGCAAGCCAACTCCGTTTTCTGCTACTAAAGCCGTCAAGGCCAACGCTCGTGACCGCGTTGGCCAGCCCAAACCCGCCCGCGTGGTCGATACCGAACCGCGCACCGGCCGCGACACCAAGCACAAAAAGCCCAAGCTCGAAGAGATCATCCGCCAGGAGGATTGAATATGGCAAAAGCAGTCGGAGTAGGAGGCGTCTTCCTCAAGGCGCAAGATCCCAAGGCCCTCGCGGCCTGGTATGCAACCCACCTTGGCATTCAGGGCGAAGATGGTGGATCCCTGGTCTTTTCTGGGCCGGAGTCGGCCGGCACCACCGTCTTTGCCCACTTTCCGCGCGATACCAAGTACTTCGGAGACGGTGAGCAGCAGTCCATGCTCAACTTCCGGGTAGATGACCTCGACCAGCTCCTGGCCCAACTCGGCGACGCCGGCGTTCGCATCGACCCTAAACGCGAAAGCTACCCCTACGGCCATTTCGCCTGGATCTGGGACCCGGAAGGCAATCGCGTTGAACTCTGGCAGCCTCTACCCGACGCCTGAGGCCAATCTCAGCCCAAATCCTGGCAACATGCTCTATCGACACCCTCGTTTTTTGCCGATGTAAGACAGTAATACACGGTGTAAGACTGCTTTTTGCCGGTTCACCGGCTTTGTCTTACACCGTCCTGCAAATGTGAGACACGCGTAAGACAAATGCCTTACCCGCGTCCTACGGCTGCGGCGCCCGCGCACTGTAAGGCCCCGGTAGCACCGGCGTTACCGGCTTTTCCACCTCCGGCTTGTCCGCCACCGACTGGTTCACCACGCCCGTCCGCTTCGAGTAAATCCGAAACTGCACCACCAGATCCAGCAGAACAGGCACCGGCTTCCCGTCCTTCATCGCCGCCTCGAACTTGGCCCCCCGAATCGAAGCCACCGCGCTCTCATCCAGACCAAACCCGATCGGCCGGGCCACGGCGATCTCGCCCGGCCTGCCGTCTGCGCCAATCACCGTGTGATACAGCGCCATCCCCGCCACCCCGTTGGCCTGCGCGTATTCGTTCGACCCCGGCTCAAACGTGGAAAGCAGCCTGGCCTTCTTGTCCACTGCGTTCTGACGCAAAACCGCACCGTCCTTGGGCCGATAGTCCGCTCTTGCCGCTACAGCCTGATAGTAGAGCTTCCAGAAATCGGGCATCGCGGCCATCATTCGCTCGTCCAGTCCCTGCGCGAAAATTTTGTCCAGAGCGTCTTTCAGCACCTTCGTCGCATGTGCCGGCGATATAGTCGTGGTCACGCTTGTGGGATCGGCGGGTCGTTCCGTCTCGGGAGCCGCGGCAATCTGCACCTTGGCCTGCTCTTCCTCGCTCATCTCCGCCGGATCGGCCGCCGGTGCAGCTACCGGAAGTCCTTTCGTCCCCCAGCCCTTCCCATGTTTCCCCACCTTCTCCTTCGCCGACTTGTCCTTCACCTTCTTCGGCTTCACCACCACCTCGCGGTCGATGGTGATCTTCAATACCTTCTTCTTCGGCGTAATTCGAACCCGGTCCAGGGCCTTTGTCGGATCTTCGTAAGGCAGCGCCCCCAGAAAGTGCAATCCGTACCGCGCCCCAACCAGCTCCACCCTATGTTTGGTCAGCCGTATGCGGTCGATCTGAATCCCGCTCAGCGTGTAAGACCCCTGCGCCGAGTGCCCGATCAGCCCACCATGCTCGTTGAAGCTCAGGGAACTGTCCAGGTAACCGCCGCGCAGGTAGAGAGCCTTGCCCACCAGCAGTTGTTTCAGTTCCGCATCGGTAATGCCGCCTGCAGGCTCAGGCGCAGACCTCGTTGCCGCTGCGGCTGGTGCGGGCGCCTGCTCGACCGGGGCTGCATCCGGCGCAGCTTGCGGTGGCCGTGCAATTGCAGGGTCCACAGAGGAGGGCGCATCGGGTGGTTGGGTAGCCACAGGAGCCGCCGTATTTGCCGGTGAAGCCTGCTGCGCGTATGCGGCGAAGCTCAACGGCAAAGCCAGCATGCCTATCAAAACCGCTAGGGTAAACAGCGCCGAAGACACGATAGAACATCGTGGATGAAGTCGAATCATTGCCATAAACATAGGGGAGCCTTTGAGCGCCACTCTATCAGGATTTGTTTCCGAGGTCGAAAGGATTCTCGATCGCCGCCGAATACGCGTCGCGGACCCGTGGCTCATGATGAATGAGATTCCCTCCGGCCTAGTGCTCCAGCCGCCACAGTATCCGCCGGAACAGCCCCATGATCCGCCGCGCATCCCGCTTGGTTGGGGCCAACCGGCGCAGCATCAGTCGCAGATCGTGGCGGTTAGCTTCGCGCATCAACGCGGGCGAGTAGGATGCGGCCTCCATCGCCTTCTCTACCACCCCCGCCAGCAATTCCAGATTCCCCGAGTCTGCAGCCAAGCCGGAGTCTTTGCTCTGAGAATCCAACTCAACGGCGTCCTGTTCTGTTACAAACGCCAGCGTCGCCAGTTCATAGAGGCAGACGGCCACCGCCTGCCCCAGATTCATCGAGGGCTGGCGTTCGTCAGTCGGAATCTCCACGAGCATGTGACAATGCGAAAGGTCCTCACGAGTTAACCCATGTTTCTCCGGACCGAAGACCAGGCCCACCCGCCCACCCCTCCCTACCTCGCCTTGCACCAGCAGTGCAAACTCCGGCAGTCGAACCACTCGCTGCTCTGGCTTGCGATATGTGAGGGTCCCCGTACCCGCCACCAGTGTGCAACCTGCCACCGCTTCAGCCAGCGTCCGAGTCTCTGCAGCGGCTTCCAGCAACTCCGGTGCGCCCACCGCCGATCGCGCCTCCCGCCAGTGCGCCTCAAACGGTGCTACCACCGCCAGTCGCGAAAACCCAAAGTTAGCCATAGCTCGCGCCACCGCTCCTATATTGAGAGGATTTCGCGGTGAAACCAGCACCACATCCAGTTGTTCGCGTTGGTCTTCGGTGTGCAAGGTTTGATTGTAGAGCGGCGGCGTCAACTCCCGCGCCCCCCGGAAGGCATCCGAGCAGATGCATCGCCCGAGCTTTAACCCTCAGCGGAGATTATTCTCGAACAGCGGGTTTTGGGGAGCCTCTGATTAGTTCGCTGTTTTGAAAGGGCACGGCTTCAAAGCCTGCACTGAGCGAAGTCGAAGTGTGCCGCAAATGCAGCAAAATAATCGAGGGTTTCAGCCCCTGGGGAAATGTTCGGCGTGGAATGAGACATAATCAGAGGCTCCTTAGAACATCTTGCCGCGGAACATATACACAAGCTCGACTACCAGAATGATCACCACCGTAAGTTCCATAAAGAATGCACGGCTCTGGTTGAATTGATCCACCATGAATCGATACAGTTCCTCGGCAGTTGTAACTTTGCGAGTTACGAGGTCCTTGTAGTCTGGTACGCCCACCTTCAAGGCCGCTAACTTGTAAAGACGTGCCGAAAACATATCGCTCAGGAATTTGATGGCGTTATCGGCGTGCTCTGTGAGCTCTGCTACGTCCAGCAGCACCGTGTGCAGGCGGGTCGCGGACCGCGCCAGGCGCCATCGCGCTCGCATGCCTGTTCCCTTATCCAGCAGCTTGTACACGCGTTCCAGCTCTTCAGTCAGCAGATCGTCATAGTGCCGGAATACGAGTAACTGCGAGTTGGCATATTCCAGTAACTGGATAGCTGTCTCCGCGCCGGAAGTGCTGTCATAGAGAAACGCTGCGTTCCAGCCGATAACTGCCAGGTCATTCGCGTAGTAGGAAATGCGCGATTGCAATACCTCATTACATTCGCTCTCGGCCAGTTGCCCCGTATCTCCGCGAACCACCTGCGCAATGCGCGATCCATGCTCGCGAATTAACTCCGCCACCGATGGCGAACCGGTAATCTCACGCACGTGGAATATCAGGTAGTCCTCGCTGAGCCACTTTTCGTATGGCTTCACCAGTGCCGGAGCGGCGCGTTCCAAACTCTCGCGCACCATTGCCGTCGCCTGCGCCGCGAAATCCACGTCCCACACCCAGCGGCTCGCAAGTCCGATCAACTTGCTCCAGCCGTCCGCAAAGGCCAGCTCGAAGATCACGCTCACCACGCCGTAATCGTAGTATTTGATCTCGCCTTGCAGCCGCTCGCCGCTTTCCAGCACCAGGACCTCCAGCGGTTCCACCACCGGCGGCCTCTGATAGCGGACATATCCTGCCGCCGGATGCTTCTGCCTGGGCTGCTCTACGAAGCGCGTACGAATCAACTCCTGCAGCCGGTCAAGGCGTATCGCCTCGCACACATCGAACTGCAACAGAACCAGCACCGACCCGCGAATTATGGTTTCTTCGGACTGCAATCTGTATCCAGCATGATGCCATGATCTTACCGCTCCCGCGCCGCTGCCCCTGAAATCAGAAGCTACGCGGCAAAACCAGAGCGTCGTCAAGCCGGTCTTGTTGGGTATCGCATGGCAATTGAGGCGAATAGGCAGAGGCCGTGTCCCGAGCGAGGCTGGTCAGTATCACCTAAATGTACTAGCCTCAACATGTGCCTTGGACAAACCCAGCTCAAGCGGCCCTGAACGAGATCAGCACTGCGCCTCTCGTGCGCTTTTCGTTGCTGGCTCTCAGTTCCATCTTCTTTCTGGTCGACCCCTTCGCGGCCATTCCCTCGTTTCTCGCCATCACGCAAAGTGCAGATCCGGTGCGGCGCAAGCGCATGGCGCGCAAAGGCGCGTTCACGTGTTTCATTGTGCTCACCAGCTTTGCCGTCGGCGGCCAGCTCATCTTCCGTCTCTTCGGCATCACGCTTCCCGCATTTGAAATCGCAGGCGGCTTGATTCTGCTGCTCATCGGTCTTGAAATGCTGCAGGCCAAGCGCTCAGCCACCCAGGAGGCAATGGGAGACACCGAGGAGGCGGCAGCCAAAGAGGATGCCGGCATTGTGCCTCTTGGCATCCCCATGCTGGCCGGCCCTGGAGCCATCTCGTCAGTCATGGTGCTGGTGGGCCAGGTGCCCTCGCTCTGGCACTGGGAGATGGGCGCAATACTCGGATCGATCGCAATCACCGCCCTGGTCAGTTACTGGGTACTCGCGGGGGCGGACCGCGTGCGCCGAGTCTTGGGCGAAACCGGCATTCGTATCCTGGTTCGCATCATGGGCCTATTACTTGTGGCTCTCGCCATGCAGTTCTTCGTAAATGGAATCACAGACTTAGGCATGATTCCGCGGCATTGAGACAGGGTTTCCCACAGAATCGCACGCTTTCCACAGGGTGGGCGCTTGCATTCCGGCCCAAGCGTTGCTATTCTCGGGAAGTTGCAGAGAGGCGCTACCGGGAACAAACGGACGCAGCTTGCATAAGAGAGTGGCCTGTGCTACTCTTTGAAAGTTGCAGAAGAGCAGTGAAGCCTCCCGGTGGCCTTATGGCCTGCCCCGATGAGGGAAGTGGGAAGCAAGTTGTAATGCTGGTTCGTTGGGTCAGGTGAGGCAAGTGCCCCTGAGCCCCTGTAGGGAATCCCACAGAGAACAAGCCATTGCAAGACCCAGGAGTTCATCTCCTGAGAGCCCTAGTGGCTCTAGCGTTTATCGCTGGTCGTTGTTTGATATTTTGCGCTGTGCGATGCTTCTGAACAGAGCTTTTCTCTGTCAGCCGGTCATAATTCGCATCTGGGAACACGCCGCCAACAACGAGTTTGAGCGGCCTCAGACGAAAAAAGATTAAGGTTGACACGAGTAGAAAAGTTGGATATGTTTAAAAGGTTCGCGCAAAAACGCCGGGTAATGCTGAGACACGCAGAAGCCGGTAAGCGCAACAAGTTCGAGGACACCCCGGCGTAACAGCTTGGGCCTCGATCCAAACGGCCCCGCCTAGGCGGATCAGCTGTAAGGATCTTTGACAAATTGGTTGAACATGCCAGTCGTGAGATGTGATCAGGTTTGGCTTGATCATTCTCACAAGGTAAGAATACCCGCTGCTTTCGAGCGCGGGTACAGTCGGACCCTATCTGACCTCCGTCAGAGAAGGAACGACAACAGTTTCAAACGAGAGTTTGATCCTGGCTCAGAATCAACGCTGGCGGCGTGCCTAACACATGCAAGTCGAACGAGAAAGTGGAGCAATCCATTAGTAAAGTGGCGCACGGGTGAGTAACACGTGACTAACCTACCCTTGAGTGGGGGATAACTGGGAGAAATCCTAGCTAATACCGCATAATACCTACGGGTCAAAGGAGCAATTCGCTTAAGGAGGGGGTCGCGGTCGATTAGTTAGTTGGCGGGGTAATGGCCCACCAAGACTATGATCGATATCCGGCCTGAGAGGGCGCACGGACACACTGGAACTGAAACACGGTCCAGACTCCTACGGGAGGCAGCAGTGGGGAATTTTGCGCAATGGGGGAAACCCTGACGCAGCAACGCCGCGTGGAGGATGAAGTCCTTCGGGACGTAAACTCCTTTCGATCGGGACGATAATGACGGTACCGGAAGAAGAAGCCCCGGCTAACTTCGTGCCAGCAGCCGCGGTAATACGAGGGGGGCGAGCGTTGTTCGGAATTATTGGGCGTAAAGGGTGCGTAGGCGGTTTTGTAAGTCTTATGTGAAATCTATGGGCTCAACTCATAGACTGCATGAGAAACTGCAGGGCTTGAGTGTGGGAGAGGTGAGTGGAATTCCCGGTGTAGCGGTGAAATGCGTAGATATCGGGAGGAACACCTGTGGCGAAAGCGGCTCACTGGACCACAACTGACGCTGATGCACGAAAGCTAGGGGAGCAAACAGGATTAGATACCCTGGTAGTCCTAGCCCTAAACGATGACTGCTTGGTGTGACGGGTACCCAATCCCGCCGTGCCGTAGCTAACGCGTTAAGCAGTCCGCCTGGGGAGTACGGTCGCAAGGCTGAAACTCAAAGGAATTGACGGGGGCCCGCACAAGCGGTGGAGCATGTGGTTTAATTCGACGCAACGCGAAGAACCTTACCTGGGCTCGAAATGTT